>Ga0209390_10008735_pt1 | contig 12402 bp, 3 predicted proteins | sample BON01_FD_187212 | JGI IMG/M metagenome (GOLD analysis project Ga0209390, IMG submission 187212) | Freshwater microbial communities from Lake Bonney liftoff mats and glacier meltwater in Antarctica - BON-01 (SPAdes) (version 2) | ecosystem: Environmental > Aquatic > Freshwater > Ice > Glacier... | reverse complement strand
ACCGCCACGCTGCCACCGCCGCGCTCGACGCTGCCCAGAAGAGCGGGGGAGGGGGCGCCCGGTTGGTGGACACCACAGAGACGTTACGGGCCGCGGGGCCGCTGCGGCGCCGGCGCTGCGGCGCCTCGCGTCGGATACGGCAGCGACCGGCGCGGCGCGGGCCGGGCGGCATCTAGGTTGCGCATGAACATGCGATGTGGGCCTGGAGGGAGCCGCGACGGGCAGAGGGCGGTCGCGCAAAATGCGCGAGGTCGAACTTCTGCTGCTGCACCGCGGCCACGCCATGGATTTCGCAGTCGGCTTGTTACCATTTCAGGACGGCATAGCCGCTGCTGGCGCTGTCGGTGGCCGCGGGAGTGGTAGGTGCAGTGGACTTGGTGTGGATGCGGCGAGGCCGCCGCGCGAGGCCGCTGGGGGGGGGCGCGCGGTCGGTTTGGGGCCATCGATTGAGTTTTATTTTTTTCATGCTGGTGCATGGTTCCCGCCTTTTGCGAGGACGCGGGCGGCACCTGGGAGGCGGCAGCCTCCGGCACGCTGCAGCACGGGTTGTGGGGCGCCCGTGCGGGGCCAGTGCCGGCGATCCGGGCCGGCACCATGGCGTTGTTGGGGGCAGCAGCGGGAGAGGGAGTCGAGCGGGTTGTTCGGTCGCAGTCGCAGGGCCGCAGACGAAGCGTCGATCTGGCGACCGTCTGGCTCCATTACGACGGCGGAATCGCGGCCTTTGACGCTGGCTCGACTGGCAGGAGTGCGGGGGGTGGTTGGGGCGTGGATGAGCGCATCGGGGCTGCGGAGGGAGACCGCCAGGCGGCTCCCAAGGCCGAGAACCAGCCTTTTGGGGGGTCGGCCCCCCCCGGTATTTTTAGCCGTTGAGGTCACGTGACCAGACCCCATAATATTATTGGCTGGTTGTTTCGACCCCTGTGCGTGGCCATGACATATGGGTTGCGTATGAGCCGCTTGGGAGCCTCTGAGGAGTGCTACATCGCTCATAACGTTCACTTATGCCCAGATTTGGCGAAAAAGCCCAATGTGATAATGATAATGAGGCGTTTGTCCTGCCAAGAGCAAGAGCTAGCTCCCCCCGAGCAACAAGCGCAACAAGAACAAGCCACAAGCCGATTTGGATTTGGGATTTGTGCAACGACACGAACACGCAACACGAAGCACGAAGTCGCTGCTCGAGTTTACTCTCGTCCTGCTCGCGCAGCCCTCCCCCTCGCCCTCTCGCCGTCCGTGTGTGCAGATAGACGAGCAGATAGTAGTTGGTGCGCGGGCGCGGAGGCAAGGTGGCATGGGAGAAGAGGAGGTCCCCGACAACGCATGTGCAGACGTAGCGCACACAACACACAACACACAAAACCCACAACACTTAATATTAATAAATAATATGCTCAAACAAGCGATGAGCACGACCTTGCACCCTTGTCGTTTGGCATGTCCTCCGATAGCTGATACTGTACAGTGGATATGGAGACCGCGTAGAAGTAGAGGCAGAGACTGGGCGCACGTGGGCTCCACGGTCGCTGTAGCGCTCCACGCACACACGGAGAGCACCCTAGCCAAGGCTCCGGGCCAGCCGCGCAGCCGACAGGGGCGCCCCTCCCTCTCAATCACCCATGCAGCGACGGCGCGCGCGCGCGCGCCGCCGCCGCGGGCTTGATGGCGTTCTGTAGCATCTTTGCGGGCAGGCCGAGCCGCGAGAGGCTGGGGTGGAGCTCGTTGCGCACGAGCTGCTCCGTCACGACGGAGAGGTCGGAGATCCACGAGCCGCCCGCGAGCTCCTCCGACATATCGGCACTCCTGCGGGGGAGGGGCCCGGCTCAGCAGCCTCACGCAGAGCCCAGCGAGAGAGCCCCCTGCGCACCTGGCGAGCTCGAGCAGCAGCAGCAGCGCGTCCTCGACGATGGAGAGCTCGAGCGCACCGCTGCCGCCGCCGAGCTGCAGCGTGTGCGCCTGCGCCTGCAGCAGCGAGACGAGCCGCACGGGCAGCGCCAGGTCGAGCGCCGGCTGCAGCAGCTGCTGCGCCGCGCCGGGGTGCAGCACCGAGAGGCGTGCGAAGAGCCGGATCGCGGCGCAGCTCAGCCGCGCCTCGGGCCGCACCGCCTCCCACGGCAGCGCGCCCGCCGCGCCGTGCCAGCGAGGAGCCTCCTCGTCGTCGCTCTCCTCGTCCCCGTGCGGCCCAGGCCCGCCGCCCAACGCCGAGGAGCCGGCCCAGGCGGCTGCGGCGTCCCTGCGCTCGCCCGCCTCGGCGCCGTCGTGGTGGTGGTGCTGCCCCAGCTGGGCGGCGCAGAGCAGCACGGCGAGGCGCGAGACGGGCGACGCCCTCGGGCCGAGCTGGGTCGGCCGCACGAGGACGGAGAAGGCGTCTTCCGAGCGGAGCACTTCGCGGAGGAGGCTCAGCGCCGCCAGCTGGAGAGGCGCGGGCGTCGGCTCGCCCAGCAGCGTCCAGAAGACGCAGGCGGCGGGGGCGCGGCCGCGGCCCTCTGCCGTGCCGCCGCTGCTCTCGGCGTCTCCCGCGTCGGCAGGCTCGAGTGCCTCGCCCAGCCAGCGGCGGAAAATGGGCAGGCAGGCCTCGGCCGCCTTGGTGGGCTCGGCCCACAAGAGCAGCGAGAGCGCGCGCACCGCGGGCAGGAGCACCGACACGGCGCCGCGCGCGTCGGAGGAGGAGGAGGCCGCGCCCGCCTCTGCCGCGCTCGCGCCGCCGCGCCGCTCGCCCTCTCGCGAGTGCCGCTGCTGCGAGGCAGCCGCGAGCGCTCGCGTCTCCGCCTCGACGAGAGCCAAGAGCGCGCCGAGCGTCTGCGGAGCCCCGAGCGCCGCCACCCACTCGGGGACACCGCTGGCGACAGGTCCCTCGCCGCCGGCAGACAGCATGTCGACGTCGCCCGCGCCATCGGCCGCCGCGCTGCTCTGGCCGCCGCGCCGCTGCAACTCGGCAGAAGCCGCGCCGCCGCTCATGGCCTGCAGCGCGGCCGCACGGCACTCGTCGCTCGAGCCAAACAGAATGCAGAGCACCCGCAGCGCCGCGCGCAGCGCGGCCCGCCGCACGCCCTCCGCCACGCCACCGCCGCCCGCCGCCGCCGCCGCCGCGTGGGCAGCGCCACCACCCCGTGCGTGGAGAGCAGCGGCGTGGAGTGGGGAAGGCTCACGCGCGGAGCTCGGGACTCGGCCGGGGGAAGCGCCGCTCGCGTGGGCCAAGAAGGGCTCGAGGGCGAGCAACATGGCGGGCGCGTGCTCGTCTCCCGCGGTCAACTGCGAGAGCGCCTCGAGCAGGCCCTCGGCGGTGGGCAACGCCGCCGCTCCGGCGCCCCAGTGGCGCGAGGGGGCCACGCGGTGCTCGGCCGAGCCGCACAGCTGGAGCAGGCGCTGGAGGGGGCCGCATGGCCGAAGCAAAAGCGGGAGCAACAGCGACGGGAGGCGCGGGGCGGCCGGTGGCGGGGCCTGCTGCTGGAGAAGGGCCGCTGCGTCTTGGGCGGCGTCGATCTGCATGGGCGCGGCGGCGCCGGGCGCAGGCGGCGACGGCGCAGCAGAAAGAGACGGCGAGCGAGCCGCGGCCGCCGCGGCGGCGTGGACGCCTCCGAATCGGTCGGATCCGTCGCCCCGTTCGTCCTCTGTTTCGTCCGGCGCGAGCGTGCGGTCCACGGGCGGCGTGCCGGAGGGCGCTTCGGCGGCCTGCCACGGCTGCAGCGGCGAGTGCAGTTGCGGAGGCAGGCCGCCGGAGCCGCGGCCGCCCGAGAGCCGCGACGGCTTGCGAGCACCGGAGGCGAGCGCGGGCGTGCGCGGCGGGCCCTTGCCGCTCCCAAAGAGGGGCGGCGAGTCGTGGCCAAACGCGAGGGGCGCGCACGCGGAGCGACCCTCCGCACCATCCCGACGCGAATCAGCGACGCGACCAAAGGCGGAATCAATCGCATCAAACGGCGTGGGTGGCGCGGCCGCGCCCCTGCCGCCCGCAGCTGCGGCGGGGCGCCCGGCGCAGGGGCTGCCGTGCGCTGCGGCGGCGGCCGCCGCGCCTGGGGACGCCGCCTGCGCGGCCCGCAGCGCGCCGCGAGACGTCTCGAGCTCGCGCGAGATGCGCTCGAGCTCCTGGTCTCGGAAGGAGAGGTCCGACTGGAGCTGGCGCACTGCGCCCGACTCGGCCGCCTGCTTGGCCGAGCGCAGCGCGTTGAGCTCCGCCTGGGAAGCGGGGAGGGGGTTGTCGCGGGTCAAGCCTCGGCGCCGTGGGCAGGGCGCGGGGGAGGAGGGCGCGTTGGTGAGGCGGGCAGCGCACCAGGAGCAAAGCCTCGCGCTGCTGAGCCTTGGAGGTGCCGCTCTCCGCCTCGCTCAGCCGCGCGCGAAGCACCTGGACCTCTCCCATGTAGCGGTGGAGCTCCGCCTGGCTGGGAGCGGCCGGCGCGCCAGTCGCTGGCGCCATGGTGTGCTGTGGCGCGGCTGGCGGGTGTGGCCGAGGCGGGGGAGCCATCGGCAGCGGGGCCGGCGCCGGCTGGGCAGCGTGGCCTCCTCGGGCGGCCGCCGCGCCGCCCCCTGGGCCGCATAGCGGCCCGGCCGCGAAGAAGGAGTCGAACATGCTCGGCTGCGCCGCCGGAGCAGGCTTGGGCTGACTCGAGGCCGCCTCGAGCATATCGTTGAGGACGTCGTCGGGAAGACAGTAGTCGTCCCACTCGTCGAGCATCGCGACGGAGGGTCCGGCCAGGCCCGCCATCGGCTCGCAGGACGAGGAAACGATTCAGTGAAGCGCGGGAAAGCAATGAGCGATCGATACAGCCGGGGGCCACAGGAGCGATACAGCCGGGGGCCACAAGCCACAGTGTCGGTGTGAGCCGCTGCGGGGGCCGGCTGCTGAGCTGCTGTGGAGGGGAGGGGGTGTTAGGTGTTTCGTGGGGGTAAACTTATCATCACCACAAGGGGGGTTGGCAAAGGTGTGCCTGATACTGGCGTCTCCTACGTCCCCTTAGGGTGGGTAGTGGGTAGCTAAGGCGGGGATGCGGGGATGTCGTTGGTCGTTGTGGAGTTGTAGCTTGGCCTTTACACGATATTGTTATGACCAATATTATATGGTGTATGGCATACAAAAAGGGAGGTCGAGACGGGGTCGTGTATTGTGTATTGCTCAATAGTCGTGCAATGCTATTGCAATAGTGTTGGCAATTGGCAATGCAGGTGGGGGGCCAGTGGGGGGGGGAGCAATACAGAATGATTGATCCTTGCACGAAAGCTTCAAAGCGAACGAATATCTTGTGAAGACCAAGTCGTAGCACGCCTGTTTTTTTTTAACAAACTGGTGCATTTATAGAAGTAATCACTTCTAGAGCTCTAAATTGTGCGTCTCGCGGCGCCGTCTCCTGGCTGGGGCTGGGGAGTCCCCAGCCCCCTGCCTGGGGAGGTGAGCAGGGCCGGTCTTCCCCCACGCTCGTCGGGCTGCATAGGCGGCTCGCCGAGCCTGATTAGCCTGATGATGATGATCGGCTTAACCCGCGGCTCGATCTCGCCGAGTGCATCTCCGACTCGAGCTCGCCGAGCCTACTCACAGACGGTTTATAATACAAAGGGGACACGAGCACACGAGCACACGCGCAGAGGGAACTGATCTAGAGAGAAATTAAAAGGGGTGAGGGGTGAGTAGCAGTAGCAGTGATTAGGGTAATTAGCAGGGTGAGGGGCGAGTAATACCATATAAGATGATAAGTTTACCCCTACGAAACACCTAACACCCCCTCCCACGACCACAGCAGCCAGCCCGCAGCGGCTGCCTTGAAGGGGGTATAGGGGGTATAGGCAGAATAACCGTTACGTGGTCAGCCTAGGGTGACTACACTACTACACTACTGACAACACTAGACACGATTTCAACTCGACATGAAAAGGACAAGGGCTGTTTGTAACGTCTTTTGCGTAACGGTTATTTTGACTGACCGGCAGAACCTCGGGCGCGCCATCCGCAAGCTCATCACAGACACGCTCCTCGGCGACAAGCTCTTCGAGAAGGCCCGCGGAATGACGTCGAAGCCACCAAAGCCACCGGTTCTCATCTTCGGCTCGGCGTCTGCCGTTTCGATGGAGTCGTCCAAGCGCATGGACCGGATGAAGCGCTTCTGCGGCGACGCCCGGGTCAACGTGACCGAGGCGGAGGACGAGTTGGTCGCCGCCACGAACCGCCGGTCCTCGCTGAGCCGTGTGTCTCTGCGGATTGGCCACGGCGATACCGACTCGCCGACAAGGCCGCGCCTGGCGAGCGGCGGCAGCTCCGGCCGCAACAGCTTCTTCGGGGGGCTCATCCCGCGCAACCGCTTCAGCGAGCTGGACGTGCGCTCGAGTATGAAGGAGCTGCTGCGAAGCGCGGACACGGACGGCGACGGCAAGATCTCGATGCAGGAGCTCCTCACAATTGTCGAGGACACGCTCCGGGCCCAGGCGACGAAGCGCAACTACCGGCGCGCGGTCATCGGCCTCGTGGTCGCGCTCTTCGTGCTGCTCCTGGGCGTCACGGCCATCAGCGTGGGCGTGGCCATCTCCTTCAAGGACGCCTACACAAACGAATCCACCATGGTAAATGGGTCTGGCGCCATCCTCAAGTCGGCGGTGGCCGAGTACCGGGTGCCGCTCATCGCCGCGCCCGTTCTCCCGCTGTCGACGCTCGCGACCATCACCACGATGACGCTTACCGTCCCGGACCCGGAGAACACGCCCTCGGGCACGGCGACCATCGTCGAGCGTGTCTCGCGCGTCCGCCACCTCAGCCAGACGCGCGTCTCCTTCTCGCTCGTCAGCGGTGCCGAGCTCCGCGTGTGGGACGGCGAGGCCTACCTCCAGCCGGCGGTCGGCAGCCAGATCCGGCTGTGCAAGAGCGATGTCACGTGCGCGGCCTTCACCATCGAGGACACCGCGACGGCCGAGGCCTACACCCTGCGGGCGCAGGAGGCGCTCGTGGCGGCGGGCCTCTCGACGCGCCGGATGCTTCGGGCGCTCGAGGACGAGTGCTCCCCGACCGCCGCCGGCAATCTCAACTCGCAGCTGGTCAACGCCCAGATCGTGTGCGCGCAGACCGCCGCCTCGTACGACGCGGACCAGCCCCGCTGGGCGCTCACCTGCAACCAGGACGAGGCGCTCACATGGAGCGGCGCCTGTCTCGGCGCGACGCAGAACCTCGAGGTTCCGCTCGGTGCCAGCTGCATCCTCAGCGCCGACGACGAGACGGGCGACGGCTGGACGGGCCGAGGCGGCGCCGCGGGCGAGGCGTTCCGCATGACCATCGCGGCCGCCGGCGAGATGCCCGCCTGGAGCACCGGCGACGTCTACCTGTCGAGCGGCAAGTTCGGCGAGAGCTCCTTCACCGTCGGCGGCTCGGTTGTCCCAATCACAAGGATGGCCATCGCGGCCCTGCCGCCCCCGGCACCCCCGCCGCCCGCGCCGCCGCCGGCGCCGCCTCCGCCGCCGCCGCCGCCCTCGCCGCCGCCACTCCCTCCGCCGCCCCCTCCGCCGCCGCCGCCCTCGCCGCCGCCACTGCCTCCGCCGCCCCCTCCGCCGCCGCCGCCGCCCTCGCCGCCGCCACTGTCTCCACCGCCCTCTCCGCCGCCGCCGCCTTTGCCGCCGCCGTCCCCGCCGGCTCCGGCCGCGCCGCCCTACGTTCTGGGCTGCCTCGACGGCTCGATCAGCGAGGCGGGCGACTGCACCGAGTGCATCAAGGACGGCTTCGCCATCGTTCCCGACCTCGGCCTCTGCGTCGCCTGCCCGGCGCTGGCCGAGGCGTGCGGCGGCGAGACGCACTGCTACCTCGACAAGGACAGCGACACGTACGTCTCTGCATGCGCCGACGTGGAGGCCACCTTCCAACTCGCCGACCACTCCACCGACCACGGCCACTTTATCTACGTGCTGGGCGGCTTCAACCAGTGGGGCGACGGCTTCGCGCGCGTCGGCTTCGAGGCCTTCCGCCAGTGGCGCCTCGATAAGGTGAACTTCACCGCCACCGACGCGGCCGCGCTGGGCCAAGTCGCCTGCGAGGGGCGCGACTGCACCGAGAAGTGGGAGGGCACGTTCTTCGTCACGCCGGGCGAGCATGCCTACCGCTACGGCCAGGCGCGCGACACGCTCTGCTGGGCCTTCCTCGGCTGCCCCGAGCAGAACGGCGTGACCGACTTCGGCACCACGCTGATCGACGTTCCCGCCGCGTGCGACACGGCCGGCAACAACGTCAAGGCGTCGTTCCTCGACCTCCCCTGGAACGACATGCTGCTCAGCAACGCTCCTGGCGCCAGCTACGACGCGCGCCGCGACCCCGCCATCGTGCATCACTCGCGCGGCTTCGTCGCCGAGGCGGGCATCGCCCTGGCGCTGCCGATCCACGCGCACGCGGCGTGCGCGCCAAACTACCCCGCCGGCACGGGCCTCGAGTACGTCGACGTCGAGGTGACGGTGGACGCGACCAAGCGCGGCGGTGGCCTCGTGCGGCCGCAGCTCATCACGGGCTTCTCGGGGGGCTCGGCGCTCGACGCCGACGAGGCGGGTCGCGCCGGTGTCGCGCTGAACGAGGTTGCCGAGGGCTACTACCGGGCCACGGTGCGCGTGCTGCGCGGCAGCGAGACGCAGCTGCTGGTCGAGAGCTTTGGCTACGATCCGGCCGCGGGGCTCTACAACGAGGACTACATGCTCTTCGACGGCCAGTTCTGCCCGTGGACCCACTCGGCCGTTGTGGAGTACGGCCACGTGCTACGCAAGCCGACGCGCATGCTGCGCGTGCCCGCCACAGGCGCCGTGGCGCCCGTCGAGCTCTGCGTCGGCGACTGCCATGAGCTCGAGCTCTGCGCCTGCCCGATCGGCACCTACCGCGACGGGCTTGCCTGCGTCTCGTGCCCCAAGCCCGCCGGCTGCGACTGGCCCTACGCGACGTGCACTTCGGCCGACGACGCGGTCTGCGGCATCACGCCGGGCGACGCCTGCGGCAATAACGTCACTACCATCCAGCTCAACTGGGCCGTCTTCGGCCAGAACGCCGACGCGAGCAGCCTGCCCAATGCGCACGCGGGTTGGGAGGCGGACTGCCCCAGCTGCTTCGACGGCACGAGCGGCCGCAGCGGCACCTTCTGCAAGTGCATAGCCGAGAATATGGTGGCTTTGCTCAACGCGGCCGTGGCGGGGCTCTCGGACGCCGTCGTGTTCGAGCTGGCGCTCTACACGGAGTACCTGAACAAGCCCAGGCTCTGGGACATGGCCATGGAGAACAAGGAGGAGCTCCTCAAGCTCGAGACGCTGCCCAACGTGATGATCCGCCCCGGCATGATCAACCTGGCCGTGGGCGAGGACATCGGCGGCCCCGCGGCGACCACCTGGATGTCCAACCCCGTCGACTCGCGCGCCAAGCCCGTGGTGCTGCTCAAGGCGAGCGAGCAGGACATCAACGCCATTGTGCTTATGCGCGAGATCGGCAGCCTCTTCGGCTTCCACGACGTCGCGGGCCAGGCCGGAGAGGAGCGCATCTTCGGCCCGAGCGACACCGAGGGCGAGGGCACCGCCTGCGGCCTCGACTTCACCTACACCAACTACGGCGAGCCTTCGTGCCACGACAACTACATGGGCATGTGGGGCAAGGCGGATTGCGCCAGCGACGAGATCTACTTTGGCTTCAACACCTCGCCGGCCGAGCCGCTCAACGCGCGCGCGCAGCACGGCGCCGCCTTCACCAAGATCCTCGCGTGCTACGTCCACAACACCAACGAAGACAGCCCCGACTGCAACAGCGCCATGCTCTCGATGCAAGGCGCTGTCAAGCCGGGCGGCTGCCTGGCGGGCCTGTGCCTCGGCAGCAACCAGTGCAAGTGCGACCTCGGCTGGCGGGCGGAGCGCGGCGCCTGCGACAAGTGCGACTGGGGCTACGAGTGGTCGGCCGAGAACGAGGCGTGCGTCCAGCAGGGCACGGACTGCACGGACTCGGAGTGCTTCGACGAGACGCTCATGTGCGCGCCGGGCTGCAGCGAAGGCGTGCGCGGCGACGCAATCTGCCAGCCGGCGTGCAACGTGGCCGCGTGCGGCTTCGACGCGGGCGACTGCTCCGGAGCCTACGCCGCCAACGAGCAGATGGGCTGGGCCGACGAGCAGGGACTCTGCCATGCGGCCTGGGTCAACGACGGCGTCTGCGACAAGGCGTGCTACCAGTTCAACGGCGACGGCGAGGACTGCAAGTTCAGTTCCGCCCTCTGCGCGTCTGGCGGCGAGGAGCGCCGTCGCCGCCTCTCGCCCACGCCGCGCCTGGCGGCCCCGGCGCGCAAGCTGCACGAGCTGGACCCCGTCTCGGGCCGCGCGCTCGAACGCAGCCTCGCCTCTGTGCCGTCGCGCGCGTGAGCGAGACTCTGGTCCGTCAGTGTTGGAAACCCTCACGCCGTTGGGGTCGCCTGGTTGTTAGTTGCGAATCTCAACTGTGCACGGCGCGACGACGTACAACGTACGCGCGCGCCGCCACCCGCGCCGCGAGGGGCTGCGCGGTGGGGAAGAGGGTGGGTTGTGGTGTGGTGATTTATTGGTATCGGTCTGGGTGTGCACGTCTGGCGATCGTGACCTTCCTGGTCCTGTGTCGCACCCTGTGTGCCGTGTGTGCTCGTGTGTATTTGTATTTGCTCATTTGTTATTGTGGTTCGTTGTCGGCTTGTATTGTGCCTCGTCGAACCTCAACCATCGAAAATGTACCGTGACGCCGTGTGTGGGTGTGGGGGCGCAAGTCTAAGTCTAGGTTTAGGGCTAGGGCTAAGGCTGACTATATAATTACCATAAACCATTGAACAAGCGAGAGTTTCCGAAACTGTGCCAGAGTGCCTGCCTAATAATTAGTAATCCGAATAGTGTTTTAAAACTGGATGTACAACCTGGTTATGGTACGTTATGGTTAGTCATTAATAGGCTATAATAGAAATAGGAATAGGTTGAGGTACCGGCTGGCTACGCGGCTACAGGCTACGGTGTTATAAGTATTAACGATTAACGAGTTGTTTATAGTATAGGTCACTCGGCCCACCTCCCTCCACATCCACATCCAACCTATAGCTATAGCCTATAGCCTATAGCTATATATATAATAGATATTATTAAGATTTAAATTCATAGCCGTGTTGAATATTAACACCTTTTCCCCCCGCAGCCGCAGCCGCAGCCCTCAGCAGGTCATGAACACATTTGCTAAAAAAATACAATATAGCGATATAGAAAAACCAAAACCAATCAATACGAATCCGATAACGATAACGATAACGATAATCAAGATATATATCGCCTCCTGGCGGATACTGCTCTGGATTCTTGGATTGGATTCTTACTCTTGTTGCTTGTTGTCATACATTTACTAATATACTGCTTCTCACGCGTGTGGATCAATTCCTCTCGCATGCTGCATGCTATATCGAGTAATATAACGGAGATTCCGTCTCTCTTAGTCTCCCATCAGGCGTCCACCATCAGCTTTCAGTATCAGGTTCGGCAGCTGGTCGGCGAAGAACATCAGGTCGCTCACAGGTCAGCCCTCCCCCCTGGCGTATATCTTTGGGATATCCCGATCCCGACTGTATCGCTGTATCTAGCCATATCTAACCATGTAGCTGCGGCTGCTGTTGCTGTACTGTCTCTCACTCTAAGTGCTGGTATATCCCCCGCCCCTGTGTGCGCCGTCGTTTCCTCCATATCCAACCACCTAGCCGCCCCCGACCTCCTCGCACCACAGTTATCACAGACGTCAGTCACCACCACCACACCTCCGCCCCACCCTCCCCCGCGTCCATCCCCTTCCCCAGCAGTCAGCAGTCTTCCCCGGCAGACGCGGCGCCGCCCATGCTTCATTAAACCCCCTCCCTCCCCTAGCCGGCTAGACGCCGTCAGGGTTAACCCCTAACCCTAACCCAGAGCGGAGGCATAGCTGTGACAGTGTGGCTGTGAACGGGATCGCGTGGTGCGCGCTGCGAGGCTAGGGGGCGGGGCTCTGAAGGTGGCTGTAAACAGGCTCACGTTCGTAGTTAGCCAAAGAAATAGTACCAGTAGTAGTAGCAGTAGCAGCAGCAGCAGTAGTAGTAGTAGTAGTGTTAGTAGACGTGGAAGTAGTAGTAGTGGTAGTAGTAGTAGTAATAGTAGTAGCAGTAGCAGTAGTAGTAGTAGTAGTAGTAGTAGTAGTAGTAGTAGTAGTAGTAGTAGTAGCAGTAGTAGTAAACGTGGAAGTAGTAGAAGTATTAGTAGTGGTAGTAGTAGTAGTGGTAGTAGTAGCAGTAGTAGTAGTAGTAGTAGTAGTAGTAGAAGTAGTACTCTCTGCTTCGTGCTCTACTCCCCTCTCTACTCGCCTCTCTACTCGACTCTCTACTCGCCTCTCTACTCGCCTCTCTACTCGCCTCTCTACTCGCCTCTCTACTCGCCTCTCTACTCGCCTCTCTACTCGCCTCT
>Ga0209390_10008733_pt1 | contig 12404 bp, 11 predicted proteins | sample BON01_FD_187212 | JGI IMG/M metagenome (GOLD analysis project Ga0209390, IMG submission 187212) | Freshwater microbial communities from Lake Bonney liftoff mats and glacier meltwater in Antarctica - BON-01 (SPAdes) (version 2) | ecosystem: Environmental > Aquatic > Freshwater > Ice > Glacier... | reverse complement strand
GACAGTATAGCCTTCTCTTGTCAGAAGCCGACTGAGCGGTTCAGTGAGAGCGGGTTCATCATCAACAAGCAAAATTTTCATTAGAAGTTTATTGCACACAGATGAACAATTCTGACTGATGCGAGGGTATGATAACAGCGGCTAGAGATCGAAAGTAGCTGTAATCGCATTTGCTGTTATCGAGCTAAACATCATGAGATCACTACGGATTAGTTGACATTACACTTACTCAAATCCGCATTTAGACTATTTGCTCATTTTGACTAAAATCAGATCTGATTAGCTTTAGTACACTCTCGATATTTTCCTTAGTTCAAGACGTAAGTTCAGGTTATGCAGCCACCAATTCCATGGGGAACACTACTTCAACAGCGTTACCGCGTGACCAAAGTATTAGGTCAAGGGGGTTTTGGGTGGACATACTTATCTCAAGACACTGGCTGTTTCGATCGGATGTGTGTACTCAAAGAATTTAGTCCCAGCGATCGCGGTCGGGATGCGCTCAAAAAGTCTAAGGAGCTATTTCAGCGTGAAGCTTAAGCATTATACCAAATTAACCACCCCCAAATCCTGAAGTTCCGCTCCAAGCCACAATATTCAAAAGCAGCAAAATCCCCGACGCGGTATCCTGAATACACCGTGGGGAATTGCCTTAGGTGCGGCAGCAGTAGCATTTATAATTATCATTATTCCCACATATTTGATTAGTCGATCGATGACAACCTCTAGTAGTGGCACCAAAATACTACCCCCAACTGGATCCACATCCTCAATCCCCACGACTCCTCCAACTCCAGCACCAGCACCGATTGCTAGCATAGAGCCATCACCATTGGTGCCGACTGCCACTCCTCCCGCAGCCGCCACTGTCGAGGCTTTGAGCGTAGAAGTAGGTAAGCCAATTATCAAAGAAGGGACGCTAAATCCCACCCAACCGACTGTTTTTAGTCTGAATCTACTAGCTGGATAACAACTCAAGACTACATTGACAAGTACTCCGGCTGGAGCAACAATGAATATCCTCGCTCCCAATCAGGCAAATGTCGATGTCTTCGCCAAAAATACCGTTAATTGGCAGGGAAACCTCCCCCTCTCTGGCGAGTATCGGATCGAAATCGTCTCACTCCCAGGTATAGTTAGCAGTAACCATAAAATAGAAGTGACTACCATTGCGCCGATCCCAATGGGTTCGCCTACTCCCGCGCCAGTGAATCTAGTCAGGTAGTCGATGATTGCGTTTGCCAAGAGTGAAGGAGCAGATAACTGTTCGTTAGACATAGAAACAATGACCGATCTGCCGATGATAGATAATGAATTGCTCGACCTTCAGATGTTCGATCGCTCGATCGCTAGTTTAGGACTAGATCGGATCGATCGACATATCTTAATTTGTGCAGACCAAACTAAACCCCTGTGTTGCTCTAAAGCAGACAGCTTAGTGGCATGGGACTACCTCAAAAAGCGACTAAAAGAATTAAATCTCGATCGTCCTGATGCACAGCCAGGATGTATTTTTCGGACTAAAGCAAACTGTTTACGCGTCTGTCATCACGGACCGATCGTCGTTATCTACCCTGATGGTGTTTGGTATCATTCTGTTACCCCAGCCGTAATCGAGCGAATTATTCAAGAGCATTTATTAGGCGATCGCATTGTCGAGGAATATGCTTTTTTAGTCAAACCACTTAGGGGAGCTGGGGATCGGGAATAGGGGATAATTATAAAATAGTAATTTTAGAGGGGAGCGGTGATGAGTAATCGGGATGGATTTAGTGGTGGCTTTTGGTTAGGGACGATCGTCGGTGGCGTAGTTGGGGGAATTGTTGGTGCTTCGATCGCCACTCAAAGAGCCAATCGGCTCAATGATGAAACTGAAAGTAGCAGCTTGTCCGGTGCAAGTGGTGAAAAAAGACCATTTAAATCCAGCCGTAATCGGACACTCGATCGGATGGAAATAGCTCGGCGCAGTTTGGATGATAAAATTAGTGACTTAAATAATGCGATCGATTCAGTCAGATCGTCGATCGGCAATGCGCCTGGAGATCCGCTGCTCCAAACCAAAGGCTTCTCCCCCGAACGCAGGGATGAAGATGTCCAGACTCAACCACCGCTCGATCCTCAGAGCTAAGTGATGGTGCTAAACCATACCGCTAAGAGTATGGTTTAGTCGGTTTGTACGGTATGCCACACAAGCCATAAGTACCAGTCGATCGGTTAAAATAGGTGCAGCAGGTTTCCGCTTAAACAATAATTTTTATGACCAACGCCGCGATCTTACCATTACTGATTGTTAGCATTTCAAACTTCCTAAATATATATCTAGTTATTATTTTTGTCCGGTTGTTATTGACTTGGTTTCCGAATATTGACTGGATGCAGCAAATCGTGGGCTTTCTCAGTCCAGTAACGGATCCTTATCTCAACCTGTTTAGGTTTGTACCGCCAATCGGGACGATCGATCTATCCCCAATTATCGCTATCTTTGCCTTACAATTCGCGATGCAGGCGTTATCAACCCTAGCTCCAGCACTAGCTTTCTAATCGCGATCGATCTAACTGTGGCAGCAGCACCAGCACAAAAGTCCTTACCAACTGACAATTAACAATTATCCCCCAAGTGACAGCTACAACACTAATTTACGTTGCTTTACTACTGATGACCTTAGTGGGGGTGGTCGGATCTGTAGTACCCGTGGTGCCTGGGCCGCTGTTAATCTTGGGTGCATCGATCCTTTCGGGCGTCTTGTATGACTGGAACCAAGTGACGGTCACGTTGGTAGTATCCAGTGTGGTCTTGGTGATGTGCTTTGCAATCGATCAGTTATCAGGTATCTGGGGCGCACAAAAAGCTGGAGCGAGTCATTGGGGTCAAATTGGCTCGATCTTCGGTCTATTCCTCGGATTATTTGGACTGCTGCCAGCTTTACCTATCGGTGGCCCCCTAGTTGGATTATTTTTTGGGCCGTTTATTGGGGCTGTAGTGGGCGAGTTGCTATACCCACGGCAGGTACACATAGTCGATAGATTGAAGATTTCGGTCAGAGCTGGAGTCGGAATCGTCCTCGGTTCGGTGATTGGTCTGATTATCCAAGGTTTATTATCCTTGTTTGCGGCGATCGTGTTTGCTACAACTACTTGGCATTTGGGATTTGGCATCAGTTGATGCTTGAGCTACCCTAAATCGTTCCCGAGAGCCTCTGGAGAAAGAGAATCGACTTTTCTAGATCCTCCCATAGCAACAGTATTTACAGCCTAATTTTTGCAGGTGGCGGGATCGAATTGGACTCGATATTGATAGAGGACTCGCTTACCTTTGTCGGCGGCTAGGCGATCTTGGTCGGCTTTATTAGCATCATATAGTGCTGCATTAGCCGCAAGTTCCCCCAACTTCCGATTTTCAGGTGTGTCTCGATCTCCAGCAACATACGGTTTGTCGATCGACGGTGCACTACTTTCACCTAAAATATTATTGTCCTGATTTTCTGGCACTTTATCAAAAGCAACCATGAGGACGATAAATGGAGGTTGCTTGACTTTACTACAGGCTACTCCCAATGGGTAACTTTGTAATAATAATTTCGGCTGGTACAACTTTAGACCTGGATTTGCCGCTATGTACTGCTGTAATCGCTGCGTAGCCGATTTGGTATACTTACCATAAAAATTACTATTACCACTACCTGCGGAGCTATCTGATGGGGGTATTAATGGCGCAGGTGTGGGTGTGACGGTTGGACGGGATGGTTGTGGTAGCCCCGCTGGTTGTGGTGGCTCCGCTGGCTGCTGGGCTTGCATTGTCGGAGTAGGTGCTGGAGTAGTAGGCGGCTGCTCGCCACCATCATCATCTTTCACTGCGCTTGGCTGTGGAGTGGGAGTAATGGCTGCTTGAGGTTTTTTAGCTAGTGGCTTCTTGATTGACGGGGTTGGTTGAATTGATGGCTTGGCGGTAATACCTTTTTGAATGGGTGGTTTGCTTGGTTTAGGAGTGGTTTTGAAGATGCTTTCGGGATCGAATATTGGGGCGATGGGTGGTTTTTGGGTTGTTGCTGGCTGCTGTTTGTTTCCTGCTGGCGGTTTGATGGTTACTCCGTCAAAAGTACCACGAATCGGGGAAAAAGGAATAGTTTGAGGAGCGGCGGAGAACTGTGGAGGACGCACTGGAGCCACGGAGGGGCGAGTAGAGGGGATCGGTTGAGTGACAGGGGGTAAAACTTGGGGAGTAGGGGCTGGTGGTGCTTGGGGGATACGTTGCAGTTCACTGGGAGTGAGTTGTAAGACCTTAACTGTACTGGGGCCGACTTTTTCACCTTGTTTTTCTGGCTGGGTAAAGAAGGGTAAGCTAGCTCCAATCGTGGCATGTAGCGCGACCGAAGCGAGGATCGCCATCGCCGTCGGATCGAGTAAAATGTCTAAAAAGTTGTTGCGGGTGGAAGATTGATACATATTTACCGTAAACATTAACTGTCAGACATCAGGATTCGTCGATACTCCAGATCGCTAGTAGGCTGGAGCACCAAACAGGAGCTGGAAAGCAGCGAACAAGAACCAATTCACAATGCGATCTCTACATCTGCACTCAATTCCTCGATACCTATTCTAAACTACATCTAACCCCTAAGAATCGATCTCAATTTGGTCTATGATAGCGGCAAGTTGGTAAAATTATTGTCATAATTATTTATATCTCATCAAGTCCTGCACAAAGTTACCCATGCTTGGAGAATTGAAATCCTTTCGACAAAATCCCCTCCGCTGGCTCAAGCGTCGCTATCTGCGCTGGGTAGCACTGAGCTATTGGAGTTATCGCTGGATCGCTAGTAGTGGTACCCAGCGACAATTTGCCCAGATCCAAATTTGGCGAGTAGCAGCGGGGTTCGATCTGGCGGCGTGGTTGCTAGCGATCGAAGATTCCGTCAAACCAGAATATTGGGGGATGATGTAGATTTAGGTTTTAGGGATAGAGGATAGTTTTAGGAGTTGATTAGTTTAAAGGCTCGGAGATTAGAGCATAGAATGGTGAAGAGGACACTAATTTTCACATGCTCGATCGCGCACTCAGCCATTCTATGACACTCTCAGATCTGATTCCGGCTCAGATGATGCCAAAATTTCCAGCAGTAGCATTGACAGCCTTAGCACCGATGCAGGATGTCACAGATGTCTGCTTTATGAATACGATCGCGAGTTATGGCTGTCCTGACTACTTTTTTACTGAGTATTTTCGGGTGCATGATAGTTCGCGGTTGGAGAAACACATCCTCAGATCGATTACCGAAAACACTACAGGTCGGCCGATCTTTGCTCAAACCATCGGTGAAAGCATTCCCGATCTAGTCCGGACTGCACGGCTATTAAGCCACTATCCAATTGCTGGGTTCGATCTAAATATGGGTTGTCCTGCACCCAAAATTTATCGCAAGAATGTCGGCGGGGGACTATTACGCGATCCAGATAAGATCGATCGCATCCTGGGAGAGTTGCGATCTGCTGTGGCTGGTCGGTTGACGGTAAAAATGCGGATTGGTTTTGAGGATACGAGTCAGTTCGATCGAGTGTTGAGTCTGATCGACAAGCACAACATCGACCTACTCAGTTTACACGGTCGGACAGTCAAGGAAGCTTACCACGGTACCGTCCATTACGATTTAATTGCCCATGCAGTGCAACGGTTACGATGTCCAGTGTTAGCGAATGGTAATATCACCTCTGCCGCTGTCGCGATGGCTGTGCTGTCGCAAACCCAAGCGGCGGGGGTAATGGTAGGACGCTCGGCAATTCGCAATCCCTGGATTTTCCAGCAGATTCGGGAGGCATTATCGGGACAGGAGATTTCGATCGTCACACTAGCGCAAGTACGAGACTATATCGATCGACTATATCAGATGCCCAAGGTGCAAGCAGTGCAAGAGCGATCGCGGATTAGTCACTTGAAGATGTATCTCAATTACATCGGGCAAAGTGTGGATGCAGAAGGTGCGTTCTTGCGTGATATGCGAAAAGCACAGACTGAGGCGGAACTATTTGGGGTATGCGATCGATATTTACTCGATCGTCCTGGCGTATTTTCGGCACAGCCATATGCCGGAATCTTTGCACGTCCTAAGTGTGAAGCTTAGAGTCGGTCACAATAAAAGATCGCCATCTCATCACCGCAATTTCGGACAAACCCGTGCCATATCGCAAATTCACTCTTAGTCGTGCGGTGGAAGATTTTGATTTGACGGTACCAGAGGAGTCGAATCTATCCGGGTGGTTGCGATCGATTTAACTGACGATCCACTGCTACCAGTAGATCGTGTTTTGGGCGGACTAGTTTGGATACTGCGCCTAGATTCGATCGATTTGGTGCGAGTAAAATTTGACATCGATCTAAGCAAATGACGATCGCTCGCCCATCGCACCTTGCAACATACCATAAAAGAACTTATCTAAAGGAATTCCCACTGCTTGAGTCATCGCCGAAAGGACACTGGCTTCAGCAAATGAGCAGTATAAACCTGCCTCCAAGAACCACGGGTTGCCGTGGGGGTCGATCCGAAAATCAAATAGACTGTAGTGACGACAGCCCAAGGCTACATGACATTTTCTAGCCATCACCCACACACTTTCAGTAATTGGATCGCTAATGTCAAGTACCCACGACTTGGTACTATCCTTGGCGGCAAAGTCCAAGTCTCTAGCATCATTTTGTTTGAGCTTGTCAGCATAACTCCGAATCGGTCGCGTATCGGCATCGAGTGCATACTCTTCTAGTGGTAAGCAAACTAGTTTACCAGCTTGGACGATGACTCCACAGCGAACTTCGCGCCCTAGGGGGATGAAGGTTTCGACAATTACCTCATCTGAATGAGTCAATGCGGTTTGCAAAGCTGCGTCATAGTCAGCGAGATCTTGCACTAACGTTACGCCGATCGAATTATCGCCGTTCATTGGCTTAATCACAACTGGGAAGTCAATACTCGGACGATCTCCAGCGTGGAGGACTTCTCCTGCGGGTACAACTACTCCGGCGGCGGCGACGATTGCCTTGGTTCTAGCTTTGTCAGAAACTAGTGCCATTAGATCTGCGGTATTACCCACATATGGAATATTCAACAGATCGAATAGGCTCCGGTATTGAGTCATCCCAGGGACGCAAAACATCTGCGGTACCATCACATCGATCTGGAGGTTTGTGAGTACCCGCACGGCTTCAGATGGAGATAGCGGTGAGGCTGCGGCGATCGCCTCTCGACTCAGATCTACCGGAAATCGCCACTGTCGATCGGGCGTAATATAGGCAATATGAAACTCATACAGATTTGGATTGGCGGTGTGCTCCAAACAATCTTGGGCATAAAGGCGCGACAAATCGCCATAAAAATCACTGACGGCCGAGCCGACTAAATGTAGCACTCTTAACCTGGGCATAAATAACTAGTTCTCAAGCGATCGGCGGACTTTAATTTGAAATTCGACTTCCTCAGGAGTAGGGTGCACAGTTCCACCAGAGAGGTTCCAGGTTTGACCCATCTGACAGTAATTGCACCGATCTGCCGAGCATAAAAACTTTACTAATCTAATCGCCGCCTATTTCTACAAGTTTGCCAATATTAAAGTCGATCCGAATCCATTCTTTAGGATTACATAAATTTCCTAATAGTAGTAGTGGAATCTGCCAATGATGTACCATCAAAAACGGTAGCGGATCGTTCCATTCAAAGATAGCATCTTTACCTTGAGTAATAATTTGTAATCGTTGTCTAGTCAATTGTGGGGAATACAAATGCGTGATCGATCGCCAAATTTCATGATAGATCCAGTAAGTTGGACGACTAGATCCTAATGGTTGAACTGTTTGAGTCAGTGCCTCTTGTTGTAAATAAGCCTGGGCTACATCAGGATGATTATAAAACATCGTGATGGCAGAATGGGTGCGGGGATTGCACTCGATCGCATAAACCTGCCCATCATCATCGGCTTGCATAAAGTCTAATGAGACTTGTCCAGTTAGTTTCAAACTACTGGCAAAAGTGCGAATCCAAGCTTCGATATCCGATCGATCTACATGCTCATAATTCACCTGAAATGCTGACGATTCACAGCAACAGTGCAACTGAAGATGACCATTGCGAACCGTGCTATGAGTACAGTATTCTTGCCCGGGGATAAACTCCTGCATTACCCAAGGTTTACTCTCAGAGATCGGCAAAGACTTGACAAAAGCCGCAGTTTCCGCTGGTGTATCACAAGGTAACTTAGTCAGATCCAATCGTCGCACCGAATCATAGGGAATACTTTTAATGATGTATTGCCGCTGTTCGTTAGAAAAATCAAAATCGATGACTTGCTGAGGATGCGTAATCTTATAGGATTTAGGTACCCGCAACCCCAGTGATTGGGCATCAGTGGCAAACTCATACTTATCATCCAAGCGTTGAAGCATGTCTACATCGACGTGCATGACCGTGCAGTAGGGGGAGAGTACCGTTTGGACTGCGGCATCATAATAGCTAGCAACTGGACTACAAACGGGCACATAGACATCCACACCTTCTTGTTTGACGATATCTAAAAGTGCCTGGGGATATTCCGGTGTCTGGGGGTTGGGTACTGTATAAAAGCGATCGACCGCCCAGGAATAACGATGCCCAGTCAACCAATATTTATGAGTTTCTACCAAAATCACCCGATGTCCCGCTTGATGGAACGATCGAGCTAACTGTAACGCTTTGGTCATCTTACCGCCGCTAATCAAAATTGTCTGGGGATTGGCGGCGGTCGATCTCGACTGGAACGGCTTGGTGAGTAAGGCGGACAGTAAGGCGGTCGCCGTTAACGTCAGATTCAACGGTAGTACCAATAGCAATAATAGAAGAGTGGCTATTGTTTTCACTCTTGTCTGTAACTTGCTATTGCCTATCCTAGTTCCCTGCTCAGATGGCATCACTGCGACTGAAACTGTTTTCGTCATAATTTTCTGATGTTGCAGTGAAAAATTGCCTGAACAAGTATCTAGGCCCAAATATTTATTTACTCGTTGGCGTAGCTCGGTAGAGAATCGCTCCCGAAACATAGGTGGTGGAAAGTTTTCACCATCTGCCGTGACAGGCAAATTAAACCGATCTCGAGCTTCAGGGTTAAAGCATAGATATTCAACCCGCTCAACTTTTCTCGATCGATCTACCGGTTACATCCAAGTTGGCTGGACTTCAGTTGAGGTTGATTTACCCCTCCAACTCCCCTTGATAAGTAGGGTGGATTAGTTGTCAAAACAGGAAATTGGTTGAGTCCCTCAACTGGAATTTTACCGCGATCCTGCAATTGATTCGCGGCTGCTTTCGATCGAACCCTGATGGGTTTGAGGAGTGCCGCTGACGACAATTAATCCACCCTGCTGGATCGGGGGAGGGCTGGGGTGGGGTAAACATCGATGCAGCAACTCAAACAGGCTGGGATCGCCGTAGGATCGAGAGGAGTTATTCAACTCGCCGAATCAGCGTAATCCCATCTCTGAGTGGTATTAGCACCTGCTCCACACGCGGATCGTTAGCCACAGCCTGATTGAATTTCGCAATCGCCACTCCATTCGGCGTAGTCATTCCCGATACATAAGGCTGCCCCTGCATCAGGGTATTATCCGCGTAGATCGAGCCATTGGGAGCCAATAGCCCAGTCGTGAGCAATAGATCGAGATAGTCTAGATACCCACCTTTATCCGCATCGATAAATACCAGATCGAATACCTCGCCATCAGCCGCCAACTGTTTCATAGTTTCGATCGCCGGTGCAACTTTGACCACGATCTTGTAACCTGATGTTGATTCACTGAAACACTTCTGGGCAAACTCCGCAGCATAAGCATCGACTTCGCAAGCCACTACTTCCCCGTCCGCTGGTAGTGCTTCAGCCATCGCTAGTGCTGAGTAACCAGTAAACATCCCAATCTCCAGCACTCGCCGCGCTTGAGTCAGATGGATCAGAAATTTGAGAAACTGACCTTCCACATGACCGGAAACCATTTCCTGTTCTAGTGGTTTGACAGTCTCACCATCAGCGAATCGTTTGTTCCAATCCTCTGCTTGGGTGCGCCGGACTAATGCTGCTAATGCTGGTGACTCTGGCGTAGTGCAGAGATCGAGGTAAGGATCGAGACCATTTGCCAGCTCGTAGGCTTGCTGTAGTTCGGCTTTGAAAGCTGGATCGATCTGCTCGATCTGCTCGACTTGATGAGCGAGACTTTCGAGTTTAGCCGCCAAGATTCCGGCTGGAGTTACTGGTCTCATCGTTATACTCCTGCTGCGGTAGCAGTTGCAACTTTGTCCAATACAACGTACATGTCTACACCATCACCATTGCGGGGATAGGCTTGACAGACTTCACGATGCACTGCTAAAGCTGCATCCAACTCAGTCCGAGTTAGATCGTTCATGAAACGGCACTCACCAATGGGGCAAGGAGCGGCTGCACGTTGCAATCCGTCGCGGGTCCGAGAGATCGATGTTGTCGCTTTCCAGAGCAGTTCGGGAGTCAGGTAAGGGCTATCAATTGCTAGTCCTAAGCGGCTCATCAGCCCTAAAATCCGATCGCGCTCGATGACTGAAATATATCCACGTTGTTGAGCAATAGTAGCCGAGAAAGCCATGTCGATCGCGACACTATGACCGTGGAACATCGGAATTTCTGGTGTCAGTTCCAGTGTCGGACTCCAAGTGTGACCATAAGCAATCACCCGATCCAAGTCTAGCTCGTGCAGGTTGGGTACTTCCAACTTCAACATCGACTGAATCGCATTGTAAGTTAATCGATGTGCTACTTCTTGCAGCTCGGATGTGCCGTCTAAATAACCAAAATGGCTATGTAGTAGTGCTTCACCATAGTTTTCCAATAATTCAAAAATTTCGGTGTTACCGACTACGGCGATCTTGATCAACTCAGCCATCCCATTCCGCACTTGGTCGGTGGGGAGAGTTTTCAGGAATGAGAAGTCTAGAATTACCTTCTGCGAAGCGTGGTAGGCACCGAGACGGTTCTTTAACTTACCGTGGTTGACGGCAACTTTGATCGCGACACTGGCATCGATCAGCCCGATTAGGGATGTTGGTACGCGGATGTAGTTAGTTTTACGGCGATAGGTGGAGCAAGCAAAGCCAGCAACGTCTGTTGTCAATCCGCCACCAACTACTAAAACAGGCTCTTTTCGCACGAGTCCGAAATCAACAAAGGCATCAATAATACTTTCAAAAGTCGTTAGTGTCTTATCAGGTTCCTTAATCGAGACTGGAAATACTGTTAAGTCAAGATCGTAATGCTTGAAATAATCCTGCATTTGTTCGCCATATAGACCGAACACATGGCGATCGACAACCATCAAACAACGTCCGAATTGGCGGTAGCTATCCGCAATCTCAGGATTCTCAATCTTAAAAGCACCGCTTACGTATAGTAAGCTAAAGTCAATTTTCTCGTATCCCTCAATATGGAAGGCACGGTCTGTAGATGTGAAAGTTGCGTTAATGTCGCCCATAAGATTTCCTTAGTGTGGAGCCATTCATAACTTAACGAATTTCTCAGATTTATTCAATCAAGATTTTATGATATCTGTTGGAGAGTGGGATAACCAGCGGCAAAATAGCATGAATCGATCCGAGGGATTCTCTGTCCGTATCGCTTTTTACATCGGCAAGCACTACCTAACTCGGCTTTGTCCTGGGCTAGAAATCTGCTTGACCGATAGATTTTATCAAATCTCTAGCTACTTCAGAAAAAATATGCTATATTTACTGTCGCCTTATAAAAAGTAAAAATAGCGAAATATATCGGTACGGTAAAAACTATCGCAAACATCCATAAAAATTTCTAATTTCTAGTACATAAAGTAGCAAGCTTCAGATATCTATAGATTAATTAAAAAATTACTATATTAATTTTAAGAGCTATCTAAAAATTAATATAGTATTAAAAGTATTTAAACCGATCGGGTAATGCTCGATTAGCAACAGCGCACAAATGGTAACGATATTAACCAGTTGGCGAAGCCTTGTTTGGAGATATTCTAGTTGGAGTAAAAGCTAGGGACGATCGATCACTTTATCCAAAACTCGATCGATCTGTGTATACACCTAGGCTAATCCAGCTTCAGCAATACAATAGGGTAGCATTAAATATAGTACATTGCCGAGTGGATGAAGTCAGACACCATGCGCCATCGCCTGGTGTCTGATTTTTTTTCCCACATTATTAAGATACCCAGCTTGTGCTTAATTATTGATATCGATCGCGGCAATTGTGCCCATTACCCGTAATTTAGTTACAGCGGTTTCCATGTTTATGAGGGACAGTAACAACAATGTGCAAACCAGTTATAAAAATGCTGAGGATTAGCTAAATTGATAGCAGTAGCAATCAGAAGATCGACTTTACCA
>Ga0209390_10008732_pt1 | contig 12408 bp, 19 predicted proteins | sample BON01_FD_187212 | JGI IMG/M metagenome (GOLD analysis project Ga0209390, IMG submission 187212) | Freshwater microbial communities from Lake Bonney liftoff mats and glacier meltwater in Antarctica - BON-01 (SPAdes) (version 2) | ecosystem: Environmental > Aquatic > Freshwater > Ice > Glacier... | reverse complement strand
GGAGGAGGAGGAGGAGGAGGAGGAAGGGAATGGGAGGGAGCAAAGCAGACGGGCTGTGGTGGTTGTGGTGGCTGCTGGGGAAGGAGGGGAGGAGGAGGGGGAGGAACGACGGCTCGGCGGCCGTACTGGTACAGGTTCGCAGGGTGCGTCTGGGGAAGAAGGGAAAGAAAGAAGGGAGGGAGGGAGGGAGGGTGAGTACTTGGGTAGATAAATAGAAAATTGTTTTTCTTTTAAACATACCCGCCCCCGACCATATCAGATCTTACCTCAGCCGCCAATCCAAAGGCATCCTCCTCGCCGAGCTCCTCGTCGCAGTTGAGGCTCTTGCTTCCGTCGTCGTCTCGCAGCAACATGCTCAGGTCCACGCGGTCTTCCTCCCCCTCCTCCTCCTGCTGCTGCTCCACCTGCTGCCGCTGCTGCTGCCGCTGCTGCTGCTGCTGCTGCTGCTGCTGCGCGGTGGACGGCCTGGGATAGCCGGAGGGGGCAACGAGTCGCCCCCCGCCGGTGCTGCTGCTGCTGCTGCCGTGCAGAACGTTGGCTGGCATCATGTTGGTCGTCGCCCGCCGCCTTGTTGTGGCTCCTCCTTGCTTGCTCCTCTGTCTTGCCCTGCGACTGCTCGTTCACGCCCTCGCTCGTCTTCGCCCGTACCACCAAACTTTGGGCAAAGACTAGCAATTCATGAAAATGCGAACCTTCCTAAAGCGTGTGCCCCCGCCTGTTGTGGATGTGTTTGACAGATGGGCAAGAGGATCAAGGGAGACGATGAGCGTGAGGAAAGAACATGAATGCCATTCTGGTCATCTACGGGGAGCACCCTCCACCCTCCACTCCTGTCTCGCACGCCCGCCTCACGGTAGCATTTTTCCTACAAAGGCCGCAAAGACCGAACGCAAGGAAAAGAAGCAAGCACGGTGTCAGCCCCGCCTCGCCTCGCCCAAGAATCGAAGAAAGAAGTGTGGCATCGTGCGTGATTCTCTGTGCGCCCGCCTCCCAACCAAGGCAGGGCATGGTGTGCAGAAGTTGAGCTCAGTAACCGATCACACAACGTACAGGGGTAACACCAAAGGCCTTGTTAAACCAATGTCTCCTTCATGCACTGTCAGGGCAGTGAGTGCTCTTGCGCGCGGCGGTCGGGTCTCCGGAGGGCGAAATGAAGGACCTCTCGAGAGGCTTGCAGTTCTTCCCCTTCTCTCCTCTCGACGCGGAGGAAGGCGCAGCAAATCATTCCGGACCACGTTAAACCCACAAGAGGGCAAGGCAGCCAACAGCCCTGCCCGTTCAAAGCATGCATTCCCACGCCTCGTTTACACACGCACGTACTAATTTGGTCACGTGCTCCCTCCTGCCCCCAGGAGCCCCAAGCGGACAGAGTCCCTCCATCCTAATTCACGTCTTCGATTTGTCCGGCGACGACCGGGCATCTTTCTCGGCTTGCTCCAAGGTGCCGAGCGAGGCGTGCAGCGCATGGACCAGGAAAGCAAGCTTTGGGGGCGAAATAAAGGTCATGGAGAAAGCAAGATTTATGTTTCACGTGTATGATGCTGATATCGAAAGGTTGGTGATGTATAATTTGAATGGGATGCAGCAAAGACCAAGACCAAACCGAACACTGCTCTCGCTCTTGATTTTTGAGAGAGGTGTTCGTCGAACGACCTGCTGGCCTGCTGGGATTTCGAGCGATCAATGTCCACCCACCCCGTGGTGCTGACGGAAAATAGACGGGCGACCGAGAGAAGACACAGGAGGGTAACGCAATGAACGGGGTATTAGACTCTGATGGCCAGAATCTAATGGTGTCCCGGTCGGGGTCTCGTGGGAAGGAAGGCAAGTTCGCCAGCAGCAGGCCTCTCCCCGCCATGCGCGCGGATGCGTTTTTCCCTTGCGGGCGGGCACGACGGTGTTTGTAGGGATTAGAACGGCAGGGAACAGACATGATGCAAGGGTGACCTCAACCACGTTGTCCTTGTCGACGTATCAGAATGTGGCAAAAGCGGGGAGGAAGTGCCGAGCCGGGTTTGGCATTTTCCCACATGGCAGTGCCTCCTGCTACTGAGAGGAGGCCTCGAGCTCGGCAGCACGGCAACCCAAGAAAGAGGATCATGGGAGGAAGAAAATGGTTTTTAGGCCTCGAGCTCGGCAGCACGGCAACCCAAGAAAGAGGATCATGGGAGGAAGAAAATGGTTTTTTAATGCCTTTTGCGAGTTTGCGAGGGCATGCGAGTGCGACGGGCTCCTTTTTTCTCTTGAGCATTTGCCTGCGGGAGGCGAGGCGAGGGAGGGGCGGGGAGGCAACAAAAGGGAGGAGGTTTTGTTTTGGATATTGAACCACAAATTACGCGTGCATGTACACTCGAACTATGATTCTTAAAGCATCCAGGCACACGAGCGTGCTTGGAGAACAACATGTTTTGCTTTGCGTTTTGTTTAGGTTTCAATCAGAGCGCGGCTGTGATGGCCTTGGTGAGTGCGCGAAACATGACAATGGTGACAACAACTGCTTGGCGGGGGTAGGAGAGATCAATGCTCTGCTAGTGTTGCATTTCCTCGCCTTTTTAATTATTGCTTGCTTCTACAAGTGCTGTTGTCTGCTCCAAATTGCCTGTGCACTGGAGGCACCAAGGCTGTAATGTCGAACCCGTCTGGGCGCGTAAATGGGGAAGGTCATTCTTGGAGCCACAAGTGAAAAACAGGGACATGATGTTGAAAGCCGCACTGCTGCGTGCCTCCATGCCCATTAAAACCTTTTAGTTTCGCTTCCTCAGACCATTGTCACATCAAGTCAAGTGGACGGGCGACGAGCAACCCAATGGGCCAAAAGTGGGAGAGGGAAGGATGACCCAATCGGCCTATGGTACGCCACTGCCGATGAGATCGATCGCCGCTCGTCGCGCTGCGTGTCGCAAAACAGAAGCTTCTGCCTCAATTTGGGATCGGAAGCGGGCCGCGCGGCGAGCATTCTGTGTGTCCTTTCGGTCGAGGGGCCGTGGCTAGCGGTGGTTCGTGTGCATGATTTTCGTGGGGAGAGGAAGGCATCTGTGAGAGTGCGTTTTTAGCCTCCTCACTCCTCACCCTCTTGTTGCATGCGATCGCTTCTTTGATCGTTCACCACCAAGACGGAAAGCCCCAGTATCCGGGCCACTTGGCAAGGAGACCCTTCGTATGCCTTTGCTATTTCGATGCATCTCCCTTTTTCCCCTTCTCACGGCCCCTTTAGGTGGAGACTGCCCAAGCACGACACGAACGCGGCCGAGCCGGAAAAGTGGATTTCGATACGTGGCGTCCTTGCTGAGGAGAACCGAGGAGGAGGGAAAATGAAGAAGGGATCACACCATCACCTCGCTGCGGTATCGTCGTCGCGTGCCTGGGCTTTGGTATTGCCTGCCTTTTTGGGCTGTGGAGATGCCGGAGGACGGGGGTTGGACACGATGGTTGCCGTGCTGACAGCACGGCCTCGCCTCCCGCCTGCATCACTTGGCGGACACGTCCGTGGCGTGTTCCATGTGGCCTCCTCCTCCTTGTCTCGTCCACCCTCACATCCCACTCCCTTTGCATCACGCAGGCACTCGTTGCATTGCCTAGAGCAGGACGGAGAGCAGAGCAAGCCTCGCCTGCCAAGGGGCTATGATCACAAGTGGCGGCGGCCTTCCTTCCTTCCTTCCTCCCTTCCGTCCTACGCAGCCAGCATCAGATCGTCATTCCGTCCCCATGCGCTCACACCCTCCTCCTCTCCCCTCCCAACACACACGCACAACCACACAGGAAAGGGGCCGGCACTGCAGCTTCCCTTCCTCTAAACGCCGCCTGCGCCGTCATGGTGGGCTTCGCTTCTTCCTTCTCCTCCTCCTCCTCCCCCCCCTCCTCCTCCTCCTCCTCGTCACATACCACGGCACGCACCCTCTCCACCGCCGCACTCTTCCTCGCAGCAGCCTTGACGACCATGGCCCTTTCCCCGACCCTCGCATTCCACGCCCCGTCCATGCCCTCCTCCTTCACCCGGTCCTCCCTCACGTCCTCCTCCTCTTCCAGCAGCAGCAGCAGCAGACCACACCTCCCATCAATCACCAGCCGTCGCAATCGCCTGACAGTGACAATGGAAACCCCTCTGGAGACCGGCGTCGGGAGCAGCAGCAGCAGCAGCAGCAGCAAGAGCAGCAGCAGTGGTGGCTTGCCTCCTGGCACGGGGCCGTATAAAGGCCCTTCTTCTTTTCCTTTGCTTGACTCGGTGCGGTACCCCCACGATATGAAACGATTTGATCTGAAGGAGTTGAAGCAGCTGGCGCATGAATTAAGGTGGGATACGCTGGGGCATGTAAGTAAGACAGGGGGCCATTTAGGCTCTTCTTTGGGAGTGATTGAATTGACGGTCGCGTTGCACTATGTGTTTAACACGCCCGATGATCGGATCTGTTGGGATGTCTCTCATCAGGTGTACCCCCATAAGATTCTGACGGGACGGAGAGATCGCATGCATTCTTTAAGGCAGACAAATGGTTTGTCGGGGTTTGCGAAGCGAAGCGAGAGCGAGTACGATGCATTTGGCGCTGGTCATTCTAGTACTTCGATCAGTGCTGCTCTTGGTATGAGTGTCGGGAAGCTGCTGACCAACAAGAGAGTGAATAATTGTATTGCTGTTATCGGGGATGGGGCTATCACGGGTGGGATGGCTTTTGAGGCCCTCAACAATGCAGGCTATTTAAGGTCTAGGATGGTGGTGATTTTGAATGATAATGGGCAGGTTTCTCTGCCGACGGGCACGCACTCCGCGGGGGGGGTGGTGCCGGCTGGGGCGTTGAGTAGTTATACGTCGAGGTTGTTGAGCTCGAAGCCGTTTCAGGATTTCAGGTCTTTTGCGAAGGGCTTGAATAAATTAATGCCGTCGGAATTGCAGGATCTGAACGCGAAGATTGATGAGTACGCGAGGGGGTTGATCCAGGGAGGGACGTTGTTCGAAGAGCTGGGGTTTTATTACATCGGCCCTGTGGATGGGCATGATCTCGAAAACTTAGTCACTATTCTTGAGAATCTGCGTGATTCGCCTAGTACGAAACCGGTGCTCTTGCACGTGAAAACGGAGAAGGGCTATGGTTACCCCCCCGCAGAGGCGGCGAGTGATAAGTACCATGGTGTGGCGAAATTTGATGTTTCGACAGGAAAGCAATTTAAGGGTGCAAATAAAGGCCCGCCCTCGCTGACTACTACGTTTGCGAATGCCTTGTGTGAGATTGCGGCGGAGGATAGGACAGTGGTGGGGATCACGGCGGCGATGCCTGGAGGGACGGGAATGGATATTTTTGGGAAGAGGTTCCCGAAGCGAACTTTTGATGTGGGTATTGCGGAGCAGCACGCGGTGACGTTTGCGGCGGGCATGGCGATTGAGGGGTTAAAGCCTTTTTGTTGTATTTATAGCACGTTCATGCAGAGGGGGTATGACCAGGTGGTACACGATGTGGTGATTCAGAAGTTGCCAGTGAGGATGATTTTGGACCGCGCGGGGTTAGTGGGTAATGATGGGCCGACGCATCACGGGAGCTTCGATCTGTCTTACCTGGGGGCATTGCCTGGTATTGTGATTATGGCCCCGAGTGATGAAGTTGAACTGATGAATCTGCTCGAGACGGCGTATGAGACCAATGACCTGCCTTCGGTAGTGAGGTACCCCCGAGGGGCAGGGTACGGGCTCGAGGTGCTTAGGAAGGAGTTCGGGTACGAAAACTTGGAGGAGATCCCCAAGAGGGGCAAAGGGGTAACGAGGGGAAAAGGACGGATCATAAATTATCGTGGCGCGGCTGGAGCTGCTGCTGCTGCTGGGGCTGGGGTTGGGGTGAAGGTAGGGTTGTTGTCGGTGGGCACGCGGTTGTTGGAAACCGTGCAGGCGGCGAGGGAGATCGAGAAGAGCATGCCGGGGGTGTGTGTGACGGTGGCGGATGCGCGCTTTGTCAAGCCTTTGGATAAGGAGATGATTGCTTTGCTTGCCAGGGAGAATGACGTGTTGATTACAATTGAGGAGAATAGTGTGGGGGGGTTTGGGTCGTTCGTGCAGCAGTTTTTGCTAGAGGAGGGCTTGATGGATGGAGGGAGGCTTCGGTTGAGATCGATGGTCTTGCCCGATAAATTCATCGAGGCCGGCCCGCAGAGCGATCAATATGACCAAGCTGGCTTAGCCGCTCGGCACATCGTGGAGAAGGCCGCGGGGCTGGTGCAGGGCGCGAAGGAGGGCAAGTTTCTCCAGCTGCAGCAGCAGCAGGTGCCCTCGGCAGTGCCGGCTGCGGCGGTGGGGATGGGGAAGAGCAGTAGCAGGCAGGGGGCTTCGTTTCAAGTGTTGCCTTGAGGAAGGAAGGGAGGGAGGGAGGGAGGGAGGGTAAGGAACAAATGGTGATCTGAAATTTTGTGTGTGTGATTTGAGTGAGTGAATGTTTTTGTATGTTGTGTCTGTGTGTGTTCTTTGGTTTTTCTACTTACTCGTTTTCCTTATGATATGTACATATACGCAGTAGTAGCAGCAGCAGCAGCAGCAGGAGCAGTCTAGCATGAGTATTGAGAGTAAGATGGGTGAGAGAAGAGAAAGAGTGAGTGATCGAGAGAGAATGAGCGAGAGAGTGAGTGTGTGGATCCGAGCGTGTGAAAGTGTCCGTGCCGCCTGCAGCAGCAGCAGCAGCGGGCAAAGAGTCGTGCCCCTCTTTTTGTTTTTTCTTGACCATGTTTGGGAGATGAGAAATTGAAGGGGAGAGCGCAGGCGCCGTGTCTGTGCGCGGCGCGGTAGGAGTGAAAGAAAAAGAGAAAAGGATGAAAGAAGGAGGAGAGAGCAACACCTATCCCTACCACCGCCACCGAGGCAAAGAGGAATCAGAAGTAGAAGAGAAAAGAAGAAGAAGTTCGAGAACCGAAAACGAAAAGAAGTGAGCGAGAGAGAACATCCAAGAGTGTGTGTGAGCGAGGAAGGAGCAGGAGGGCCCTCCCTCCCTCCCTCCCTCCCTCCCTCCCTTCCTCCTCCCTCCCTCCCCACCTTCTATTATTATGCGACCATTAAAATCGAAAATGCCCTTTAAAAAAGTCCTTCGATCGGCTGACCCCTTCTTCTTTCTCCGTGTGTGTGTGTGTTGTGTGTGTGGGAAAAAAGGAGCGAAGCGAAAGAAATTAAAACAAACAACTATTGAAGGAAAGGACGACAGCAGGAGCAAGAGAAGGGGCAGCAGTAGCAGTGGTGGTGGTGATAGTGGTGGGAGTGGTGGAAACGTAAAAAGAAACGAAAGCAAAACGGAGAGGGAGTTGCAAAAAGAGGGCCTTGCTCTTTTCATTCTGAGTGTTGTGTGTTTGCTTTCTCGTGGGTTTGCATGCATAAGACATTGGAATATGACAACACAAGCAAAAAAAAAATTGTTGCGATCATTGCTTGCTTTTCACATCTTGTTTTTGTTGTTGTCGGTTGTTGTCGTTGCTCTTTTTGTTTGAGAGAGGGGGTCGAGGAGGAGGGCCGTCACACGAAAGGGTGACCACGAAAAGTAAAAACTCACCCCCTTTGGTTGGCATGTTTGGCCTCGAGCAGGAGAATGATAGACAAGTCGCATACCCCTGCACACACTATTTAAGCGCTACGATACGCTTGGGGCGAGGGCGGAGCGTGGTCTTTGCCTAGGCTCGTGTGCGTCACAACACGAGTGGGCCCCGCTTCATGATCGTCGGAAATCAATACCACGGCAAGTCCCCCTCTTCATCTTCGTCGTTATCGTCGTAATTGACATGATCTGCTGTTGCATCACGAACCCAACCCTCCTTCTTGTCTTGTCTTGTTTTTTTCCTTCCCCTCTTCCAAAAATTAACCTCCTGCCTCCTCAGTTTTCATTTAAACTGGCCTTTGATTGGTGGACCTTTGGTGCTCCACATTTTGGGACGCTTGAGCGTTGCTTCTTTGGCCCCAAAATCACTTTTGAGGGCATTGAGGCCTTTTTCCTGACCACCAGGGGAGGCCCACCCATGTACCGACCTCATTTATTTCCCCTTCTAGCACCGGAGGGCGTAAGCCCGCACGTGCCGGCCGCCACTTTTTGGCGAAATTTGCCCGCCTTCGCCAAAAAAGAGGAAGCCTCTCCCAACATTTCAGATTGGGTTCCGTTTTCCTCACCCCCAATTTTCGCATGCACACACACACACGCACAGGCACACCGCCACCAACACAACCACAAGTCAGCATCATGCCGACTCATGCGAAGCAGGGCAGTCGTCGAGGGCCGACGGCCACGGGTGCTGGCGCAAGCCCAGTCCAAAGGGACGATCCCCAAACAGCTTCAGCCTAGTAATTTTGGCCCAGCTGTATCGTTGGTTTTGGTGAGATGTATGAGGTTGTGATGGGCAGGGAGGGAAAAGGGGTGTGTGTGAACTTACTCGGGCCTCATTTTGCCCTTGTGGCTTTTTGTACAAGTCCGCGCAGCTTGGAGGAGGGCGCCTTCAACTTAGGTGTCCATCCGATGCCGGTGCCCCTGTGTTGGACCGCGTGCTCGGATTCCTGGTTCTGCTGGTACTGCGCTCTGAGGGCGCTGTTCCGCCCCAGCCAATGCTGAACATGGGCCTGTTTGGTGTGTGGGCGTCCACGTCCCTTTGGACTGGGCTTGCGCCAGCACCCGTGGCCGTCGGCCCTCGACGACTGCCCTGCTTCGAATGAGCGGGCATGGTGCTGATTTGTGGTTGTGTTGGTGGCGGTGTGCCTGTGCGTGTGTGTGTGTGTGCATGCGAAAACTGGGGGTGAGGAAAACGGAACCCAATCTGAAATGTAGGGAGAGGGGAGAGGCTTCCACTTTTGGGCAAAGGCGGGCAGTCGTCGAGGGCCGACGGCCACGGGTGCTGGCGCAAGCCCAGTCCAAAGGGACGTGGACGCCCACACACCAAACAGGCCCATGTCCAGCATTGGCTGGGGCGGGACAGCGCCCTCAGAGCGCAGCACAAGCGGAACCAGGACCCCAAGCACGCGGTCCAACACAGGGGTACCGGCATCGGATGGACATCTCATCTTGAAGGCGCCCTCCTCCAAGCTGCGCGGGACCACACGAAAAGACACATGGGCAAAATGAGGCCCGAGTAAGTTCACACACACCCCTTTTCCCTCCCTGCCCATCACAACCTCATACATCCCAACAAAATCAACGATACAGCTGGGCCAAAATTACTAGGCTGAAGCTGTTTGGGGATCGCTCTGCTGATGCTCTCCAGGTACGTATTTTCCTCCTTTTTGTGTTCCCCTCAACCCCGTCCATTCCCACTCACTCCATTCTCTTTTCATGTTCAACACCAAAATTACAGAATATTGAAGGAGGAGGAGGAGAAAAGGCAAGCAAATATGGAAAGAGCACGGGAGGAGTACAGCCGGGAAGAGGAAGAGGAGGAGGAGGACGGAAACGAGGAGGAGTAGGAGGAGGACAGGAAAAAAAGCCAAGAGGAGTCGTAAGAATTGGCCAGAGAGTGGCAGGCGTAGCCAAGTTTAGAGTCAGGGGAAAGGGAAATAAAGAGAAAGAAGTCGTGTCCCCGCCCGCATAGAAAAAGAAAAAAAAGATAGTCAGTGTCACTGTCAGTGTCGTGTCGTGTCTTCTTTTTATTTTTTTATTTTCTCCGAGCAATTTGCAAAACCCGACTTGATCGAAAAAGAAGAGGAAAAAAACTGAAAACATTAAAAGAAGTCGTTCCTCTGTTTTTGGTCTCGTCGTCTAAGCATTGCTTTTCGTTCTGTATTGATTCGACTTGGGGCTGTCTCTTTGTTGCTTCCTCTCCCTCCCTCCCTCCCTCCCTCCCTCCCTCCCTCCCTCCTATCTCTCTCTCTGAAGACGGGGGTGGCGGTGGTGTGGAGAGGGGGAAGGGTAAGGGCAGGGGGGCTGAGGAAAGACGAAATGAAGCTAGGAAGAGAGATGGCACGGCACGATCGACGAAAGGCACAATAAGGAGATTGATAAAGAAATAAAGGGTGTTTTTCCTCACTCAAAGTTTGGACCCCTATGTACCTCATTTTCTTTCTCTCTCTCTCCATTCTTTTATGTCGCGCCAGCGCGCGCTCTGTTTCTCTTGCCTCAATTTCTCTTTTTTCTTTCTCTTCTTCTGTTTCGTCTATTGATTTATTGGTTTTGATTTAATTTTTCTCGAGACACCCGGGTCATGAAAAATGTACTTTTGGGTGTTTTTCTCTTCTCGTCAACGTCGTCCTCGCTAAACGGTTTTTGTAGCCGCGCTATTTTTGTTTTGATCTTCTACTACTACTACTCCTCTTCCTTCCTTCCTTCCTTCTTCTTCTCTTTTGGTGGTTGGTTGTCGCTCGCTCTCTTTGGGCGTTGCTGTGCTTGATTGATACAAGAACATGTAGAACACACAGACGTGTAAGGTCACAACAGAGGAGGGGGGGGGGATGAGAGGGAAAACAGATAAGGAAGGACGGATGATTGACATGCACACGGACAGACGGATAGATGGATGGATGGATGAAAACGCACGAGGAAAGGGGGAGCGATGGTAGTACTTATAGTGGTTGTGGTGGTGGTGGTGGTGATGATGAAAATTACGCTGACTAACTCAAGACTACAGGCAAGCATGTACACGCAAAAAGGACTTTTTCTTACTGACAAAAATGGGATATGGGATGAATGAAAGGGTGACGGGTGGATTGAATGACTCTTTCTCTGACTCTCTCTCTCTGACTACTTCTTGGAATGATGTGTTAACACACACACACACACACAGACATGCACATGCATTAGATGGGCCGACTGGCTTTGGTGGGACGTTTTTGCTCGCTCGCTTTCTCCCTCTCTTCTCTCTCTGCTTTCTCTCTGCTCTCGCTCGCTCTCTCTGACTACTTCTTGGAATGATGTGTTAACACACACACATACACAGACATGCACATGCATTAGATGGGCCGACTGGCTTTGGTGGGACGTTTTTGCTCGCTCGCTTTATCCCTCTCTTCTCTCTCTGCTTTCTCTCTGCTCTCGCTCGCTCTCGCTGACTACTTCTTGGAATGATGTGTTAACACACACACATACACAGACATGCACATGCATTAGATGGGCCGACTGGCTTTGGTGGGACGTTTTTGCTCGTTTTCTCGTTTGCTCGCTCTCTCTCTCTCTGCTTCTATAATCTACTACCCTCTGTCTCAATCGTGACTCTTGACTTTCCCTCTCTCCTAACTCTCTCTTCCTCGCGCTCTCATTCCCAATCTACAGGCATGCAACTGCAGCAACATGGATACTACCTCTCTCGCTTCCTTTCCAGCTCTCTCTCCTCCTCTCTGTTCTTCGTATTCTCTTTTTCTCTCCTGCTAGCCCTCGGTTTCTCCTGTGCGCTCTTCTTGTTCTTCTTCTTCTTCCTCTTCTTCTTCTTCATCTTCCTGCTGCTGCTGCTGCTGTTGCTTGTCATCTCAGTTGGATATATAATAGTTCGTCTTTCTTTCCCCCTTCCTCCCTCCCTCCCTCCCTCCCTCCCTCCCTCCCTCCCTTCCCCCTGCTCTTCCAATCCCCTTCTATTTTCTATTGACCCTGCCGAGGGCGGACCAGCTACTGAGGCCACCACTCCTCCTCCCCTCCCTCCCTCCTTCCCTCCTCCTCCTCTTCTTCCTCCTATTCGATAGGCATCATGGGCGAAATACTTTTCCCTCCTCCTCCTTCCCCCTTCCCTCCCTCCTCCCCCCCTCCCCGCGGCGTCGAAACCGCGCGATTCCTCAGAGAAGAAGAGGAGGAGGAGGAAGAGGAGGAGGGAATACAGGTGGTCGAAGCACCGGCAGCGCCACCACCACCAGCAGCGGCGGCGGCCTTGCGTGCTTGGTACTGTTGTAGGTCTCTGTTTTCTATATCCCTTTGCAAAATCGCTTCCACGCCCTCCGGCTTCTTCTTTCCACTGCTGCTGCTGCTGCTGCTGCTGCTGCTGCTGCTGCTGCTGCTGCTGCTGCTGCTGTTGCTGCTGCTGTTGCTGCTGCTGCTGCTGCTGCTGCTACTACTGGAGCTTCGACCCCTTCCTCCCCGCATCCCTCCCCCCATAGTGGGAGCAAAAGGGTGAGGAGGCACCAGGTAGTTTTGCGGGGCTGCTTGTTGCTGCTGCTGCTGCTGCTGAGGCTGGGACTCGCGAAGGAAAGTAGAAGGGGTAGAAATAGCGCCAGTAGCAGCAGCAGCAGAGGCAAACATATTTTGTTGGTGTTGCTGCTGGTACTGCTGCTGCTGCTGCAGAGTAGGAAATCCAAACCCGCCTGCCGCCATCCCTCCTGCCTGCTGCCGCGCTTGCTGCTGCTCCTGCTGCTGCTGCTGCTGCTGCTGCTGTTGTTGGCGCTGCTGTTGTTGGTGGCGCTGCTGCTGCTGCTGTTGCTGCGCAAGCATGTACAAATAGAGCTGTTGCTGATAGAGCTGCTGCTGCTGCTGCTCCTGCTGCTCCTGCCACTGCTGC
>Ga0209390_10008725_pt1 | contig 12413 bp, 6 predicted proteins | sample BON01_FD_187212 | JGI IMG/M metagenome (GOLD analysis project Ga0209390, IMG submission 187212) | Freshwater microbial communities from Lake Bonney liftoff mats and glacier meltwater in Antarctica - BON-01 (SPAdes) (version 2) | ecosystem: Environmental > Aquatic > Freshwater > Ice > Glacier... | reverse complement strand
GGGTCGTCGGCGCCGGGAAGGCGGTGTGGGGTGGCGAGGGTGGCGGCGTCGACAGGCGCGCCGGGTTCCGAAAGCATGATGTCGGGTACGTCTGCGTCGAACGGATATGAGTCTGCGAGCCCTGAGCTGGAGGCGTCGGCGGGGGGCGAGAGCATGATGTCGGGGGGGTCCGTGTCGAGCAGGGAGGGGCCGGCGAGCCCAGAGCCGGAGCTGTCGGCGAGGGGCGGGTCGGCGAAGTGCGGAGGTATGTTGTCGTGTGACGCGAGGCTTCCGGTAGGCGTGGAGGCGATCGCGGAGAAGACGGGGCCGGCCAGAGGCGTTGGCCTGCCGGCGGCGGATGTGAGAGCGAGGCGGCGTTTGACGACCTCGTAAGGACTGAAGATCAGTTACCCGGCCTGGTGGTGTGGCGGCGTGGGGACGTTGCGCATGGCGTGGTCAATTGCCGCATCGGCGGGAGACGCTGCGTAGATGCGGGCGCCGGCGGGAAGGATGGTGCCGTGGGATGCGAAGAATGCCATGAGGGTGGTGTCATCTTTGGCCGCCGCGGAGATGGCGATGAAGAGCTGGACGAAGGATTGAACGCCGCCGTCGATGGACATGTCGGTGGGGAAAAGCTTCTTCCAGTCGATCGAGGCGGCGGCCTGCGTGTCGGCGCGCTCCTCCTCGAGTAAGTCCGGCATTGCGGACGTGATGGTGACGCTGAAGAGCGTGTAGCGCTGCTAAAAAAACGTCGGACGTCTGCTCGAGCAGACTCCGATTCTGGTTGTTGTAAGAGAATTCTTACGAATGTTTGCCTCTGAGGCCAAACAACGACGAAACACCAATCGAGATTCATCGAGGACTGTCCTCGCAATGAATCTCGGCACAGAACACACAACATACAAAAGGGCGGGCGCCCGGCGGGCGCTGCAATGTGTTGAACGGGATGTGCAAGTCGTTTGAAGGAATGTGGCCGAAGAGCGTACTTAGGAATGTTGGCGGGCATCCTCTGGGATACCGCAGGGGGTACTAACTACTGCTACTGCAGGCAAATACGGTAGTAGGTACATCTATCTTGGACAGGGTGTGTGTTAGGTGTTACGTACGTAGGTAGAAGTAGAAGAGCGTAGAGCGTAGAGCTAGCCCCGACCTTTCACTTGGCGCAACGGGCTCAAAGTCAAAGGCAAAGGGGGGGGGTCCAATCGTGCTAAAAAAAATTGTTTTCAGTGTGTCGAGCGTCGAGCAAAACAAATAAACTCTAAAACAAAACTAGCGTAAGACATAATACGATGACATATGACATACGAAGACGAAGTATATATAATAAGACTTACGTAAGACCTTACGTAAGTTTCCGGGCTCTCGGATCTTATACTTATACGACGCGGTCTTATACGACTACGACTGACGGAGAACATCCACATCCAAGTGCGCCAATGCCCAACCAATGCCAATGCCAAAGACCAAAGAGTTAACCCGAGACTATTACACTATTACTATTATAATATATAAGATATATTTTAATATTATTAATATTATATATTATATAATATTATATATTATATATATATACAAAATATAATAGCATACCGTATACAATTTATTATAATAGCAATAGCCCCTTTTTACCTTTACCCTTTATATTATACTAAATTTAAACTTACATGATTTATGATTTATATATATTGAAAATAATAAATAAATAAATATCTGTTTTATTCTAAAGTTCAATAGCAATAGCAATAGCATTAGCATCTAATCAAAACATGAAAACAGAGATGAGCGATGAGCAGATGCTAAAAAAAACTCGTCGTCGTCGTCGTCGTCGTTGCGTGGTGTCGTGTGCTTGTGACAGGCTGTGGCTGTGGCAACTTCATACTGATTTACATAATATTTTAATCGATCTGTATATGTATATGTATATATATCTTATATATATACTATATAAATATTATATAACAATATCGATATAGACTTTACATATAAGGATTGAGCGTGAGCGCTAGCGCTATATAGCTTCTCTAGCTTAGCCCGCTGTGGGCCCGTGTCGCGTGTCGCCGTGTCGTGCGTGCTCCGTTTATATATATATATATTAACATTATAACATTAACTACAAACTACACAACTACACACACGTGTGCTATACGCTCACACACTACCGCTACCGCCCTAAACAAAATCCTCCCAATACTACCAGGCCTGCCCACACGAGCACGAGGCCGTCGGCACGCGGTGACACTCGGGGTGCGCCACCCCAGCTGCGTCAGTCGCGTCGCCGCCGCCGTCGAGGTCCTGGAGCTGCACGATGCGCAGCGCCAGCCGCCCCACATCGGCCTGGCGTGCGGCGGTGGCGGCGGGGCTGGCGTACTCGTCGATGGCGGCCTGCAGCTGGCGCGTCGCCTCGAGGAGCGCGGGGCGCTGCGAGGGCGGGAGCCCGTCGGCCTGGGTGACGAGCCTGTTGCGAAGCTCCGCATTGGCGGCGTGGCGCGACTTTAGCTCTGCGTAGCCGCGAAGCCGCGTCTCGATCTCGCGCACCTCTCGCCCCACCTGTGCCTCGTCTCGCTCGCTCGCGCCATCAACGCCGCCATCGACGCCACCAACACCGCCGCCGCCGTCACCATCCCCACCACCACCACCACCACCACAACCACCACGGCCGCCGCCAACACCGCCGCCACCACCGCCGCCGCCCTTGAGCCCGCAGTCGGGGGCCGTCGCCGCCTCCTCCGCCGGCGTGACGGACGGCGGCGGCGTGGCCACGAGCCGCGCCGGTGGCGAGGTTAACGCGTGTGGCGTCGAGCGGAGCTGCCCCTGCACCCGCTGCCAGTTGACCAGCTCCGTCAGCGGCTCCGGCGGCTCCGGTGGCGGCACGGCGCGCGGCGTGTAACCCAGCGGCGGCGTGGTCGGAGATGGTCGTCGCGAGGTACGAAGAGGAGACGGGATAGCAGAAGCCCGTTGCGTCATCGCAGACGAGGTAGGCGCTCTTTCTGCTGCCGTCAGCGAACTTGAAGGAGCCGAGGAAGCCCACGACTGTGCAGGCGTGGCACTGGCCGGAGCGGCGGGCGGCGACGGCGCGCCAAAGGGCAGGCGCAGCGGGACGGCGTCGGCGGCGTCGAACTTTGGCAGCGGGCGCGGCGCGCGGCGCGTGGTCTGCGGCAGCAGGCCTTCCCAGTCGCGCGCGGCGGGCGTGTGCGCTGAGGCTGCGGCGCGGGTCGGCGTGCGCGACGTTGCGGCGGAGTATCGGATTCCCGTCCCTTCCGAGTAGGCGAGCCCGCCCGGGCTGTAGGCGAAGGCGCCCGAGGGCCACACCGGGGTAGCAGAGCCGCGGAGGCCGGGCGAGTCTTCGCAGGGCGTGAGGTGGAAGTTGAGCTGGTAGGCGGGTGCTGCGGCAACCGGGCTGCCGAAACCAGACTGCGCGCCGCTGCCGGTGGAGGGAGCCGCGCGCGCGGCCGCGCGCTCCGCCACCACCGCAAGCCACCTGCGTGCGTACCGCTCGGCGAGCCGGAGCGACGCCGCCGCGCGTGTTGCAGTCCGCTGGGCGGCGCGCTCCACCTTCGCCGCGTGGCTCGCAAGCCCAGCCTCGAGCCACACGGCCGCCGTGTTCGCGCGCAGCTCGCGCCGGTGGCGCGCGGCGGCCGACGCCATCAGCGCCGCCTTGTGCTGCTTGCGCACGTGGTGACGCTCCCAGCCGCCCCAGCAGGCGTGGCAAAGCACTAGCGCGCGCGCGCGCTCGGCGCGCCGGCGCGAGGCCAGGTGCAGTGAGCGCCACGAGAGGTAGGCGCGCCAGCCGCACAGCGCGCGCCGAGCCTGCACGTGCGCGGCGGTGCACATGGCGATGCGCCGCCGGCCGAGCGCGACGCGCGTCTGAACCACGTGGGCCTGCAGCACCCCCAGCGCTGCCGCCGTGCGCCGCTGCGCCATGGCACGCACCGCCTCCCCTAGCGCGGATGCCCTCGCCAGCGCCGCTCCCTGCCCCTCGCGCCACCGCCGCAGCGCCCGCCCGCGCGCCAACCGCCGCAGCACGGCGCGATGCGCGGCCACCTGGCGCGCCACCTCCTCGCGCCGCTCCGCCCGCATCTCAACGTAGCGCGCCCAGCCGGCCACGACGCGTGCGCAGAGCGCCCCGTAGCGACAGGCGTCGGCGGCGCAGCGTTGGGAGACGAGGTGGCGAAGCTCCGCCCAGCCAGTGGTCCAGTCCCGGAGCGCCGAGCCCAGCGCGTGCGACTGCGCGTGTACGCGCGCCCGCGCGTCGCGCGACGAGATGGCGGCCGCGACGGCCCGCCAGCGAAGCAGGGCCCGGCGGCGCCTAAGCTGGCCGAGGGCCGCTCGCGCCGCCTCGCTCTGGCTCCACTGCGCGAGGCGCCGGGCGTGGTAGCGCCGCCAGCCGCAAAGGCAGTGCGCGAGCAGGCCGAGGTAGAGGTGTCGCACAGCGCGCCGCCACGCCGCCTCGCCAGCCTCGGCGGACGCCGTCCGCGCGCGCCACGCGGCCACGACGCGCGCCAGCTCGGCAACGCGTGCCGTGAAGGCCGTGGCGGCTGAGGCGGCCGAGAAGCGGGCGCAGGCTGCCCAGCGTAAGTAGGCGGCGCGCCGGGCGCTCGACGCGTGCGCGCGGCCGGCGGCGGACGTCATAGCTCCGTTGAGCCGGTAGGAGGCAGCGGTCCAGTGCCAGTGGCACAAGGCGTTCGTGGCCGAGTGCCACGCCGCCGTGCTGCGCGCCACCGCCGAAGAGTCTGCGACGCGCGCTGCCGCCGTGGCCGCGCCCCTCCACCGCCGCAGCGCGCGCGCCGTGGCGGCCGTCGCCTCCCGCCCGCGCCGCTTCCTAGTGCACGCCACCACCCACCCGCGCAGGTGGCGCGAGAGGCTTCCCCCGCGGGCGAGGCGCGCGGTCGCGTCCCTGGCCCGTTCCCGCCGCCGCAGCAGCAGCACCGGCGCCCGAAGCGCCGCCACCCCCGCGGAGAGCGCGAGCCGGCGCGCGCGCCCGTCGCAGCTAATCAGCACTAATTGCCAGCTCGCCGTGGCCGCGATGGCGCCTTGCCATCGATGCAGACGGAGGCGGAGGCGCGAGACGTCGAGCCGCGCGGCGACGCGTGGCACCGCCGCGTCGAGCCGCCGCCGCGTCTGCGGCAGCTCGCACCACGCCGCGTAGACGCAACCGAGCAGCCGGCCAGCCATGAAGACGTGGGCGCGACGGGCCCAAAGCGCCCCCCGTGCCGCCGCGCCGCGCGCCGCGCGCCAGCGCGCCAGAGCCGCGGCCAGCGCGGCGGCGCGCGACTCGGCCTCCGCCAGCCGCCTTCGCGCTTGCTCGGCGATCCGGCTTCTGCTAGCGGCGATCCACTCCGGGAAGGCGAGCAGGAGCCTGGAGTGGCGGCCGCGCCGACGGAGGGCCGCCTTGGCCGGCCACTTCGCCCGCCTCGCATCGAGCCAGGTGCGCCAGCCGCCCACGCAGACGCGCAGCAGGCGGAGCGCGCGGCCGACCAAGACGCGACGCGCCGCGACGGAGAGGCGCACGTACTGCGCCCAACCCACCCAGCATATGCGGCAGAGGCGCGCGGCGCGCAGCGCGAGCTCGTCGGCGCGCCGTGCCAGCGCCGCGCGGCGGGCCGCATACCCTCCCCACCACGCGCGAAGAATGGTGCGGAGGAGCACGGCCCATCGATGCACGTCGGCGTTCAGCCGCTTGGCCGCCCGAGCCAGCTGCTGTCCACGCCACGCGCAGACCTCGGCCCACGCCCGGCGCAGCGTGACGGCGCGACCCAGGTGAGCGGCACGGTGCTGGAGCAGCGCCTGCTGCGACCGCGACCGCCAGCGCGAGAGGATGATGCACAACCGCGCCACGGCTGCCTCCCGGTCGCGCCGGGATGTTGCCCCGCTGGTGGATGCGCGGGAGGCGGCAGGCGGCGGGGCCGGGGCCGGTGGCGGCGTGCCCAATGGAGGGGACCGCGGCGGCTTGCGAAAGCCGCTGCCCGGCCGCCACGCCAGCGCCACCGGTCGGCCGAGCATCTCCAGGTCCATTCTGTCGGGCCACCCGCCGCGAAGGCGCGAAAAAAAAGACGTTACACTTCGTCGGCGCGGCCCACACCCAGCTGGGCGCGGCTGGCTGTCAACCGACAACGTCGACTCCAAAGGTCGTACCTCTACATAAATGGAGGAGCGGCAGACCACCCTCGCGCCCTGGGTGGCCGACGTCCGCGCGCGCGTCGCCGCCTCGCCCGAGTTCCGCGCCCTCAGCCAGAAGCTCTTCATCGAGGTGCGCGACGGCATGCGCCGGTCCGCCGACAGCAAGACGCTGGCGACGCTGCCGTTTGGGGAGCTCTCTATGGAGGAGCAGGTGGCGCGGGTGTACGAGGCCCGCGACGAGCTGCTCACGTCGCGCGAGTATGCGACGTGCCGCGAGGCCGCGTGGCGCGCCATCGACGCGGCCCTCGACGCCGAGTCGGAGGCGGTGCTGATGCGCGCCCCCGCCGCGACTGAGCCGCTCCGCCAAAACCCGGTGGCGCCCAGCACGGGGCTGGCGGCGGCGCTCACCCCCGCCGTGTCGGTCTCGCGCGGCGGCAAGGTCGGGGCGGTCATCGAGCTCGCGGGGCTCGGCGCGGCGCAGCTGCTCTCGCGCTGGCCGGTGGACTCGGAGCTCTCGTGGGAGGAGCGCTCGCTCGCCTGGCTGCTCAACTCGGAGCTGCCGACGCCGCTCCGCCGCGCGCTGTGGCGGGTCAGGCTGCGCGCGCGCGCGGCGCGGCAGCGCTTCACGGCTAAGCTCGCCGAGTCGCCACTCGCCATCATCTCGCCGCGCGACGCCGAGATCCTGGGCCAGTGCCAGGTGGCGCTGCAGGCGGCCGACCCCATGCAGCTGCCGGCGCTCGCGCGCATGCGCGGCTGCGCCTCGTACGTCGACTCGACCGACACCATCCGCTTCTCGCTCGAGCAGCGCGCCCTCGCGGCCCACGCCGACGAGGAGGCCGCCGCGGCGGGCCTTGTGCCGCCGCCCGGCTCGGCCTTGCCGCGCAAGCCCTCGCCGCCGCGCGAGGTGTTTTGGCTCGTCGCCCTGCTGCGCGTGCTGCCCGCGGCCGAGTGCAGCAACGCAGAGCTCGTTGAGCGCTACATGGCGCTCATGGCGATGTCCAAGCCGCATCTGGCTGCGGCTGACGGGCAGGCCGTCGTGGCGCCCGCCGGGGTGCGCAGCGGGGCTGTGTTGCTCGCGCTCGACCTGGTCGCAGCCAAGGACGCCGCGCTCGCCGCGCACGTGGAGCGGGTCGCGGGCGGCGCCCGGCCCGCCCGGCTGCTGACACGGGACCACTCGAGCCGGCTGGGCGTCGGGCTCTTCTCGCCCGCCGCCATCGGGTTCGTCTGGGACGTTGGTATCCTCGCCGGCTGGGAGCAGGTGGAGGCCTGCATCGCGGCGGCGATCCTCCTGCTGCGCGACGGGCTGTTGGCCTGCGCCAAGTCGGAGGCGCTGCGGGTCTACCTCGAGGCGACAGTGCCTCAGCTGACGGTACCGCAGCTGCGCGCGGCGCTCGAGCGGCACTTCATGCCCGACCTCCGGCGCAAGCTGAAGGCGCCACCCTTGGAGGATATCCTCCCACTCGAGCCGTCCGACCTCGTGTCGTGACCGCGGGCCGCGGACTCACGCTCAGAGGGGCGAGGAGGGCTTTAGTTTTAGTGTTTACTAGTTTTCGCAGGTGTCTGCGCGGGAGGGGGAAGGGCACCAAAATGTATGTGTTTAGTGTTTATAGTTTTTAGAGTTTCGATTTTATAGCAGCAGTGTATGTTGGTGCGGCGTGTGTGGGGGGTGTGGTTCCCCTGGTGGTGCCTGGTCCCGTGTGCCGGTGCCCCCGTGCGGTGTTGTTCGGGCGCTTGCCTTCTCACCCTTGACGAGACTTGATTCCAGCGATGTCGCAGGCGCAGACACCTCGACACCTGTTGGTGGCCGGGAGGTCGGCCAGGCACGGGGACGCCAGAGACGTCAGAGATGACACAAGATGACATGAAAGCTAGCTGCTACGCGCGACAAAGGAACCGGAGGGGGCACAGCCCCCAAACACCGCGGGGGGAAACACCACAAGGGGGGAAAGAGCCCACAGGGGAACCCCACCCGCCAACAACACCTTTGCCTTTTGGCCACCGCTTGCACGCTCCCAGCCAGCGCACGCACGCTATGGGAGCGGCCCTCCGTACGCCTACGGGTCGTGCGGCGCCTGACCAGGCGTACTCGGGCACCGGTAGCCACCATCATGGTAGCGGCACCGGTCCCGGTCCTGCTGCGCAGAGCGGCAGATCGGACAATTTTCAAAAAAATTCAGAGACTTCCAAGCTCCAAGCCACCAGGAGCTCATCACCTCACCACCGCGGCCTGGCTTCGACATCCACGGCTACGCGCTCGCCGGCTACAACAATTTCGCCGGCAGGCAGCAAGGCGCTGACTGACGCAGCCTACGACCGCCAGCGTGCCAATGCTGACCGCCAGCGCGCCGATGCTGAGAGTCAGCGCGCCGACGCTGAGCACCAGCGGACCACATTATTGACGAAGCAGAGCAGCTGCGCGCGCAGCAGCAAATGGTTGCTGAACATGCAGAGATGGCCCGCCTTCAGAGCGTCAATCAACTGCAGATAGCCCAGCTGTCTGCACAGATGGAGATGATGAAGGTGTGGTGTAACACATTCAGACTCACAGATTCGTTGGCATTGGTGTTGTGGCATTGAATTGTGGTTTGAACTGGTTTGTATTAGGTAATTATTAGGTGTTGTGTAATACTCTTTTGTTCTATAATACTAATGCCGATATCAACATTGTATAATACATAATACTACGACTACTACTACTACGTTTCTCTTTACTATAGTCTACTACTTTTACAGAATGATATGAAGGATATTTATATATATATATAAATCGGCGCGCGCTCTCTCTGCTCGCCATAGACTGTCTACTGATAGAACTGCAAAGCCCTAACAGCAACAACAGTTTAAATACCAGCACCATCTCATCACCTTTCTATGGTATAGATGTCTCATCGGTGGGGTGGGGACACCAAATCACAAACCTCTGAATGCCGCCGACGTACCGGACGGACGGCGGTGCCACGGGAGATGAGGTCCTGCCTCTGCTGAGCATTGGGCAGAGTTAGTAGGCCTTGCGGCGCATTCTCTTACTCTTGTATATCGTAACTCAAGAAGACAGGTCAAGAGGGCCGAATGACGGTCGACGCCCACAGCGAGGCGCCATCTGCCGTCGACGGGTGCCACACATTGTCGACGGAGAACCTCTGCGCTGCGAGGTCCAGGAAGCGCGTCTCCGTCCCCATACGCGAGGTGAAGCCAAGGATAGCGGTCGAGTTCGGTGACACCAGCAGCGCGTCCAGTGTCGCGCGGAGGGCAGCGTACTGGTCGGGGTCGTAGAGCAAGTCCGACCCGAGTATCAGGTCGAACGGCCCCAGCCGGCGGATGGCCTCGATGTGCTCGTCGCACCCCCATAGCAACTGCTGGGAACTCGCACGGCCGCCAGAGCCATCCCGGTTGGCGGCAACGTTGGCGCTCAGCCATTCCATGGTGTTGGACGCTCCGTCCTCGAAGTGCACAGCGACGCCTGGATCCGTCAGCAGGACCGAGACGTCGCTCCGGCGCGTCGCCAGTCCAATGCCCAGGAGTCCGACACCAGACCCAAGCTCGAGGACGCGGAGAGGGCCTTCGCCGCCGCGATGCCGCAGCAGTGCATCCACCCCGAGCCGGTCATCGCTCGCGTCGCACAGCTTGTTCAGCAGCCGGAGAGAGACTGGCCAGATCTTCATACCTGTCAGATCAGCCCTCCGCGGACCGCTCCGCGGCTGCGGGATCGGCTTGTCGAAAAAGTGCTGCCGTATGTGGATCGTCTTTTCGCCCAGGCTGAGGGCCCGGACCGCTGCACCGCCCCAGCCCACAGGGCAGCCGGACGTGCTCAGAGCACGCGCGCAGCGGCGCGTCGGGAGCAAAACATGGCGCGAAATAGCGGACATCGTTCACAGCCGCGCTCTCTGCCCGGTGTGAATGGACTTTTGAAAAACTGATCGGAAATTGAGCTGGAGCTTGAACCGCGCGGACTGCACATCTGCGGTGTCAGGCGCCTTAGAACGCGCTCGCGCGGCCGAAGCGGCCGTCTCCTTCCATGCGCAGCGCCGTGCGCCTACTGTGTACGGCGGCCACCCTGCTCCTCCCGAATCTCGCGCGGTGCCAGTCGTCGGGTCAGGTCCGCCTGGTCTCTTCGGCCACGTCGAGCAGCGGGCTGCCCATCAGCGTGATCGACACCGAGACGCACCGCGTCCTGCTCCTCGGCCACGTGGTCATCGGCGCAGAGTACCTGGCCGACTGGGCGCGCGAGCAGGCCGCCTTCTCGGGCATGGCGCTGATGCAAACCATCGCGTTCCTGCAGCCGGCGCCGAAAAACGTTCTCGCGCTCGGCCTAGGATCAGGTACGGCGCCGACGTTCCTGCGCCAGCGCGGCATCGCCACCGATATCATCGAGATTGACGACGGCGTCCTCAATGCGGCGAGCGCGCACTGCCTCTTTGGCGAGGTTGGCGCGCCTGGGCGCACGATTTTCGCCGACGCGCTAACATGGCTGACGATTCCCGAGACCGATCGCACTGCTGCGGCTGAGGCGGACAGCTCTCATGCGACTGCGCTGCCAGCTCAGCGTGGTCTGTCGATGGAGGAACCTGAGGATGGTGGGGACTCGGACGCGGGCGACCGACCGCGATACAGCGCTGTGCTGAGTGATTTGTTCGACGGAGGCAACCCCACCGCCTCCATCTCGCACGAACACTTCAGCCTCATCAAGCGCAAGTGGCTCCTTCCCGGCGGCGTCCTCGCGCTCAACATTGTGGCATTTGGCTCCGGACAGCACGCCCGCCTCGCCAAGGCCGCAGCGCGCACACTGCGCCACGTCTTCGGCCACGTGCTCGTCTTCGCTGACCACGACGTCTCGACGGCCGCGGCGTACGACCTCGCCGCCGCCCCCTGTAACCTTATCTTCTTCGCGAGCGACGCGCCCATAGTCTTCGCACCCCCTGCCGACGCGGGCGACCCGCCTGGGAGCTGCTACCACCTGCACGCCCATTTTGGGGACTGGCAAGTGCGGGAGCTTGCCGCCGCCACGCACGGCGAGGAGGGCGAGGTGTTGTCCAGCGCAGTAGAAAGCACGGCTCCTCTGTGGTTGCGCGAGGACAGCGAAGCGGTCCGGGCGGCGCTGCCTGCGATGCAGCGCGGCGCCCTTCCCGACGAGGGCTGGGCGATGGTCGAACGCTTGATGGCGTCGGCAGTAAGAGAGGAGGCCGCCTCGACAGAGGTGGACCAGAGAGCTGCGAGCAGAAGCAGCGGGCGGCGCGATGAGCTCTGACCGCCTCGTCTCTGGCCGCGCGAGCGAGAGAGCGAGCGGTGTGAGCGGCGGGACAGTTGTTGTCCCCGGGCACGGCAGAGAAGAAGGCGCGTATATAAGAAAATAGACTTATCGTCATCTCGCAAATTGTCGATTTTGGCATTGCTCAGTGTATACCATATCCGAATACGCCTGATACAGCCTGATAGTGATAGTGACTTGTGACTAGTGATAGTGATAGTGATAGTAGCAGGCATTGTCATTGTGATTGTTATTGTGTGTTCTTATTGTTATTTGTTATTGTTGCAAATTTATTTCTGATGGCTGATGGCTACGCGTGATACGTGATTTTGTTGTGAGATAGCACGGGCCCGGCCGCCCACCGGTTGCCGGTTGCCATTGCCACACACCTACCGTAATTATTAATATCACCACTATCACTATAATACTTAGCCACTATAATATAATTAAATAAAAAACGTAATAGCAGTAATAGCACGCCTCGTTTTCGTTTACGTTTACGGTTACGGCACGCCCACGCACAATTCAGACACCCCCTGACAGTTGACAGGCGCACACACGACGACGACAATAAGAGTAACATACCTTCTTCAGCTAACAGCAACAGCAAGCAAGCAGCCTAACCAAGTCAAGCAGAGGACGGGAGAGAGAGATGGAGAAGGTGGGTCACACGTCACACGATCGAGCACGAGCAGTAGAGAGTCTATACCAACGTGCATGCGGCTATCTCGCCATGCCGTTTGCCGCCGCCGCCGTCGGTGCCGAGAGGACGATACTCTCGTCGACCTTGCTCTTGACCACCTGCACCGCCGGCGCCACCCATGCGCCGCATGAGCACTGCATTCCCGCCCAGTGGTAGCCGCCGATCCTCGTCGAGCACCTCGGGCAGCAGATCTTACCCTGGTAAAAGGACAACCGCGCGGTGGCAAGATGGGGAAGGGGCGTGGTTGGAGGAGAGACGGTTTATATATATGTATGTATGTATGTATGTATGTATGTATATATATATATATATATATATATATATATATATTATATATATATATATATATATATATATATATATATATAT
>Ga0209390_10008719_pt1 | contig 12417 bp, 13 predicted proteins | sample BON01_FD_187212 | JGI IMG/M metagenome (GOLD analysis project Ga0209390, IMG submission 187212) | Freshwater microbial communities from Lake Bonney liftoff mats and glacier meltwater in Antarctica - BON-01 (SPAdes) (version 2) | ecosystem: Environmental > Aquatic > Freshwater > Ice > Glacier... | reverse complement strand
TTTCGGTCGGCCATTTCATAACGCAGGCCGTTTGCCGACAACATCGGTCGATCGTGATCTTCGCAGCGGTGCTTGTTGCGTTCTTTAATTCGCCGGCTGCGTTCGGCATTGATCGCGTCAGCCTTTTCCCTCCGCCGACATCGCGATTTCGCCGCTCGCTGCGCTGACGCCGCCTGCCGTTTTTGATAAGCTGAAGCCTTCACCCGAAATCCTTTGTTGGGCCACGAATTGGATTGACTCACAACACTCAATACGCGGAATCCAGCAGGGTTTTCGGGTGGTTCTGCCGTTTCAACCAAAAATCGTCGCTTGTTCTGGGACTAGTGTTTAAGACCAGATTAGTCTGATTGGTTTCTCGCCACACCTGTCCATTTATTCAGGCCTGCACTCGGATATCGGAGCAGCGAACCGGGTTTTTAGCGTTGCCTGCAGCGGTGTGCGAGTCACGCAGGTTTGGTTTGCAGGTGATTGCACGGTGCAATGATTAGCAGTAATCGGATGGTTGATTTATAATTGCGGCAGACAGAGTTGGAAGCTGGTTGGTCGCGTATCTTATGATCGGTTCACGATGATTCTGCATGTTGACATGGATGCGTTTTACGCGTCAGTCGAAGAGCGAGATAATCCCGAACTGCGTGGAAAGCCGGTGATAGTTGGAGGTACTCCGGAAGGTCGAGGAGTTGTCGCTGCAGCCAACTATGTGGCACGCACATTCGGCGTGCATAGTGCGATGGCGAGCAGACAGGCACTGAGGCTTTGCCCGAACGCGATCGTCCTGCGACCTCGAATGGAACACTATGCGAAAATCTCGGCGCAGATTCGTGAGATTTTTCATCGTTACACGCCAACCGTTGAGCCCCTGTCGCTGGACGAGGCATTTCTTGACGCAAACGGCAGTGTGCAGCTGTTCGGTTCTGTTGAATCGATTGGCCGGGCCATCAAGGAAGATATTCGACGCGAATTGAATCTGGTCGCGTCCGTTGGTGTTGCTCCGAACAAATATCTGGCAAAGCTGGCCAGTGATCTGGACAAGCCAGATGGATTCACGGTGATTCTGCCAGACGATGTTCAGCGCGTTCTGGATTCACTGCCAGTGACTCGAATCTGGGGTGTGGGCAAAGTTACGAAGAAGAAGTTTGACGCACTTGGAATTCAGTGTATCTCGCAGTTGCTACAGTTGTCTGTGTCTCAACTGACAAAAGAGTTCGGTGACGGCGGTCAGCATTTCTGGAATCTGGCTCGTGGAATTGACGACCGGCCAGTTGTTGCCGATCGAGAAGCGAAATCGATTTCACATGAAACCACTTTCGCGGTTGATGTCAGCGACATCGATGTGTTGCGAGCATGGCTGATGGAACTTACAGAACAGGTCGCTCAAAGATTGAGAGCGCAACACGTGTTGGCACGCACTGTTCATCTGAAAGTGCGTTACAGTAATTTCGATACGATAACTCGTTCGAAAAGTCTTTCCGAATACTGCAATTCCACAAAGCCACTCTGGGACTTAGTGTCTGAACTGCTGACGTCTCAGTTGCCTAAACGTTTGCTGAATGTTCGGCTGCTTGGTATGGGAGTGTCCAATCTGACGGCTCGGTCATCGATTCAAAGAGGGCTGTTTGATGACGAACCGGACGAACGCGATACCAAGCTGGATCAGGTGGCGGATCAGATTCGTCGCCGTTTTGGGACAACTTCGCTGCGTCGAGCGTCTGCAGTGCAGCATAATGCTGAACACAAACCACTGCCTCGGCCCGAGTAATGGCTCATCTTTCTGAATCAGAAAGACAGGTTCGTTGCCTGCTGTTGATAAGCATTGTCGCGTGTTATGCTGGCCGCCCCATTGGAATTACAAGTTCACGCGCAAACGACTTTGTTCATGAATCCTCTAGCAGTTCAACTTAATCGCCTGTCGCTCAGGAATCCGATTCTGGTCGCTTCCGGAACATTCGGCTACGCCAAAGAAATGACGGCGTTTGTCGATTTCACTCAGCTGGGTGGTATTATCCCCAAGACCGTGACGCCGCTTCCCCGCGCCGGAAATCCTCCACCCAGAACGGTGGAAACTGCCAGTGGAATGTTGAATTCGATCGGTCTGGATAACGATGGGTTTGATCAGTTCGTCGCGGAGAAACTGCCCTACCTTGCGGGGCTGGGAACGGCGGTGATTGTAAACATAGCAGCAAAGACAAATGATGAATTCAAACGCATGGCCGACGTGCTGAATGCGTCCAAAGGCGTAGCCGCAGTAGAGTTGAATATTTCATGCCCCAACGTTTCGGGAGGTATCGATTTCGGAACAAATCCGGAGTTGGCGGCAGCCGTAGTTCGCACCGTTCGAGGTGCTGGTGATCTACCGGTCATCGCCAAGCTGACGCCGAACGTGACAAGTGTCATCCCGATTGCTCAGGCGGTGGCCGATGCCGGAGCCGATGCTGTTTCGCTGATCAATACGTTTCAGGGAATGGCGATCAACTGGAAAAAACGTCAGCCGGTTCTGGGCAACGTATTGGGCGGACTAAGTGGCCCTGCTATTAAGCCGTTGGCACTTCGCATTGTGTGGCAGGTTGCTCAGGCCGTCCAGATTCCGATAATCGGTGTTGGTGGGATTCAGTGTCTTGACGACGTGATGGAGTTCCTTGTTGCTGGGGCTTCTGCCGTGCAGATCGGCACGGCGAACTTTTACAATCCGGGGTTGTCCAGCCAACTGGTTGCGGAACTGGGCGACGTTGTGCGACAGGAAAATCTGAGTTCGATTTCTGATATTGTTGGTACGTTGCAGATTCCAAAACGAGACTAGTCTCGCCACACTTTTTTATCATTACGTGATTTTGACGCATCATGAAAGTACTTTCCGGCATTCAGCCGACCGGCCGATTTCACTGGGGCAATTACTTTGGTGCCATCCGGCAGTACATTGCTTTGCAGGGGAATGAACAATCGTATTATTTTATCGCGGATCTGCATGCCTTGACGACGGTTCGAGATCCCGCGGTTCTGCGACAGAACATTCAGGATTCAGCCCTGGACCTTTTGGCATTAGGTCTTGATCCCGCAAAGGCGACTCTGTTTCGGCAATCTGACGTTCCCGAAGTGACCGAACTGACATGGTTGTTGATGACCATTACGCAGATGCATCTGCTGGAAAAATGTCACGCGTTCAAAGATAAGAAGGCCAAGGGGCTCGCAGCCGATGCGGGCCTGTTTACATATCCCGTTTTGATGGCTGCAGATATTCTGATGTACGACAGCGACGTTGTGCCTGTTGGGCAGGATCAGGTTCAGCACGTCGAAGTCACCCGAGATCTCGCGCAACGATTCAATTCGTTGTACGGTGAAGAGTGTTTGGTTCTGCCGAATGCTCATGTGCTGGATTCGTCCGCCAAAGTGGTTGGCACCGATGGCGAGAAAATGTCCAAGAGTTACGGCAACATTATTCCGCTGTTTGAGACGCCTAAGCAGCTGAAAAAACAGATCAATAAAATTAAAACTGATTCCAAAGCGGTCGAAGATGCAAAGGATCCGGAACAGTGCGCTGTGTTTACGCTGTACAGATTATTCGCGAATGACGAGCAACAGGCCGGGTTGGCAGATCGATATCGAGCGGGAGGAATGGGCTACGGCGAAGCAAAAAACACTTTGTACGAGGCGGCCATGGAACGTTTTGGGCCAGCCTTTGAAAAACGCACGGAGCTCGTAGGTCGCCCCGACGATGTTGAGGACATTCTGCAGGCAGGTGCCAGCACGGCTCGCGCCAAGGCCCGGGAAGTCATAGAACGAGTTCGTACTGCGTGCGGGCTAAAGCAAAAGCCGGCTGTGTAATTGCAGACGGCTTGTTTATTTTTCTTCGCTAAGTGAGGCTGATTCGATGACTCGTTGTTTCGCTGTTTTGGTGCTGCTTGTTGTACTGGCTTTTCTGGGAAAAGGAGTCGCTGCTGATGAAGCGACTGCGGCAGATGTTCGAGTAATGAGTTTTAATATTCGCTACGGCACGGCGAAAGACGGTACGAATCACTGGGACCATCGACGGGATTTTGTGGTCGATACAATCAAAGCCTGTGCTCCAGATCTGCTGGGAACGCAGGAGACACTGAAGTTTCAACGCGATTTTTTGGCAATACACTTGCCGGACTACGAAGTGCTGGGTGTTGGGCGGGATGACGGAAAAGACGGTGGTGAAATGATGGCTCTCTACTACCGCCGCGATCGATTCGAACAACTCGACAGCGGCCATTTCTGGCTCAGTGAAACGCCGGAAGTAGTCGGTAGTAAAAGCTGGGACACTTCGCTGCCGCGGATGGTGACATGGGTAAAACTGAAAGATCGTCAACAGCCGGATTCGGCTCCGATCATGTTTTTCAACTCGCATTTTGATCATCAGGGAGCGAACGCGCGGTATCAGTCGTCATTGTTGATTCGTACCCGAGCACGCGATGCGGCAAAGTCTTGTCGAGTGATTGTGACGGGTGACTTTAACGCGGCAATAACCAGCAATCCTTACAGGGCGATGTTTGATGATGATGGAGCCATCGCATCACCTGTGGTCGATTCTTATCGAATTGCGCATCCGGAATCAGGTGCCGACGAAGGAACATTTTCTGGATTTAAAAGCACAGCAACAAAAGGCGCGAGGATCGACTGGATCGGTGTTTCTCGGGATTGGGCGGTCGTAGACTCACAAATCGATCGCACGCAACGCGATGGGAAAACGCCTTCTGACCATTTTCCTGTAACCACGATTTTACGCGGAAAATAATAACTCGGAACCGGCAGGCTGTTGGGCGGCCTTGTTCAGGCGACGTTGGGATTTACAGCACGGTTTAGTTACGGGTTGTTTGAGCGCTGACAGTATTTCAGAAATGATATTCGAAGGAATTGGTGATGGCTTCTGGTGAACGGAAATTATGGTTGTTCAAATCAGAACCGTTTGTTTTTTCCATCGATGATCTTGCTGCCGCAAAAGGTAAGCGGACTTGCTGGGAAGGCGTACGCAACTATCAGGTACGTAATATGTTGCGAGATGAAATCAAAAAAGGTGACGGCATTCTGTTCTATCACAGTCGTGTTGATCCGATGGTAATAGCCGGCACTGCTGAAGTTGTGAAGGAAGGTTATCCGGACCACCACGCGTTTGACCTTGATCACAAATACTTCGACGCCAAAAGTAAACCTGATACCCCGACCTGGTACATGGTTGATATCGTGCTGAAGCAGGTTTTTAAGAATCCGGTGACACGTGATCAGCTAAAAGGAGACAGTGGCACGGCGGAGATGAAGTTGCTTAGCAAAGGCAGTCGCCTGTCGATTACGCCGGTCACAGAAGCGGAATGGAACGCCGTGCATCAGTTGGCCGGAGTTAAGCTGAAGTAGTGCTTGTAAGACGCATTCCCTTGTCTTGCCCGGGCCCAGCTTGGCGTTTCGACTCAACGGCCTGATTGTGATGCTGCCTTTAATTGGGGAGTTTTCGGAATGCGCTACATACTGCCGTGGGTTTCGCTGTCGTGTCTGTTCGCATCTGCGCTTGGTTCTGAACGGTGGAACATGCACACGATTGATCGATCGTCACGGGGAGCCGACGGAGTGCGATTGGCCGATGTCGATCGAGACGGTCGTTTGGATATAGTGACCGGTTGGGAAGACAGCAGGCGAATACGCATTTGTTTTCAGCCAACCGTTGATCGCGCAACTGAGCGATGGCTGTCGGTGGAAGTGGGACGAGTCAAGTCTTCGGAAGACGCCGTGTATGCTGACGTCAACAACGATGGCTGGCTGGACGTCATCAGTTGCTGTGAAGGCACAGAGAGAACGATCTATTTTCACATCAATCCCGGAAGCCCGGCATCGTCTAACGCTGAGGCTGTCGTTCGCCAGTCAGAGCACTGGAAGACTGAGCCGCTTCAGACTTCTCAAGGTACGCGTGCTGGATGTATTGCTGCCCTTTGAATCAATCGAAGCTGCTATTCGGCAGCAAGGATCCGGGCCGGCAGATTTCGATTTACGATCCTGATTGCAAAACCGGGGTATTACAAAACTTCGAGACGCCGGTTGGATTATGTCGTTGCACACTCTGGATATGGATGCTGATGAAGACCTTGATGTGGTTTACTCAGACCGAAAAGGGGAGCACTGCGGTGTTGGCTGGTTAGAACAGACGGCGAGCGGTGCCTGGTCGGATCACCACATTGGCGGCGAGGGGCTTGAGGTCATGTTTCTGGATATCAGACGCATTGACGGTGGTTTTGTTGTTGCCTGTAACACTCGAAATGGGAAAATACTTCTGTCGACGCCCGAGGCCGATTTCAGAAAACCGTGGAACGTAATCCATCCATCCCAAAGCGGTGCTGGTAAGGCTGTGGCGATCAGCGACAGCGACGGTGATCTGGCATGTACATGTGGTCTGGTAAAGGGGAAGTTTGGGGTCTATTGGTTACAAAATTCGGTAGATTCCGCCGCATCCGAAGGCCCCCCTCAACGCCTGGGAACTCAACGATATCAGCGGAACTGACGTCGGAGAAAAGTTTGACCGTATTGAGCTCCTAGATATTGATATCGACGGTGATCTGGATTTGCTGACCTGTGAAGAACGCGATAACCTTGGGGTAATCTGGTACGAATCTTCATTTTTCTCAGAATCGTCCCGCTAAGATTGTCTAAAACCCGTTTTTTTCCTGATTGGACATTACCGAAACAAGCTGCGGGTTGTTGAGTTCCGGTGACGCCCGTAAAATTGCCCGTCTTCGCCTATTGTCACACTGCAAAGTTTGGATGATGAATTTTCGGTAGTGTGTCATGATATGAGAGTTCACGAGGGCTGGTCGGATCCTGCGTAAGCTCTACTGTATAAAGTAGCCTGTTGGGGCGAAATTTGAATGTTGGCGATTTATGCAGGGGTGCTTCGAGTCGATTCTTTCATAGAAACGGGCGTAGGCGGTTGATAATGCAGCAAGTGGCGTTGGGTCACGTGCCGCAGATCACGCCCGGGTAACTTCAATCATCTGATTTTTTACGCGGTTGCGTGATAAATATACGTAAAGTAACCTGAGGATCTGCAGTACATGCTGCAGAAGGAACGTGAACTTGAGAGCCCTTATTAGCGACATCCACGGAAATCTTGAAGCTCTGGAAGCGGTGTTGGCAGACATCGAATCCAAGGGGATCAAAGAAATTTTTTGTCTTGGTGATATCGTTGGCTACGGACCAAATCCGTGCGAATGTATCGACCGAGTGATGGAAGTAGACATGTGCCTGCTGGGCAATCATGATCAGGCGGCTTTGTTTGATCCTGAAGGATTCAACGCCGGTGCTGAACGTGCTATTTTCTGGACACGATCTGTCCTCGAAAGATCAACGGGCCCCAAAGCAGAAAGCCGCTGGGAGTTTCTGGGTGAGCTAAATCGTCGTCACATGAGCGACGATGAAAAAACAATGTACGTGCACGGTTCAGCCAGAAACCCGCTAAACGAATACGTTTTTCCCGACGACATCTACAATCAAGTGAAGATGGAAAAGATCTTCGCTTTGGTGCCGCAGTATTGTTTTCAGGGGCACACCCATATTCCGGGCGTGTTTACCGACACACTAGAATTTCTCGACCCCAAAGAAATCGACTACACGTATGAACTGGGGCCGCAAAAAGTAATGATCAACGTTGGTTCTGTCGGCCAGCCCCGGAATAACGATCCTCGTTCTTCGTACGTCACAGTTGATGGCAACACCGTTCGATTTCATCGCGTTGAATACGATATTGATAAGACGGCGGACAAGATCTACCACATCCCTGAGCTTGATAATTTCCTCGGTGATCGGTTGCGTGAAGGACGTTAATCGCGTCAACCAGTTTGATTTTTCATGCTGAGATTCACTCATTTTGCCAGCAGTTTTTTACTAGTCACGGGTCGTTACAAATAGCTTTTCCAACAGCGTGGGCTTTGCGGGTTCCTGAATTTGGGCTCGATTTTGAGGCTCGCGTGTTCCCCACGGGTGATAAACTGAGCTTTTTGTCGTGGATTTAACTGCGTTTGCAGCGAGTATTCCCCGGAAAACTGGTCCCATTCGGTGGAACACCGCAGCTTGCGTTTCTCCATGGGCGCCGCCAGCTGTATCCTTCACAATCAGCCGTGCCTGGTATGGTTCCAGGATTTGCATGTGCTGAGCGAATAACATACGAAGAATTTGTCGTTCGCATTCCATTCCCGGTCTTTCTGGCGGGATCTGTAAATATCAACGCGAAGCCTCTTCGCGAGAACTACACATGGACAATCGTCGGTTCGTTACTTTTTTGGTCTTCTTCTTCGCGTTTACGTATCTGTACAACGCGGTGATTGTGCCTAAATTTTTTCCTCGGGCTCCAGAGCCAGTCGTTGCTGAGAACGAGCCCGGTGCAGAGGACGACTTAGAAACGGAAGATGGTTCTCCGCCACCAACTGCTGAAGCGGAAGCCACCACGGATTCTGCGCCGGAATCTGTCATTGTCGACAATGAGCCTGCCATCCATCCGAACCGGGTGATTAATGTTGGATCGCTTGATCCGACCAGCGGCTACTTTCTTGATGTTGTGTTGAATTCTGCAGGAGCCGCCATCGAGTCGGTTCAATTGTCGGATCGGAAATTCAAGGAGCTCAAAGATCCAAATCAGCAGGTTAAAGTTGTCGGAACGAATTCGACAGATGACCGTACTTTTACGCTGGCGATTGAAGCAATTGATGTTCAGCTAAAAAAGCACAGGCTTTCATTAGAAACAATTGATTGGGAAGTTGTTTCATCGGACGCCGGTCACGCAACTTTCAGCTTTGAATCACCGGATCATTCGTTGAAGGTCGAAAAGACTTTCAGCTTGAATCGAGTCGATTTCGTTCCTGATCAGATGCGGGAAGCACTTGCGACGAACGCGCCCGGCTTCACTATTGAACTGGAATTGAAAGTCACGAATCTTTCCGATTCTCCGACGCCCATCGTCTACGAACTGCAGGGCCCCGTGGGCGTCGTTCTTGAAAATGAAGAGCACACTCGCAAGTACCGTGATATCAAAATTGAGTTTCTTGGCGAAGACGACGACGTCACGATGGGTGCCAAAGCTGTTGCAAATCTTTGTGAAAAGTCTGGTGTTGGAGCAAGCCCGCAAAAAGTACGTGAGGCTCTAAAGCAAAAGGAAGCATGGACGGGCGCGTTTCGTTATGCGGGTGTCGATGTGCAGTTCTTTGCTGCTTTGGTGGCTCCGCTGGATGGTCGAGACGAAGCCGAACGCATTGCGAATCGCTGGATTGATCGGACCTATCCGATAATGGTTCAGGAGGACCGCATTGACGTTAATCTTAGCGACATCAGTTTTCGGATGGTGTCGAACCCACTGGATCTTGCAGCCAAAGGCGGTGTGGATTCGATAACTCATAAGTACGCATTCTTCGTTGGTCCCAAACGCGCCAAGTTGCTGGATCCGGAACCAATGCAGGCGGATCAGGTGCTGGATTATGGGTCGTGGTTCGGCTTCATTGCTCGAGGAATGCATTATCTACTGGATACATTTTACGGCTGGGGGATGCCGTATTTTCTGGCGATCATCTGTCTAACCGTGCTGGTTCGTGGTTTCATGTTTCCATTGTCACGGAAGCAGGCCATCAGCGCGGCCAAGATGAAAGACCTGCAGCCAAAGCTGAACGAACTGAAGCTGAAGTACGGCGACGAAAAGGAAAAATTTGCGAAAGCTCAGATGGAGCTTTGGAGAAAACACAATATCAATCCTCTGGGCGGATGTCTGCCTTTGTTCTTCCAGTTTCCAGTGTTCATCGCGCTGTATACCTGTCTAAACACGGCGGTGGATTTGAGATTGTCCAGTTTCCTGTGGATTGAAAACCTGGCTGCTCCGGATGCGTTGATGCGTATGCCGAAACTTCCGTTCCTGGGTTCAGATTTTAATTTGCTGCCGTGTATTACCGTTGTTCTGTTTCTTGTTCAGCAAAAAATGTTCATGCCCCCGCCGGCAGACGAACAGGCGGCTGCTCAGCAGAAGATGATGAACTTCATGACCGTGTTTATGGGGGTGATGTTCTGGCATGTTCCAGCTGGTTTGTGCATTTACTTTATCGCGTCCAGCGTGTGGGGCATTGCCGAACGCAAGCTTCTGGGGAACACAAAAATTGCCACTGATGATGCTGCAGATGACGACGGCCCGGGGCCGAGTGTCAAGGTTATTGCCCCATCATCTGGCAAAGCGGCTCAGGCTAAGACATCATCTGCTGAACCGGCCAAGCCTGGTTTTCTGGGACGGTTGATGGCAGCTGCTGAAGAAGCTCAGAAGTCAACGGAAAACAAACGCGAGAAAGACTCCAAGGGTAAGGGCAAGAAAAAGGGGCGATAGCGTCGCTGGCTTTTTGAGTGCAGGTTACTTGCCTGCGCTGAGCTTTTAGCGTCACGCGTGCCCCGGTTTTATCTGGCACAATTTGCGAAGTGGTCAACATGTTGCTGGGGCTCCAGGATACAATCGCTGCGGTCGCTTCGCCGCCCGGTCCTTCGGAGCGAGGTATCGTTCGCGTGAGTGGAGCAAGCACAGTGGCGGTCGTGGCCGCTGTGTTTGAGCCACACGATGCAACGTTTGCCATTGCTGAATGTCGCCGACCAATTCGGGTCGCTGGCCACCTTCGTATTTCCTCGATGCGTGTGCCACTGCCTGCGGCGTTGATGTTGTGGCCGACCGATCGCAGCTATACCGGTCAGCCAATGGCCGAGTTCCATACAATCGGGGCTCCTCCTTTGCTGGACGCCGTGCTGGAGTCTTTGTTTGCAAATGGTGTTCGCGGCGCGAATCGCGGCGAATTCACGATGCGAGCATTTATGGCGGGCCGCATTGATCTGATTCAGGCAGAAGCTGTTCTGGGTGTGATTGATGCATCAGATCACGAAGAGCTTCAAGCGGCGTTAACGCAACTCGGCGGCGGAATCACTTCGAAGCTTGCGGGTGTGCGGTCGGAAATTCTGGCATTGCTCGGAGACCTTGAAGCAGGGCTGGATTTTGTTGAAGAGGATATTGAATTCATTACAACGCGACAGATCTGTGATCGTCTTGGAGCCTGTCAGGAGACACTGGCAGTTCTTGAAGACGAATCGGCCGTGAGACTACCATCCGGTTATCGTCGGCGAGTCGTGTTGGCCGGGCTTCCGAATGCGGGCAAAAGTACGTTGTTCAACTGCTTAATGGGGGCCAGCAAAGCGATTGTTTCGCCGGTCGCCGGAACAACACGAGACTACCTGACAGGTCTCACAACGTTCGGCGAAGTGGAAGCGGAACTCATTGATACGGCTGGTTGGGAAACAGCGTCCGACCTGATCATGGAACGTGCTCAGGGTTTGCGAGCGGAACAGCTGGATGTTTCTGATCTTGTGCTGTGGTGCACGGCTGCAGATCTTGCGGCGGACGCACTTGGCAATAACAGAAGCCTCAGGCAGCACGTGGCGTCCACAGGTTCAGATATTGTCGAAGTTGTTACGCGAATTGATTTGGTTGATGCTTCACCTATATCTATCGCGGAAATTTCTACGCAGCCGCTGGTGACGTATGTCAGTGCCGAAACCGGCGCAGGTGTTACGGAACTGATACGGTCGATCGCCGATCATTTCACTGCCACAACTTCGTCTCGTTCTGAGCTGCTGGCATCGACATCTGCACGTTGTCGGGACAGCCTTAATAAATCTCGGGCTGCAATTGAAGCCGCCATTCAATCGGCGGCAGGCAAGCTGGGTGACGAAGTCACAGCTTTTGAACTGCGAGACGCGTTGCACGAAATCGGGACGATACTGGGCGAAGTCTACACAGACGACATTCTCGATCACATCTTTAGCAATTTCTGCATCGGCAAGTAAGCTTTTTTTCAATACTATGCTGCATTCAACGGGATGCTGCCGAGTCCCTGAGCGCCGCATTGCGAAATGACTGAGCGGCCAATGCTGAGAAACATGTCTTTTGACACGTCCTGCAAAGCACGATTTTCTGCAGTGGCATCGCGTTCATTCCAAATGGCTACTAGAAATGTAGTGGCTTCAGCAGCGGTGCCAGCGATAGCACCTTTTACGACCGCGGGAGCTACTCCTTCAGGGGCAGCCCTCTGAAGGTGTGAAAATGTCATTCAGGAACTGGTGTATGAGCATTGGCGGAGGTGAGAGAAGATAGCGGGCTGATCGAGATCGTGATCCTGATCGTGATCGTGATCGTGCAAATTTTTGACGAGGGGGACATGGATGTTACTCAACGGCCCGTTTGAACGCTTTGTCGAAGCCAGTCCCGTGAGCGTCATGATGCGCGCCGTCATTGAGAATCTGTTTCACCCCGAACGACTGGAGCGGCTGTTCGACGAAACAGCCGTCACGCAGTAGACGCGGAAGCTTCCGTTCGCCACGGTGGCCGAAGTCATGGGCGAGGTCGTGTTTAAT
>Ga0209390_10008715_pt1 | contig 12418 bp, 11 predicted proteins | sample BON01_FD_187212 | JGI IMG/M metagenome (GOLD analysis project Ga0209390, IMG submission 187212) | Freshwater microbial communities from Lake Bonney liftoff mats and glacier meltwater in Antarctica - BON-01 (SPAdes) (version 2) | ecosystem: Environmental > Aquatic > Freshwater > Ice > Glacier... | reverse complement strand
AGAAACAATTGAATCAATACAGGCATTGAAAATGGCATTAGATGGCTTAGAAATAGAACCAACCAACTTAATTCATCACTCTGACAGAGGAATACAATATTGTAGTAATTCTTATGTAAAGTTATTACAGGATTATAATGTAAAAATAAGTATGACTGAAAATGGAGATCCACTTGAAAATGCTATTGCCGAAAGAATAAACGGAATCATAAAAGAAGAATATCTACATAACTATCAAGTAAACAACTTAAAAGAAGCTAAAGAATTACTAAAAGCTGTGGTAGATTTATATAATAACGAAAGACCACATATGAGCATTAGTAATCTAACACCAAACCAAGTACATCAATCAACAGAAAAACTAAAATTAAACAAATTATGGAAGAATTATTACAAGAAAAATAGTAACATTGTAAAGCAAGAACAGGACGTAAATCAAACTGTAAACTTATTACAGGATTAATAACAAAAACTGTAAACTTATTTTAGGACGAGTCAAACGCATAGAGGACAAAAACGAAGAATTAAACAAGAAATAAAAATTTGTAAATAACCGAAATCGATAAAAAATAAAGATGGATCAAGAACTCGAAAAAACCCTTTGGGCTACCGCAGATAAGTTGCGTAACAATAGGAATGCAGCCGAATACAAACTTAAAAACCTCCTTACGCATAGCTAACCCTTAGATAACTTATTGTACCAAAGGTCCACAACTCAAATCCAGAAGCTAGTCTAAGCTCTAAATCACTTCAGCTACCACAAAGATACTTCCACTTACCACAACGAGATCTTCCGCGGAAGCATCTTTCAAAGCGCTTTTGTAAGCATCTTGGACACTAGGGTAGTGTTGTCCAGTCAGTCCCAAACTTTGAGCAGCTGTGCTTAATTTTTCGGCATCCATTCCTCTAGGAATATCCGCCTTGCAGAAATAATAGCTTGCCTTAGCTGGAAGGATTGGTATTATTTTACTTAGATCTTTGTCTGTTACCGTTCCATAAACGAAATAAAGCTTCTTATAAGCTATGGATTTGACAATATCGTTAAGTTCCTTTATTCCAGCTTCATTGTGTGCACTATCAACAATCACTAAAGGATTATCCTGAAGTTTCATACAACGACCTAAGAAATAGGTATTCGTGCGAATGTTTTCAAGTCCTCTACGAATGGCTTCATCACTAAGGTCAAATTCCTCTTTAAGCAAAACAAAAGCTGCCATTGCGGTTTGCAAATTCTTCTTTTGAAAGGGTCCGGCTAAATCAGTGGAATAAAAAATCTTTCGTTTCCCAAAGAAAGTAGAGAACTTACTGCCTTCAAAGGAGGAATCATAATCAGCTATTTTAAACAACTCATGCGCATAAAACATACTACTGCTCATTTGCATTGCTTTATCCGTAAAGACGTCTTCAATTTCTTTTTGATATTCTCCAATGAGAACGGGAACTTCATCCTTAATAATCCCTGCTTTCTCAAAACCTATTTTTTCTAGCGTATCACCCAAAAATTGTTGATGATCGTAAGAAATATTAGTGATGATAGAGAGGAGAGGAGTAAGCACATTTGTAGAATCAAATCGCCCACCCATACCGGTTTCAATTACAGCAACGTCAACTTTTTCCTTAGCAAAATAATCAAAAGCCATGGCAACGGTAATCTCAAAAAAAGAAGGTTCAATTTCTTCAATCAGCGGTTTGACTCTTTCCACAAAATCAATGATGTAAGCCTCTGAAACAAGCGCACCATTAATCTTGATTCGCTCTCGAAAGTCTTTGTAATGTGGAGAAGTGTAGCAGGCCACTTTTAAGCCGTTTTCTTGTAGACAAGAAGCCAAAATGTGTGTCAAACTCCCTTTGCCATTTGTGCCAGCTATATGTATGGATTTGAAGGTTTTATGAGGGTTACCTAAACTTTCAAGTAAACGTATGGTGTTCGTTAAATCTTTTTTAAAAGCTTGGTCACCGACCCGTTGAAACATGGGTAATTTAAGAAATAAATAATCAAGGGTTTCTTGGTAATTCATAACTCGAATTAATTAGCGGTAAAGTTGTATACGATTTTCCCGATTTGATTCTCTTTCGAACCATTTTCACTGGATACATTATTGAACTTGAACTTATACGCTTCTTGGAGCGCGTAGTTCACTAAATCTTGGTTTGTATTTGTGCTGTAAAGCGATACCAACTCCGCTTTCACAACTTGTCCAGATTTGTTTACGGTAATTTTAATAACCACTTTACCAAACTCATTCGTAGGGTTGGAGAAGTTCGGTTTTGATACCAAACCACGACCTTTCAAACTAGCCCCATCACCCGCACCACCAAATCCACTTCCAGCAATATCTCCATAGATATCAGATTCTAAACTTCCGTTTGGATTCCCTTGGTCGCCAGGTTTATTACCGGTTCCTTGGTTGGCATTATTCGCCCCATTAAACAAGGCATTCTCATTTACAGCAGGAGCAGGATTTGCCACTGGTTTCACTGCTTCCGTAGCATTGTTATTTGTTATTGCAGGCTTTGTAGAAGGTTTATTTGTTGCAACTACTGGCGTTACTACATTATCCTGTGTCACTGCTTCCATTTCATTGGAAGAACTTTCTTCAACTACTTCTTCAGACGCAGGCTCAACTACTTCCGTGTTTTCAGCCGTTGGTACATTATCTTCTACCATACCTGTTTCTGTAGTACCTAGATTAACCATAATTCCCATATTGCTCAGTTCGTCGTTTTTCTCACACTTCAGGGTAAATAAAAACAAAGCACATAACAAAATGTATGCACCTGAACTGACTTTGGCTAGTCTTTCTCCACTTTTATTTTCTATAGTTAAGTTCATGTCTTATAGAGGTATAATGATTCGAAATTCCATAAATTAATTTGGCTTTGTTGCCAAAATCATAGGAACTTTTAGCTGGTTCCCCATGTCTAATAATTCAACTGCTTTTTCTAAGGAAACATCTTTATCTATTTTCAGTACCACCGTTGGCTCATCACTATTACTCTTTGCAATTTCATTTTCTAATGAAGTTTTTACATCTTCATAGAGCACCACCTTGTTGTTCACCATGTAGGTAAGGTCATTGCTCAAGGCAACCGTAATTGATTTGCTAGCGGGTGTTTTTCCACTGGCATTTGGGAGGATTAATTTCAATGCATTTGGCATTTCGGAATTGATAACGAAGAAGATTAACAGCAAGAAGATAATATCAGTCAGCGAGGCCATATTGAACGCGGCACTTGCTTTGTTTCTTTTTTTAAGTTTCATTTTGTAACATTTAAATATTAAAAATTACCCCGATAGCTATCGAGATAAACATTAACCATTACTTCGATGGTTCTTGCAGCATATCGATAAAATCAATACTTGCCGCTTCCATCTTCAAAATCATCTTATCTAATTTAGAAGTCAACATGTTATAAGCAACAAAGGCGATAATCCCTGCAGCCAATCCAAAGGCAGTCGTAAACATGGCTTCATACAAACCGCCTGCTAAATCGCCAGCACCTGTATTTCCTTCTGCCAAATCTTTAAACGTAGCAATCATACCGGTAACGGTCCCTAAGAAGCCTAACATGGGTGCCGCACCAGAAATGGTAGCCAAAACGTTCATTCCTTTTTCTAAACGACCAACTTCCAAATTGCCTTGATTTTCAATGCTTGCTTGAATATCTTTTAGAGATTTTCCAATTCGAACCACGCCCTTACCTATCATATGTGCAATAGGTGAATCTTCTTTATCACACCAATCTTTTGCGCCAGCGATATTCCCAGAAGCAACGAAATCTCTAATTCTGTTCATGAAATTCTCATCGATCGTGGATGCTTTTTTTATGGCCGTATAGCGCTCAACCGATATGTAGACTGAGATTACAGACAACACAAAAATTAACGCCATTATGAACAATCCGAAATAGCCGATTTGGGAAAGCATAGAGAATACACTTGAAGTAGTCACTTCCGTCGTTGTTACCGCAGAATCCGCAGCGGCCGTAGTAATTTGCAACAATATTGAGTTCATAATTTCTATTTTATAATTTGTAACAAATGTATAGGTTTAATTAACTTATTAGTTAGTCAATTTATTGCCACGCCTATTCCGTATTGTCCATTTTATATTACATACTTATGAATACCCCCTCGTTTAAACTATTTAAATCTTTGCAAGATTTAAAAATAAGAAATCAGAGACTAGGGGAGTGGGACTATTTCAAGCCGATAGGCCAATGGCATTTTATATGCGAAATGTTGATAAATAAGCATTCCATATAAGATATTGGTGTTTAAAATGATTATTTTTGCAAGCTTGTTAAATGAATAAATTATTATGGCTAAGAACGGAAGAATAATTCCTATTAATATTGAAGATGAAATGAAAAGTGCTTACATAGATTATTCTATGTCAGTTATCGTTTCAAGAGCTATTCCGGATGTACGAGACGGAATGAAGCCCGTTCACCGAAGAGTCCTTTTTGGTATGAATGATTTAGGTTTAGCTCCTAATAAGGCGCACAAAAAATCTGCCAGAATTGTAGGGGAAGTTTTAGGTAAGTATCACCCACACGGCGATACTTCAGTTTATGATACGATGGTACGTATGGCACAGCACTGGTCTTTGCGTTACCCAATGGTTGACGGACAAGGTAACTTCGGATCTGTAGATGGTGACCCACCGGCTGCAATGCGTTACACGGAAGCTAGATTTAAAAAGATTGCGGAAGATATCTTAGCGGATATTGATAAAGAAACCGTTGATTTTCAATTAAACTTTGATGATTCCCTTAAAGAACCCACCGTTTTGCCCTCTAAAATTCCAAACTTATTAGTGAATGGAGCTTCGGGGATTGCTGTAGGTATGGCTACAAACATTCTACCTCATAACTTGACCGAAGTTATTAATGGGATGAAAGCCTACGTTGACAATAAGGATATTTCTATAGAAGAATTGATGCAATTTATTACGGCACCTGACTTTCCAACAGGAGGAACAATTTACGGCTACGATGGCGTAAGAGAAGCCTTTGAAACGGGGAGGGGCAAGATTGTAGTTCGAAGTAAAACAACGTTTGAAACTACCGATTCAGGAAGATCGAAAATCATTGTAAATGAGATTCCATATCAAGTAAATAAATCTACTTTAATTCAGAAAATTTCTGAGTTAGTGAACGAAGGTAGAATTGATGGTATTTCTGATATCAATGATGAGTCAGACAGAGATGGAATGCGAATCGTTATTGATATCAAGCGGGATGCTATTCCGAATATTGTTTTAAACACTTTATTCAAATTAACACAATTGCAAACTTCTTATGGAGTGAACAATATTGCACTTGTAGATGGTAGACCAAAATTGTTGAATCTTCAAGAAATGATTAAACACTTCATTGCATTTAGACATGAAGTAGTCGTTAGAAGAACAGAATACGAACTAAGAAAGGCAGAAGAAAGAGCCCATATTCTAGAAGGCTTAATCATCGCTTCTGACAATATAGATGAAGTAATTAAAATCATTCGTGCTTCCGCAAATACGGACGAAGCGAGAACGAGCTTGATGGCGCGCTTTGATCTAACCGATATCCAATCTAGAGCAATCGTAGAGATGCGTTTGCGTCAATTGACAGGATTAGAGCAAGATAAGCTAAGAGCTGAATTTGACGAATTAATGAAAACGATTACTCGTTTGAAAGAAATTTTAGGTAGCGAAGAACTTCGATTTGAAATTATCAAAGCAGAATTAGACGAAGTAAAAGAAAAGTATGGTGATGAGCGTAGAACAAATATTGAGTACTCGGCCGGGGACATCGATATCACGGATTTAATCGCTGATGAACCCGTGATCATTACAATTTCTCATTTGGGTTACATGAAACGCACCGCTTTAAGCGAGTACAAGGCTCAAAATAGAGGAGGGAAAGGTTCAAAAGGAAGTACTACAAGAGACGCTGACTTCATAGAACACATGTTTACAGCAACAGCGCACAATTACCTTTTGTTGTTTACAGAGAAAGGGAAATGTTTCTGGATGAAAGTTTACGAAATTCCTGAAGGAAGTAAAGCTGCTAAAGGTAGAGCGCTTCAAAACTTAATTAACATCCCGTCTGATGATAAGATATTGGCTTATATTCCAATCAAGGATTTGAAAGATGAGGAGTTCTTAGATTCACACTTTATTTTCTTCGCTACAAAAGATGGTACGGTTAAGAAAACATCTATTAGAGATTACTCTAGAGTAAGAACAAACGGTGTTAACGCGATTACTATTAGAGAAGAAGATCGTTTGGTAAGAGTTGTATTAACCACTGGCGATAGCGAAATTATCGTAGCAAGTAGGAATGGTAAAGCCGTTCGTTTCGACGAAAGTGATGTTCGTTCAATGGGAAGAACTGCTACAGGTGTAAGAGGAATCAGATTAGCAGATGCCAGCGATGAAGTTATCGGAATGATTAGTGCAGCTAAAGAAGATAAAGAATCTACGGTATTGGTTGTTTCCGAAAATGGTTATGGTAAACGTACCTTGTTAGATGAATTCAATGAAGAAACCCAAGAATGGGAAGCCGTTTATAGAATTACAAAGCGTGGTGGTAAAGGAGTGAAAACGATGAACCTTACTGAGAAAACAGGGAAGTTGATTACGATTCGTGAAGTAACGGATAACGACGATTTAATGATCATCAATAAATCGGGTATTGCAATTCGAATGGAAATTGAAAACCTAAGAGTATTAGGCAGAGCTACGCAAGGAGTGAAGTTAATCTCCTTAAAAGGCAAAGATTCCATCGCTGCGGTAAGTGTTATCCAGGATGGCAAACAACAACGGTTAGATGATTTAGAGGCGGAAGCCGCTTTAGGAGAAGCTGGAGTAGAATTTGACGAAGATGGGGAAAACATTGAGAGTGACGAACCTGAAACAGATGAAAATGACGATTCTGAAGCTGATGAAAATGAGGAAAAAGAGGATTCTGAAGCAGATGAAAATGATGACGAAGAAGAAGCTGAATAGTGTTATTTTTAGGTGAACGTACATTTAAGGCAAGCTTTTTGAATAATGATTACAAACAAAACAACATATAATATGAAAAAATTAGGTTTATTAGGACTAATATTTGTCGTTGCGGTGCAACTTTCCTTTGCGCAAGCAAGTAAGGTAATGGCGGCTTATAACTATTTGGAAGAGTATAAGTTAAGTATGGATGGCAATGATTTAATTGATGCTAAAGAAGCGATTGATGCCGCAGTTTCAAACGAAGTCACTTCAATTCAAGGAAAAACTTGGTATTACAAAGGGATGATTTATCAATTGTTATCAAAAGATTCCTTGTTAACAAAAACGGATGCGAGCTATACGGCAGCTGCGTTAGCAAGTTTTGAGAAGTCAGTTAGCTTAAATGATAATAAATTCAGAAACAAGGATGATGCTTTAAATTTTATGAGAGCTATTTCAGCGGATATTTTTAATAGCGGTGTAGAGAAGTACCAAAATGGTGACTTTGAAGGCGCTTACAACGATTTCTTTTCAATGAAAGCAATCAATACCTCTTTAAAGAAAAATGGGGTGGAATTGGTTGTGGATACAGAAAGAACGGTTTCAAATGCGGCATCTGCAGCTGAACAAGGGGGAATGACCAAGGAAGCTATTGAAGCTTATGAGGATTTGTTGACTTATAGCAAGGACGCAAATAACTATAGATTCTTGGCTTCTTTATACAAGAAAAGTGGAGATAAAGCGAAAGCTATGTTGATTTTAGATGAGGCAGCAGCTGCACATCCAGAGAATGCGGATGTCATTATCGACCAATTGAACTATTTTATCGAAGACGGAAAATTAGCAGATGCAATTGATAAATTGGATATTGCCATTAAGTTGCAGCCAGAAAATGATATGTTGTATTTCGTGAAAGGAAATGCTTTTGATAAAAACGGTGACGTTGAAAAGGCAATCGTTGAATACGAAAATGCGATTAGAATTAATCCTAAGAATGATAAAGCTTTATACAACGCTGGAGCGATGTATTTCTTAGGCGCCAACAAATACATAACTGAGATGAATGAATTGGGTTACAAAGAAGTTGCGAAGTACAACGAACTTGATGCGAAACGTAAAGTAATGTATTTGAAAGCAAAACCATACTTTGAAAAAGTATTGGAATTGTTGCCAGGTGATGAAGCAAGTACGAAAGCTTTATACAAGATCAACTCTGCTTTATCGAAATAGATTAGAAGGGAGGGGTTTATTCGACCGCTCCCTTTCTTTGTCTTATCCTATTTAACATAATATAAATTATGGGAAATAGTATTAGTAAATTTGTGCCCAGCTTTGCTGGTTAACATAATGGCAGTTCTAGGTGAGCGTAGCGAGACTATAACGTTCGCCATTATGTTAAAACAAATTTACGGCTCGCCAAAGAAATCTAAATTTGTGCCCAGCTTTGCTGCTTAACATAATGGCAGTTCTAGGTGAGCGTAGCGAGACTATAACGTTCGCCATTATGTTAAAACAAATTTACGGCTCGCCAAAGAAATCTAAATTTGTGCCCAGCTTTGCTGCTTAACATAATGGCAGTTCTAGGTGAGCGCAGCGAGACTATAACGTTCGCCATTATGTTAAAACAAATTTACGGCTTGCTACCGAGAATTAGAAATTATGAATTAAGAATTGGAAATTAGAAAATAGAATACAGATTTATACGGTTAATGACTTAAGCTTGAGCCAAAGTATTAATATCCTTATTTTCTAAATGCTTTGTTTTAAAATCTACTGTTAAACTTTTTATCATAGCTAAGCCTAATACCGTGGTAGTTGTCACATTCTTCGATTTCTTAAACAAAGGAAACAAAGGACGCGTAATTTTATACATGGTATTATACCATCCAACATTCGATTCTATATTTCGCTCAGGAATAATTATCCCAGGGCGAAATAGATACGCATCTCTAAATCCCTTCGCAATAACATAATTTTCAGTTTTGCCTTTGATTCGAGCCCACATCGAACTTCCTTTTTCAGAAGAATCCGTTCCTGTGCCTGAAACGTAATTAAAAATCATCTTCGGATTAACTGCGTACAAAACATCACAAAATGATTTAACGGTGTCGAAGGTAATGCTAGCATAGGCCTTTTCATCCATTCCTATAGCAGAAATACCCATACAAAAGAAACAAGCATCATACCCATTTAGTTGATCTTTGAGCGAATCAATCTTAGTGAAATCCTTTATCAATAGCTCTTTCAGCTTTGGATGCTTCATCCCAATTGAAGATCTATTGATTACTAAAATCTTCTCAATTTCAGGATGGTCTAAGCATTCCAATAAAACTCCTTTTCCAACCATTCCCGTAGAGCCTGTAATAATTACGCTATTCATATATTATAATTTATAAACCAATCAGAACGGTAAAAATACGCTTTGTATGGGACAAAATGAAACCTAGCTAAATAGGAGAAAAACATATCCGTAATTAAACATTTAAAAACGGATAAATAAATTTAGATGTCTTAATTTCGTTTTTCAAAGTTCAATAATGCAATCCATAGACCAACAACTCATTCCAACACTCAAGCAATATTTCGGTTTCGAATCTTTTAGAGATCAACAAGAAACCATCATTCAAACGGTTTTAGCCAATCAAGATGCACTCGTGATTATGCCTACAGGTGGCGGGAAATCAATTTGCTTTCAGTTGCCGGCTTTAATTTTCCCGAAACTAACCATCGTTATTTCTCCCTTAATCGCTTTGATGAAGGATCAAGTGGATGGCTTAAAGGCGAATGGTATTGAAGCAAACTACTACAACAGCAGTCAAAGCAGCGCTGAACAAGCTGAAATTCTTGATAAAATTACGACCAACAAATTAAAATTACTTTACGTTGCTCCTGAAAGCTTAGGAAATCTATCGAATATCGTAGATGAAGACTACATTTCTTGTATTGCGATTGATGAAGCGCATTGTATCTCTTCCTGGGGACACGATTTTAGGCCGTCTTATCAACAATTGGCGTATCTAAAGACCAAATTACCAAACATTCCTTTCATTGCCTTAACAGCAACGGCAGACAAAGCAACGCGGCAGGATATTGTAGCGCAACTCAACATTCCAAATGCAAAACAGTTCATCAGTTCGTTTGACCGGAAGAATATTAGTTTAAATGTACGTCCAGCGAATAAACGTATTGATCAAATCATTAATTTTATTCAAGGCTCGCCTAAGGATTCTGGGATTGTTTATTGTTTAAGTCGGAAATCCACTGAGGAATTAGCGAGTAAACTGAAAAAGCAAAAAATAAATGCCGCAGCCTATCACGCGGGCCTCTCTTTTGATAAAAGAAGTAAAGTTCAAGAAGATTTTATCTTTGACCGGACGCAAATTATTTGTGCAACGATTGCCTTCGGAATGGGGATTGATAAATCCAACGTTCGTTGGGTGATTCACTATAATTTACCGAAGAACATTGAAGGATACTACCAAGAAATTGGTAGAGCAGGGAGAGATGGCTTACCATCCACTGCTCTCTTATTTTATAGTTACGCCGATATCATTCAACTCAGACGTTTCATTGAAGGCGCGAGCAATGCAGCGTTTCAAACGGCCAAGTTGGACAGAATGAAACAGTTCGCTGAAGCCAAAACCTGCAGAAGAATAACCTTATTAAGTTACTTCGGAGAATTACTGGAACACGATTGCGGCAACTGCGATATCTGTAAAAATCCACCAAAACATATTGACGGAACCGTTTACGCTCAAAAGATTTTATCCGTGATTAGTCGCCTTGAAGAACAAGAAGCGATGGGAATGGTTATCGACGTGCTAAGAGGATCTGCTAATGCTTTAGTCTTAGAAAAAGGATACGACCAAGTCAAGAGTTACGGAATTGGTAGAGATTTAACGGCTTTGGATTGGCAACAATACATTATTCAGCTCATGAACCTAGGCTATTGCGAGATTGCTTTTCATGAACGCAACAATTTGAAAATGACGCCCCTCTCCCACCAAGTTTTGTTTGACAACCGAAAGGTAAAGATGACGAAAGCCTTGGCTGTGTTGAAAAAAGATACCACTACGAAAGTTCCTTCTAGACCTGTTTCTGGCAACACGAACGATGATTTATTCGAAAAACTCCGCTTGTTGCGACTAGAAATCTCTATGGAAGAAAGTATTCCGGCGTATTTGGTGTTTAACGATGCCACGCTTAAGGAAATAGCCGAAGTGAAACCAACAGACAAGGAAGAATTCCTTCAAATTAATGGCGTTGGGGAACGGAAGTTGCAAGTTTATGGAACGAGGTTTATTGATGCTGTGAAGGGGTATCAGGAAAGTAATTAGTACTTGGATTTAAAGTAGAATTTCACAAGATTACCTAACTGCACTCAATTTTGTTGTCCCGATTATTCTTCCATCTTCTAGAATTTAGCATAGATAAATACCCTTACTTACCTCTCTAATATTTATGATTTGTTGATAGGTATTTTAACCTAAAATAAGTTATTTAATTAATTGACCTTGAATATTATAAATGGTGCTATTTAAAGTTATTTTGCTTTCATGATTACTCTTCGCAAATACAACAAAATCTTTGGCGGGTGTGGGGAAAGTTTAAAGGATTCATTAAAGTTTGAGCCTTCATTAGAAATAAAAACGCCAATAATATGGACAGCTATCAAATTTGATGAGCCAGCCAGTATTTCCTATGGTATTTTCCCCAAATTACGCTACTAAAATCGGTACACCGTTTTGTTTGACAAGCCTTAAAAGCGCTGTTTCCCTTGTTTTTCACTAATAAAACCCCGACCTTTGTACTAATTATTAAATTGTCTTAAGTAAAGACACAAAAAAATCAAAAGATGACAAAAATAACAGAAGGTGCAACAGTTGAAGTGCATTACACAGGAAAGTTAGAAGATGGAACCATTTTCGATAGTTCGTTAGAGCGCGAGCCTTTAAAGTTTACGCTAGGACAAGGCCAGTTAATCCCAGGATTTGAAATAGGTATTCTAGACATGGCGGTAAATGATAAAAAAATCATTTTCATCCCTAGCGATCAAGCATACGGTGAGCGAAATGATGAAATGATGCACGAGGTGAAAAAAGATCAATTACCTCAGGAAATTAAGCCTGAAGTTGGTATGCCTTTAGTTTCTCAAACTCCAGAAGGACAAGAGATGCATTTTATAATTTCCGAAATTAAAGAAGAATCTATCATTGTAGATGGCAATCATCCTTTAGCTGGAAAAGATTTAACTTTTGAAATTGAAGTACTTTCGATAGCTTAAGAATACTATTAAACATTGAGTATTAAGTATCCTAAGTTCAAGTAGTAAGTGCAACAAAAAATAGGTAGGAAATTACAAAAAGATGTAATTTCCTACCAGGTACTAAAACGTTGCACTAACAACATGAGTAAATATAAGCATTTAGATGAAAAAGATA
>Ga0209390_10008714_pt1 | contig 12419 bp, 17 predicted proteins | sample BON01_FD_187212 | JGI IMG/M metagenome (GOLD analysis project Ga0209390, IMG submission 187212) | Freshwater microbial communities from Lake Bonney liftoff mats and glacier meltwater in Antarctica - BON-01 (SPAdes) (version 2) | ecosystem: Environmental > Aquatic > Freshwater > Ice > Glacier... | reverse complement strand
AATTAGGAACTTAGCAAGATCATTAGAGGGATACGATTATTTTATTGCTTTAAAGGACTATAGAGCAATGAGAGTTGGAAGAAAGTATGCAGGTGATAAGGACATTGCTTTGTATGCAAATGACAAACCAAGCAGAGGTAACTTTAAAGAAAAAAAGAACTAAGAGGTAACTATAAAAAAGCAGAAGAATAAAGCAACTAAATGCAATTTAAACAATACATATTATGAACAATTTAGAACTAAATAATTTAATAGGAAAGGTAAAAATTATGAATAAGTTAAAAGATAACAAAGAGCGTGGAAAGCAAGTAAAACAATATGTAATAGTAGGCGCCTCTGTTGCCTTGCTTAGCTTCGCATGTACAGAATCTGCGTTTGCAGCATTTGATTTAGGTAAAGGTATTAAAGCAGCTACAGACCCATTAGTAGCAATAATTACAGATTATTATGGCGTTGGGGTGGCGCTAGGTGCATCCGTTGGAGCGATAGCTGGTCAAGGTGATCTTCGTACTAAATCTATTAATGCGGGTGTGGGAGCTGCTGTATCTGGTGCTGTGATTTTTGCGCTGTTAAAGGCTCTAACTTAAATTTGATACATAAGATTGAGGATATTAATTATGGCAAGACGTTTTAGCACTTGTTTAAATTTGGAAGCAAAGGCATTTAATTTTTCATTTAGTGGTTTAGTTATGGGTGGCACTGGATTGTTACTTGGTATGTGTTTTGTAGGCTTGTTTACAGCTCTATTTTCAGGAGTTGCAGGATTTATTATCGGCACAATCATTGGTCGTAAATGGCATAATGGTTCATTACAGCGTAGTTGTTATTGGGGGTTGCCATTGGCTAAGATTTTAGTGTGTGATAAGGCGCCAAAATCTCATACTCGTTCTTATCATTAAATTTAAACTGGTTTAACAAATGGAAATCAATATACAGAAGCATAATATCGCAAGTGTATCTAAGCAAAGAAATCTTTTTTTGGGGATTAGCATTGTTAGTATATTAAGCTGTTTTTTGCTGAGTTTTAAAATTAGTACCATGGAGCAAACTACTATTCTTACTCCTGGGGTTAATCAAAAAATGACAATTTCTAACACGGGTGTATCTCGTAGTTATCTAGAAGAGGTATCAACGATGCTTCTGCCATTATTACTTGATTTAGATTTTGATTCAATAGATTGGAAGCGCGAGAGATTATTTGAACATGTATCAAGCTCAGACCCTGTTTATTTGAAAAATCTAGGAGCCTATTTTGCCAAAATCAAGGAGCAGTATCAGGTGTTTAATTTATCGACCCATTTTGGTTGCAAGGGTTATAGAACTGACTCGCAAAAGATGCAAGTGATAGCTTCGGGTATTCTGGCATCTCATTTTGGAGCTGAGGGGTTTGAAAAGAAGACAGTACATTATGGCCTTAGCTTTGAGTGGGTGGCCGGTAAATTATTATTGAAAGAATTCAAATTATTAAGCGAAGAAGATTTAAAAACTGAGGGTTTAGAGGATGTTTAGAATGCCAAAAATATTAATAATAATGTGTTTGATTTTATCATGCGGTTTGACGATCAGTAGTAATTGTTTAGCCAGCACTAATACAATTAATCTTACATATGATTTTCCAACTCGTATGAGTTTAAGTGTAGAGCATGTTAATCGGATACATTTTGCTGGTAAGCAAATAAAAAAGATTGTTGGTGATAGTAGCCAGTACCACATCATCTTGTCGGAAAATAGGAAGGATATATTCGTACAACTAAATGTTGAGCAAGATCAGATTATCAATTTATCGATAATTGACATTGCTGGCAAAGTGATTGATTTAGAAATATTAGCGATATCTAGTAAATATCCAAGCATAGTTACCTTAAGTGATATTGCTAGAGATAGCACTATAGAGTCAAAAGAGGAGAAAGAAGTTAATAAAATGCTTACAGCAATGCAGCAAAATATGAAAGGCAAATATTATGTTGTAGCTGGTGGTAGTTCATTTGATTGCGGGGTTTTTGGTAAAAAAGCTAGTTGCCAAATAGTTGCTGATTATAGATTTGGCAGTTATAGAGGAATTGGTTTAAGAGTGCAGAGAAAGGGTAGGGGCGCTGTATTATTGGATAGCAATATTATTGCTAAAGTTATTCCTTATAAAATTTTAAGGCAGACACTTGCTAGTTCGGTTTTAGGGAAATCATCAGAAGAGATTATCTATTTTGTATCTAAGGAAGAGGAGCGTGATGTTTAAAGAAAAAACCAAAGAATTTAAACAAAAAATCATGAATGTTCTGGGTAAAGATACATCGGGTGAACTGGATAATAATTCAAAAGCAATATTAAGAAAACAGACATTAAGAGCCGTAGCTGTCGTGCTGTCACTAATAGTCATTCTATGGTTATTATCTAATGCGGTAAGTGATGCGAGCAAGTCTATTGAGGATAAGAGCCAGGATATTGTTGATGACCCAACTAAACATAAAATTGATTTAGCTGATAAAGCTTTAGATACCGAAATATTTTGGCGGAATTATTTTGAAGAAGATATGGGTAAGCAAAAAACGGTTACTAATGAGCTGATTAGAGGAGTAAAAGAATCGCAAGAACAAATGTTACTTGACGTTAAAAAAAGTTTAGCAGAAGCGGTTGGGCAGGTTCAGCAATTAAATAATCAGCAGAAGGCGCAGTTCGAACTTGCTAGTAGAGAATTAAAAGCTTCATTAGAGGAGCAACGCATGTTAGCTGAAGCTGGCGTAGCACAAGTAAAGCCAGTACATATTGAAGCGATGGGTTTTGATAATGAAATAGAATTTGATGAGCCAAAATCTGTTGAAGATTATATTCCAGAGGGTACTTATTTTTCAGGATATTTATTGGGTGGTGTGGTTGTATCTACAGCATTAAATACTCCAGATGAGAACTCAACACCTGTGACTATTCGCCTAAAAGGAAGGGGCAATTTAGATGAAGAAAACCAATTAAATATTTCTGAATGTCGTATTACAGGTAGCGCTTATGGTGACTTATCTAGTGAGCGTGCGGTTATACGTTTAGAGAAAATGATATGCAAGGAATCTGGGGTATATATTACATCTGATATAGCTGGCATTGTATATGGTGATGATGGCTTTAACGGCATTAAAGGCACGGTTGTATCGACCTCCACTAAACATTTAAAGAATGCAGCTATTGGTGGTTTGCTTAGCGGTCTTAGTTCTGCATCTAAAGGTCAAGAGGGTATTAGCTTGGGTGCTGGTGGCATTGCTAGCAGCAAATCAAAGGGCATGGGTGATTTATTACGTTCTGGCGGTATGAATGGAGTTAGTAATGTTGGCGACAAATTAGCTGATTATTATTTAAGACAAGCGGAAGCCATGAGTCCAGTGTTAACAGTACCAGCTGGCGTTAAGGTGAACACTCAAATTACCAAAGGATTCTTTGTTGGCGAAAGAGGAATGAAGAGCAAGATAAAAAAAGATAGAAAAATTAGTAGGGGTAATTAATGATGAATATAGCAAAGAACAAGAAAGTTAAAGAAAAGAATAATAAGAATCTATTTCATACTCACTATAGATTTGACCGCTCAATTACTATGGGCTTAATAGTGATGGGGGCATGTTGGCTAACAGGAGCACTGTCAGGTGATAGTCTAGCAGGAGCGTTTTTGTTTGGAAGTATGGCTTACTATTTAAGTATGGCATGTCGTTTTCCTATAGATGCATACCCTAAACATAGTTGCCAAAAGTTTGATAATTCAATAAATGAACTATTTGTCGCTACTGCTGATAGTGGACTAGAACTAATTCAGCGATCAGACGATTTATATATTTTTCAAACAAAATACAATCTTTTCTCAAATGGGCGAATCCTTGTGATGGATCGTAAAGAATACTGCGAAGTAATTACTCAAAGATCAGTGTTGGAGTGTTTAAGCCAACATATAACTAGTAGAAAAGTTTAATGACAGTACATGCGATCATTCCAGCTATTGCCACTATTGTAGTGAATCGTGAGAAATTAACTCTGAGCTTGTTCTTGATATAATAATCATAGTCAAAACCAAAGGTTACTAATAAAACAACTAAAAGAGAGAGCGGATAATTATCACTAATAAAGCCAAGAATGAATATAGGTATAGCCGATAGACTAGCTTTAACACCTTTACCAAGGTCAAAGCCAGCATAGGCATTAAATGAGAAAGAACAAATTAACAGGAACAGTAAAGTAAAAACAGGAAGATATTTTTTAGCAACCAACATAGCAATTTATAAATAAGTTAAAGGTAAAACAAGATGAATATAGCAAAGAACAATACAGGGTTAAAGAGGAAGTTACTAATAGCAATGTTACTGCCACTTTTAACCTCATGCGCTACCTATAATTCAGGTTTTGCTTGCGGTGATGCTAGAGGCGTTGCTTGTACTCCAATGGAAAAGGTAGATCAACTAATTTCTAGTGGGGAAATCGAAACTTACACGAATAAGAAAAAGAAGTGCCGCGGTAGGGCTTGTAATAGTTTAGAAGAAAAAGATGTTGTTAGAAACGCTTTATCTAGCAAAAAAAGAAGTTAAATAATTAGGATCAAAAGATGCAAAATACATTATCAAAATTAAGTAATTATTTCGGTTTAAATATTTCGGGTGAACGCTTAACCAGCCCTGAAGCATTATTGGCTCAGAAATTATCAGCTAATACTAATAATTCACAGCCAATATCCGAGCTTCTACAGTATGAATCATATGATGAAGAAAACAATATTTTCTTTAATTCTGATAGTAGCGGGGGTTTTTGTTTTGAAATCAATCCCAAGGTTGGTTATGACCCGCATATAGAAAAAAACTTGAAGCTGTTCTTTAATGACGAGTTACCAAAGCAAGCTTTTTTACAGTTTTTATTGGTAGCATCGCATGATATTTCTGTGCCAATGGCTATTTGGGAAAATGGCGGTGATAGTGGTGGTGAGATTTTAAAGGAGCTGAGGCAGCATCAGAGAGCATTTTTAAAGGATAAAGCGATTAATTTTCAGGATGCAGCTGATGGAATATTAGCTAGAAACTATAGAAGCTTTGTTTGCTATTCAGCAAAGTTGTCATCAGCGCAGGAGACAAAGTCTTTGCTTAAGTTCAAACAAAAATTACTGAATAAATTAAAAGCTGAAAAGCTAGCTCCAGTAGCAGTAGATGCAGATAAGCTAATAGGAATTGCTGGTGAGATTTTGCAAATGCAAATCAGGCCTGATATTAAGGGTAAATATAGTCCATACAATAACCTCTCTGAGCAAGTATGTAGATTTGGAGCTAGGATAGAACTAAGTGCTGATCAAATAGATCATGTCGATAGTGAACTGGTGTCAAAAATATTATTCCCTAAAAAATTGCCTGAAGAATATTCATTAGCTCAGATGGTTAATTTACTTGGCTCTGACACAAGGGTAATTCCAGCAAGATTTGTTATTTCATATATTGTAGCAAATACTCTAGGAGTAGATGGCGCATTAAAGCTAATGAATCAAGGGAATAGAACTTTGCAAGCTTCTGAGCAAGCTTATACGCGTCATAATAATGCAATTAAGAAGGAAGCTGCTGAATGGCGCAATGTTATAGACTTGCATCAAGCCCAAGGAGAAATCTTTTTAAAAGAGAGTATGCAGTTAATGCTAACAGCTCCGCCTGATGAAATTGAAATTGCTGAAGAGGTGGTAAAGAGTCTTTGGAACAGCCAAGATTGGCAGTTAGAAGTAAGCCATAAGACGCAGTTAATTTCTTTATTGAGTATGTTACCGTTGCATCAATGTAGTATTTGGAAGCAGTTGGAGCATTTTAAAATGACCAGAAATGCTCTTAGTGGTGAAATAGCTGCAAAGCTACCGATTCAAGGCGAGTGGAAGGGTGGGCCTAAAAGCGGAGTATTATTAATTGGTAGAAGGGGGCAACTCTTGAACTGGAATCCTTATCACCGTATTGGTGGTGGTGGTAACTTTAATATTTGCATGATGGCCCCTTCAGGTTCTGGTAAATCATTTTTCTTACAGGCTTTAGCTGCGGATATGCTTAAGCAGGATGTTCAGATATTTGTAATGGATATTGGTTCAAGCTTTAAAACATTATGTCAAGCAGCTGGTGGTGAGTTAATAGGCTTTGATAGTAGGACAAAAATTTCACTAAATCCATTTGCAGCGTTAAGCAATTCAGGGGCGAAATATGTTAGGGCGTTAGAGCTATTGGAATCAGGAATGAGTAAGGAAGATATTTGCAAACAACTAAAGATCAACCCAGACAATTTTAATAATCTTAAGCGCGCGGGTAAGTCTTCTAAAGGGAGCGATGAAGAAGATATAGAAATACTAGAATTAATAGATAAAGACAACAATCACACTATCTGTTTGACAAAGGATAGTTATTTATATGCGAAAGCTTTGGTGTCCGCTATGTGCGGTGTCACGAATTCTAGTGAAGGGCAAGGATTGGTAGAGCGTATTATTGCAGATGCAGTGGTGAAATATAACGAAGAACTGGATGTAACAACACTTGCATTATTTATAAAAGAAGAAGCTGCAAAAGACGGCAACCCAGATGCGGCTCAATTAACCAGAATGTATAATTCTATATATCCATATACTACATCTGGTGCGCATGGCCGTTTTTTCAAAGCTGGGTCACCAGCAACATTTAAGAAGCCCATAACAGTATTTGAGCTAGATGCTATAAAAGATGATGAACCATTACTAGCTGTAGTGTTACAAGTTATTTTAATGCAAATCACTAATCAATTCCTACTTGGTGATCGTTCAAAACCATTCATGTTAATAGTAGATGAAGCATGGCGTATTTTAGATTATGCAGCAGTGTTCTTAGAAAGCTTTGCAAGAACAGTGCGTAAATATGGTGGTTCGTTAGTTGTGTGTACACAGGATTTAAGCAGCTTTGATAATTCAAAGGGTGACAGAAAGGCACAGGCAGCAGTTCATGAATGCTGTACATGGAAATTAATAGGCCAGCAAGATGAGGTTGGCATGGCAACATTCTATGAATCAGAAAACTACAAAAAATATGCAGGTTTGATCGAAAGCGTACATAAGCATCCAGAAAATAAATATGCAGAAATATTGATCAGTACTAATCAGACTAAGGTAGTAGGTCGCCTTGTGACTGACCCATATTCAATAGCTATGTACTCAACAGAAAGCGATGATTTTAATTATTTAGAGAATGCTGAAAAGCAGAATATACCGTTACAGGATGCTCTGCGTCGCTTGGCAATTCAAAAATATGGTTTGAAGGCGGAGAATTCATGAGATCAATTACAGTCATAATGATAATTATTACAATGTTAGCTGCATTTATACCCCAAGCTTTTGCTAGCGATCTTGGGAAGATTGGTAATACGTTCGGGGTTGAAGAAGAGGGTTTTGTAGCAATGATGAAGCGCAAATTAGCAGCGGTGGATATGGAAGTAGAAAGGAAAAAAATGGAAAAGACAGCTAGAGAAAGTATAGAGAATCCAACGCCAGTAAGTGGTATTACAAAAGCTAATGAAGATCGTACTTTTTATTGGGATCCAACCTATGTGGCCAGTAAAGATGCGGTACTTCCGTGTGGAAAAATCTTACATAAAGCGGGGGCAACAGTTAACCCATTAAAAATTGAAGATTTAAACAGAAGAATATTTTTTATTGATAGTAGGGATGAAGAGCAACTTGAATGGTTAAGAGAGCAATTAGAAAACCCAGTCTCGAAGAACGAAGTACTAATAGAAGATCGGGTGATATTAGTTGGTGGCAGTGTATTTAAGATAAAGGAATTATTAGATGAAGCGCATGCAGATAAAGTATTTTTTGACCAGCATGGCGAGATGACAACTAGGATGACAATTAAACATATTCCAGCAATAGCGCAGCAAGAAGGTTTGAAGATACGTATTGATGAAATTAATTTAAATAATTTGGAGTAGGCAAATGCAGTTTAATGCGAAAGAAAAAATAAAGGAAATAAATCAGGTGAGAGTGAAATATTTTACTAGGCAAAATAAGCCATTAAGTCTTGTGATGTTATTAGTAATTTCTATTTTATTAACGATCATGCAGCCAATAATAGGTTTGCTTATACTAGTTGCATATGGGGTATTACTGAAATTAGCAATAAAGCGCGGCCTACCAAACACTGCATCAATCATGGGTGCCAAAATTATTAATAATATAGATTACAGAAATCACGAGGACAAATAGATATGAATAAGCAAACAAACAAAATATTAGAAAAAATCAAAGCGTTAGAAATTGAAAAAGCCAAATTACTGCCGCTTCGCAAAGAAGAGATATTCGCTGTTTTAGAAAATAGCGGTGGTTTGACTTTAGATAATAAGTTGCTAGCAGGCCTTGCGATCTATGCTGCTAATCCTAAAAACAGTGAATCTAATTTGTTGAGGGAGCTTGCGGAGCTTGGCAAAACCAAGATTCCCAGTAATAGGTCTGGGGCCTCTGCTACAAAGGCAAATAAAGCAAATACTGTACAACCAAATACAAATTCGAAGAGTGCGTCTCGTGGATAGAAAAGAAGATGCTAGAAAGAAGATACAACTTGGTGGTTTATTCATCAAAGCGGGCTTAGATCACATGCACCCACGAGATGCTTATATTCTGTATGGAATGCTGCTTGATTGCAAACGTGCATTAGAGGTAAAGCCCGAAGTAAAGAATAGGTGGAAAGAATTGGGCAAAGAATTATTAACAGGAGAAGTAACATGAAAAAAGTTTCAAATAATCCAAATATAGAAGTTATAGAAAAATATCAGATGATCAATAATCTAATGTGCACGCCTTATAATTGGGGGTTAATAGTAGTTGCTGTATTAATATGTTCATTCGCAGAAGGGGGGATATTAAGCACTCCTCACATAGAGTTCTCAACTTTATTAGATAGAGAAACAACTTTACGTATTCCATTGCGATCAGCTTTTCATTTGCTTGGAGTTACACATGTATTTATTTTCCTCTGTTTTGTACTGAGTTTAGTTCTACACAAGGCTGCTGGCGACAAAGTAGATGATACTATTAGCAAATACAAAAAAGTATTTATGGTGAGTTTTTTTACGCAGCTGGCTACGATTTTTAGTTCGGATATTGATTTCACCTATTGTCTAGGGTCTTATTTTGTTAAGCCGCTTAGTGTTTTTTGCGTTTTAATAATGTTGAAGGCCATGTTAGATACCATCTTCATATTGGAGCAAGAACAGTAGTTTATCAGAAGGTTTATTTCCTAGATTTTGCTAGGAAATATCCAGCTGTAAAAATGAGCAATATAGGCCAAGTTGCTCTAAGAATTGAAAATACAAATTTAAGTGTTGCGACTATAACGTTGCCAATTGGATTTAACATAGATAGAGCAGGAATTGAACCACTAAGAATTAGCAGAATAGAAAGTAGAAGAACAAGAATAAGAATAATTTTTAAAAGCATAATATTTAAAACGGAGTAAAAAAAAGAAAATGCAACAATCCCAGCAAAGGCTGGTCAGTAGTTTGGAATCTTGGCGGACAACAACTACAGACCAGCTGCAATACTTACATAAGCAGATAATAATGCTATTACTAGCGATCATCATGCCGATATCAGCAAGTGCAAGTGTAACTTGCAAGGGCAATTTCGTCAACCCGATTACTGATGTATGTTGGGGCTGCTTATTGCCTATATCGATTGGTGGCTTGTCTATCGGCAAGGGTGGTAGCCCTAAAAAACGTGATATTAAGAATCCGACATCGCCTGTTTGCGCTTGTAGCAAATTTGGTCAACCTGTGCCTATACCTGGTATTTCAATTGGTTTTTGGGAGCCAGTACGTTTAGTTGATATTACCCGTACTCCATATTGTTTAGTTAATCTAGGTGGTATTCCGATTGGCTCAAACCACAAGAAGGTAAGTAGTTATCAAAAAAAAGGTGGTAGCGCAGGGCGTAGTTTTTATCATTTGCATTATTATGTATATCCACTGATTTATTGGCTTGAGCTTCTGACAGATTTCATGTGTTTGGAGCAAAGTAGCTTTGATGTCGCCTATATGAGCGAGTTTGACGTTACTTGGAATGATTCTAAAATACAGAGTTTACTTAATCCCGAAGCGATACTTTTTGGTAATCCACTAGCACAAGCAGCATGTGGTTTAGATTGTGCCAGCGCAACAGCTACTACTGCAATAGATAGTATGTTCTGGTGTGCTGGGTGCTGGGGCAATATGTATCCATTTTCAGGAGCTAATGCTGATCATATTGGTGGTGTACAAAATGGTTCATTACTTACAACCAGGATACTTGCCAAGATGCATCGTATTGGTCTTGCTCAGGAGACCTCTACGACAGACGCTAGCATTAATGGCGGCATATGCAAGAAGAGTCGCGCTCTAAAGATCAAAAAATCTCAATATAAATTACAGTTGGTTAACCCAAAATCTAGTTCAAATGATTTAGGGTGTTGGCCGCTTGGATTAAGCGATATGGCTTATTCATCTTTTAAAGAATACCCGTATGACGGGCAAGATTGGGGGTTCTTGATATGGCGCAAAAAAAACTGCTGTTTGTTTTAATATTGGCTTTGGTATTTAGCACAAATACTAATGCTGAAAATAGTTTTGAATTTAAGAAGGAAGATATGGATTTTGCAAAAGATTTAGCACGTAGGTCACGGCAAATGGGCATGAGTGCAATAAAAGAAAAATGGTTGGAGTTACAGCAAATGCAATCCAATAGTCCAATAGCTTTTGAGGAAGGAGATTTTAATAATTTAGAGAACCCGCTAGCTGCTAGCACCACTTTGCGTGTGTTTGTATCTAGTTCTATGGGCACGGAGTTGTTAAAGCATTACGTACAGATGGCAAAACGTTATAAGGCAATATTAGTGTTTAATGGCTTGCCTGATGGTTCATGGCGTAAATTATCAGATTTGGTATATGAAATCACTGGTGGTGAGGCCGAAGAGACTGCATTGCAGTTAGATGATAATGCTTTTAAGCAATATCAAATATTAACTGTACCAAGCTTTGTTTTAAGTACTCAGCCTAGTGTGTTCGAGATGAATAATGAGAATGATTCAGATGCTGGCAATACAGAAAAGTTTGACAAAGTAGTTGGCAATATAGGTATTAGGCGGGCATTAGAGGAAATCGCCGCTAAGGGAGAGTTGTCCGATCAGGCCACAGAATTATTAGACGAGGTTAGAGGCTAGTTTAATGTTAAAAACCTTACGGATGTTTTCTTTAGTTCTATTAGCTAGCTGCATATTAATTGCACTAGCAAACGGAGAATATCGTGATCCAACTACTATGGTGAACGTTAATGAGCAGACAGATTTATTTGAAAAATCAGTAGATGATTGGTCTGCTTTAAAGGGAGAATTAGATAAAAGCAAAGATAACGCTCTTAGTGGTGTTAAAGCAAGTGAGGGCTTTGAATATTTAACGGATAAAAATAGTGAAGAGGTTACGCAATCAGCAGGCTCTTTATCTTCAATTGACGCTACTGATTTAAATGCGCGTGGTAGCGAGGAATTGAGCAAGTCGCATCTTATGCAGGACATATATGTAGATTTTAATAGACCGCTACACAAGCAATCAATGGTCGATGCTAAAAAGTTAGCAAGAGCTCAGAACAAGCTAATGGATAATTTACTAGGCAAATTAAAAGAGATTGGCGTTGATTGTAAAACAGTTAAAGGTCCAATGGAAAAAGAGCCTGCATATTACTTACAGATCGAGACCACTCAGCACAAAGATACTGTATACAACAAAACGATCTGTGAGGAACTACGTAATAGTTATAACTGCACTGATTCGGTTGCATTAACCTGCAAAAGAAAAGGCAAAGGTTACGGAGACTGGGAAGATAGAGTTATTAGATTTAATGGCCATGCAATATATGCTGAGAAAATGAATTGGGGATATGCAATTAAATGGAAGGATAGCAGATGGGGCTGGCATATATCACCATATCATCCTCAACGTGGAATTTTTGGTTGGCCTGATCAGGTTGATTCATCCTGGCGCGATAATCCAGCTGCAATAATTGCAGATGCTCGCAGTTATATTGCTGCAAAACTTCAAGTTTCTGTAGAGCAAATCGGTGAGAATGTGATTTTCCCAAGTGATAATGGCGGTAGGGGAGTTGAGGGTGGAAATATAACAGCTACTGGTCAAAGACATCGCGTGGTTTGGGATGAGTATGAGTTTAAGTATCAGTTTAGAGAAGCTTTTGATACTTGCGAAGAGTGGACTGAAGATTGGACTGAGAGGTGCGCGCTAAAATGATAAACAAGCTAACATTATATATAATAATAATAACCTTATCTCTAATTGTTATGTGCGTAGTTAAGCCGGCGCACGCTGGACCACGCTTTGTTTCAAGCTACTCATGTTCTGACGCAGTTAAAACTTGCGTATCAACTGGTACAAAAGAA
>Ga0209390_10008713_pt1 | contig 12421 bp, 8 predicted proteins | sample BON01_FD_187212 | JGI IMG/M metagenome (GOLD analysis project Ga0209390, IMG submission 187212) | Freshwater microbial communities from Lake Bonney liftoff mats and glacier meltwater in Antarctica - BON-01 (SPAdes) (version 2) | ecosystem: Environmental > Aquatic > Freshwater > Ice > Glacier... | reverse complement strand
ACACAGACACAGAGTCACAGACACAAACACAGACACAGACTCAAACACAGACACAGACATAGACACAGAAACAGACACAGACACAGACACAAACACAGACACAGACACAGACACAGACACAGACACGGACATGGAAACAGGCATAGACATAGACACAGATAGACACCCAACCCTAACCGTGCGACATGAATTGTTTACATGTATGACGACTTATTCATATGTACTATTATCACACGACTCATCCACATGTTTTGCGTGACTGATTCACACGTACGACACGACTATTTCACATGTGTAAAATAACTCGATAATACGCAAAAGGAGCAAGCCATCCTATTTACAGGACTATTTTTAATGTCTCAAGCATTATTCAGGAAACAACATCCATGTCTGACGACTTGTTGATGCCACTGATTTAAAAAAAAAGCGTTGATCTGTTTGGAAAAAGAAAAACTTTTGTCTCTCTTTCTCTTTTCCTCTCTCTTTCGCTCGCTCGCTCGACTCTGTAAATCCCGTGAGCACAAGCGCTGTGTCAAGAGCGGAGGGAGGATTAAGACTGTGGGAGAAAAACAAAGAGAGAGAGCATCATATTTTTGAGCACAAAAACTTTACTCGAAGGCAATGTAAGGTCTACGAGGAGTAAAGTAAAGGACAAGGGGAAATACACCAAAGCTAGGGAGTAATGCACTCATAAGAGACAAATGATGAGATTCTGCTTTGTGAATCAAACCCCGAGCTTTTTGGTTTTGAGGTTTTAATACATACATACATACATAGATGTTGCAAGATAAATGCACTGAATTACCGATTAAGATACCAGGCATCTTGGTCCTCCAAATTTACCAGTATCAAAACCAGGTGCAGGATTTGGTCCCCTGATCATGTGCCAAAATCTCATCATAATCTGTATGGGGCTAATTTTCAGCTGTAAAGTGATGACTGAGCCGTGTTTTGTATGACGACATAAGCGGAGAAAATAGAATTCACAACAGTTGTCAGGGCGAATCGCAACCCCAAATCCTTATGACGCCCACAACTAATTATAAATCAAATCGTCAAGGATTCCGTGAAGGAATGTCAATTATGAGCTGTGTAGAAATGGAGGGCATTTTCCTTGCACCGGCGTCCCGAATAGTAGTGCGCCACCATAGTTCTAGATGGTTGGTTGCACTTGTGGCGCTTTGTAGCTCAGGCTTGTCCAGGCTATCCTCACGGAGTACTCCTGTACTTTGTGTTCGTAATAACAAACCATGTTCTTACGGACTCGAGATATGCGATGATACAATGGTGTAATGGTGTACTCACGCCGGTGAAGATATGAACCTGCACATCTAAAGGTACTCGTATCACATCTGTCACGGAGGACCAAAATCTCATCATGTGTGTGTGTGTGTGAGCGTGCATGTGCGTACATGTGTGTTTGTGTGTGCGTGCGTGCGTGCATGCACGCGCAAGCGTGTGCACGTGTGCGCGCTTGTGTGTGCGGGTGTTAAATTGTAGGTGTCAACACAGACATAAACTCAGACACAGACAAAGACAAAGACATAAACACACAGTTGAAGATCAAATTTGATCTTTTCTTTGTTTCGCCTCTTGCTTTTAAAATCCTTCTGTATACATATGGGAGAGAAGGGAAACGGGGGGGGAGGGCATGCGTGAAATGGAGCGTGTAATACATTTATATATTCACTACCCATTCGTATATTGAAACCTACTGAATTTACGGGTATGTGACGTACAAACAAATGTTTCAACAAGCAAATAAAAAAGCATGTGTGTGGGTAGTTTGACTGTTTACAAAGAAACAAATTATTTACATGCATACCAAGATCATGCTGCACATGTGCACGTGCGTGTGTGTGACACACTTTGTGTTTGTGTGAATATATGTGTCACGAGACACCAAAAGGGATAGGACTTCTACGGTCACGGACTTGTAGAGACTCCTATTATGCGGAGAAACCTTTCTGTTGAGCGCACGAGCGAGCGTTCCATAAAACGAAGAGGCGTCACAATAGTAAACCAGTTTTGATTTGCCCCCCGAAGATGTGTGTTTGCACCCTCTCTGTCCTCGACGATGACCCGTCCCCGTCCCTTCATCCCTATGTGTGATATCATTATACTTGGTAGCGAAGGGACGGGGACGGGTCATCGTCGAGGACAGAGAGGGTGCAAACACACATCTTCGGGGGGCAAACCAAAACTGGTTTACTATTGTGACGCCTCTCCGTTTTATGGAACGCTCGCTCGTGCGCTCAACAGAAAGGTTTCTCCGCATAACAGGAGTCTCTACAAGTCCGTGACCGTAGAAGTCCTATCCCTTTTGGTGTCTCGTGACATTATACTTTGTAACGAAGAGCGCCTCAGGACGCAATGGGAAACGAAGGGCAGCTGGCACGCTGATAGAGTGAAGGAACAGAATTACGTCCGTGGAAAAACTTTCTCACTTGAAGGCGGCTGCACACGGGACATCGCGGGTAACAGCGGGCAGCCGCTGACGAATCTGCACCCTCTTGTAAAAAAACAGTTCGTCGAACGAGAGTGCAGCCGGATCCGCCGACGGGCCGACAAGCCGTCTGCAACGTCAGACGGCGTGGCGGCAAGACAGAGACCGGCAGCGGGTAGAGGCACCTCGACTCCTACGAGGCAGGCAGCTGGCAGCGGCAGCGGCGGAGGGCTTGCAGCTCGGACGCACGCGTAGCGCCTCAAGAAGCTGGGCAAGCATAGCCTGGCGTCCAGTCTGCAATTGTCGGTGGCGGTGGAGCGCGGCGTGCACAGCGGCAATCAACCACCGGGCAGCATGGCACTAGTTATGAGTCTCCTGGCTGCAGAACAGCAAGATATCAAGTCGTTGATGGGGAATGACCTCAAGGAAGAGCTGAAACGTGTCGACAAAGTGCCAAATTTGAGCAATTCAGGCATGTTTGCCATGCATCCCGACGAGCCCGGGGCAGACATGCGCGTACTCGAGGACGTCACCACCCTGATTGAGTACTGTGCGGCTTACGGAATTGGGCACCTTAGTATGGAAAAGAAATTTCATCTGTTCATCTCCAGTGCCTTTGCCAAAGAATTCCTAAAACTGTGGCAGGCTGCGTACCGAGATGTCAATTGGTGCCGAAATGACATTTTCGAGAATTAGACTCTTGAGTGTAACAGCTGTGGTGTTGTGGTCAAATTTCAGCATTTGGACGTGATTGTCCGACCAGTTCGACAACGCATTTAAACGAGCTCCACATTCTCCACACTTGAGTATCTCGCCTACTGTGGCGTTGAAGCACTTTGCCAACACACCGCCCTCCTTGCACGCTGCGCTGAAAAACTGAAGAGGACATTGCTGCCCCTGTAATCCAAGTTCTGTGTCAAAAATTTCGCGAATCAGTGATGTTGTCAATTGAAGTGCTTGTTTTCTACTGGATCCATACCATTGGGCATAGGAAGAAGCACTTGAATTGTGTACATCAGGAGATTTGCTTGGATGATGCCGACCAAAATCACGAGTCATTTCGTCCGTTTTGTGCTGTTTGCTTAGCGGATGAGTCGCGACAGAGTGTATCAGCATGTCCAGGGGATCTTTGCTTTTGTCTAGTCTGTCTTGCAATGACTCTACCATTGCGGGCACACACAGACATTGTACGAGAGAATTCAAAAAGCAAGAGTTGCCCACATTCGCAATTCCAATCGGTTGTAAATCATTCATTTCAACACACATGACGCGAACCGTGTTGTGTATATACAAACGATACGACTTTCAACACGTTGTTTCCTCCACACACCGTCATAAGTGGGTGGCGTGAAATCACTATTGTATGCATCAAATCGTGTGGTTGTGTCGCGTTTTTGAACACGCACAACACCACTCAATGTAAGTTTGCTCATTCCTATTTCCGCAATTTGATCATATATAAGCACCAAAATTTCAGATTACGGTCACATCTCAAAAGCAAAATCCAATTGCCATGAACACTACAAATCACGACACAAAGACGAATCTGTTGGACGTCATCGAATATTGCACGGGTGTTGCACCTCCCTCGCGAGAAGCATTTGCGGATCTGCGAACACTTTGGTGTACGTGCACAGAACTTCGATACGTTGTTGATCGTCAATGGTCGAATGCAGGGTGGTGTGCACTTCTTTCTACAGCGGCAGCCGAGTTCTGTCACAAGCTCTCTCCGGGCGAGGTTCTGGCTGAAGGACAAGAGCCCTATCTGCACATACGTGAATTATTCGGCCTTGGAGAATACGACACACTTGCCGAGTGCATGATCGAGTATCTGCCACATTTGGAGACCCAAAAAAGCATCATGAGAATGCTCCGGGCACATCTCCGGACAGGTCCCCCTGAAATGAAACCTGTTAAGCGACTTTTACGTATGGTGTCCACGAGCAATATTCACTACTCTGTTGCAGAAGTCATGCGCTTTCACATGAGCGATATCGATATGTTCATTGACGCTAGCAATGTTTTGAGCGACATGTACGATTTTTTGCAGTGGTCTCCAGATCTTGTGACGTACATCATCACCACCACGATCGCAATGCTGCAAAGAAACACCCACACTGACACGGGAAGTGCACATGTTTGCTTTGCGGGTGTCAAACTCGTCGAGAAATTCAGCTGTCGTAACACTAGTGACGTGATGCTGCACAATCCCGATCTGATGAACATAGTGTGTGAAGCCATGACGCACGAAGCCAATGCCACAAATTCAGAAATGCAGCATAATGGCAGCTTGACATTGCATCGCTTGTTGCCCTACGCAAATGCTGATGTCATATGGACTACAGATTTTGTGCTTGTCGAAGAGTCACTTCTGCTTGCTGCTTTCGCATTGCGAACAAATAAAAGCGTTCTACAGCCACTCAAAGCTTTGTATGATCTGAATGTTAGATTTTCCGACATCGTACAAGAACGGCAGCGTACTCTTGAATTGTGCAAACGCACCCTGACGAGCTTCGGCGCTGATTTTAATATCATGAATGCTACTTTTGCATTGCTTTTGGCAATATTGCGTGGATTATCTGGCGACCCTATCGACACAACTACCACACAAATTATTCCAGAGGCATCCACTCTGCTCACTAGCATCAGCACCGTCATGTTTGCCAGGAACTCGTGCACGGAGAGCAAAAATCTGTGTGTCTCTGCGCTCAGTGCATTGTATTTATTGTGTCAAAATCAGACTTCCAACTTGCAATGTGTGATCGACAACGACGTGTGTAAACTTTTGTATCTGAAATACCACAGATGCGATGAAGTGCAGCAGATCAACGACGCGTGGCAGCTTGCGTTTGTTCGATTTTCGGAACTTGTGGACAAAGGAGCAGGAGTGTGAGTTATGCGAGAGTAGCAATGTAAATCCCATTTTATTGAAATTGAGTCGCAAATAAACAAGCTCTCTATCACTTTTTGCTTTTCGACTGAGTATCTCTCCCACCCTTCTCATTCTGGTAGTTCTATAATATTTGTACAACGCTGTCGATGTGGAATGAACAGCCTGCTGTCCAAAAATTCGGACACATAACCTGGTGGCATGGTTGGAGATCGATGTATTCCTCAGCATGCTCGCCGCAAAAAATCACACAGCCACACGGCACAAACATTGTACATGCGCTGCGGACACATCCTTCGCGAGCACACTGCACTGTCTCTACAGGCAGGGCCAGAGTGAAGTCGTTGGTGCTGTAGCATTTAAAACATCTTTGATGTTCAACAATAGAAACATGACCGCATGGAACATTCACAACACTTCCGCGACTGCCAGCAGTATTACGTGCATTCGGCATGAGAAGTGATTGAACGCAGGTTGCTTGGTGTATTTTCCCTTTCTTCGGCGTCAATGCTAGATTTTCGACTGTCGAGCTCCTTTTCGGCGATAAGATTGGCGTGTGAGGGGACGGACATATGACAGAAGCGGAAGTTGGAGCTGAAGCTGCCGCCTGTGGTATCACCTGTTTCATTTTCTTGCCAGCCAAATCCGCGGTGCGTTGAGCAATCATGGCATCTTTCGTAGCGGCCCCATTGGTGACAAAAGCTTGTGTCACAGTGTGCGCCGCATTTGGACCGACGGGATGATCACCTTCTTCTTCACTGATGTAGTCTCCGTCTTTTTTACGCTGGTCTTTCTAGTAGCGGCGTCGTATGGCGCGTGCCTCTTGATAATACTTCTCACGCTGTGGTCTCTCGAGCTCTAGACGCCGATCAATATCCACACCCGCGTTTCGAATACCCTCTTCAATAAAAGGACATTGCATGTTATCAATGTGAGTTTGCAGGTGTTTTACATTGGCATTTTTCATTTCATGTAGTTCCAGAGTGACGCGTGCTGCCTCGCGTAAAATGCTTGAAGTTGAATGATGATATGCCCATGAATAGTGCTCGTGTGCTATTTGTTCGTCTTTTTTCCTCGTGTCTTCGCGTTCAAGTACATCTTTTTCTTTCCTACGATTCTCTTCCTGTTCGATGAGACGTTCGTTTTGTTCCGCATCCTTTTGTTTTCGTATGACATCTTCATGTCTGTCGCGTACCAGTCTTTCCTGCCGTTGAAGTTCGCGAACTTCCGAACCCCAATCGGGTTTTGGACCAAGTCCTTTACGCCACAACTCTTCTTCTTGTGCGTACACAGCTTGTGCTGCCCAGAAATCACGTTCCCTTTGTTCGGCCGCTACCAACTCGTCAACCAGAGCTCGCCTGCGATGTTCTTCCACATACATTGCAATCCACCCGTTACATTCTTTGAGAGTGAGCCCATCTACGAATCCAAACGCATCCTCCATGTCTTCGCCTGTTGCAATGGCACGTTGCTGTGCCAGATGTTGTCTTTTTTGGTGCAATTCTTGGATTTGCTGTTTGTGCTTCTCATTCGGATCCTTCACATCAAGCAGATTCAAAACAATTGCAAACCGCACTGGACTTTCATTTGCCACGTCCTCGTAAATCAAGAGCACCCGTGCTTCTAATACAAAGTCTTTCTTTTTATTCCACGCACTCACAGTGTGACGCATTTTGGCCGTAATCGGAATGGTTCGGACGCTTTTGCCCGACGCGTCTCTGAACATGGCAATCTTACCGTCGAGATTACTGTTCAAAATCTGCACTGTTTGCTGGCACATCTGTTTGACCTTCCATGTAACGGGAGAGCGATAATTTCGGGCGATCGGCTGCACCACCCCAAATCGAACGAGCTTACCCTCCTCTACGCGTATTACCAACCCCTCGCGAGGTGTAGCTTTGTCTAGACGACATCTTTTCAGCCACTGTGTGATAACGCGCACAAGATAACGCTGATCCACCTCTTCATCAATAATCTCCACACACACCACGTGTGAGTCTTCGGGATATGTCGTGATACCGACATCGCTTGTGGAAATTCGAGGCAATCGCTTCAAGCGCGCCAATCGGTTGCCAGCTGTCGGTGGCATGCCATCTCGGTCGCTTTCGTACAATGCCACAATGACCAACTGTGCGCCCTTGAACGTTGAAAGCATTAAGGGTGTTTTCTCACAGACGTGGCTGAGAATATTTTGTGCCATTTCAAATCCATCTCGTGTGTGGTTTTTAGGATCTCTGCCCAGTATTTCACAATATATGGTTCCTGTGATGTCTACGTTTTCAAAGCAATCTTTGAGCTCTTGTTCCAGACAAGGTCCAAGGGGCAGGGGTTTGTTCGCGGTTGTTGTGTACATCAAGAGCGGAGACGTGAGTTCATGCCATTCTATGCGTATACCCCATCCGTTCTCTTTTCCTGTTATACTATAGTATGCATCGGTGCAAAGTTTATCTACCCATGCCAGATCATTCACATTCTTTCCCATGGGTCTCTGTATTCCGAAACAATTTTTCATTTTATCTGTCAATACCTCTTCGACTGTGGCCATGGTTCGAAACGGATGAATTCAAGTCGCGTGTAACGTTTTGCTGTTTATATACATCCAACGGCTGAAACTCACCTCGAAAAGGAACATAAGCATCTTCTACATTCGACCTGAGACCATCATTTGCATAACTACGCAGCATTGCTGTGTATGACTACATAGTTCGAGTTGACCAGTGATTGCAGGACATAAGTTCCGTGTAAGTACGCTCCAGAGAAAAGTCATCATGAGTGTCTGTGCACTCGCAACACTAATATCGCAGGTGTTTCTGTGCACGGTGCATAGACCCTTCGTGTTCCGCGCGCGCTGCTCTGTGGAAATTCTCCTGGCGTTCGGCTTCCACGTGCTGCATTTCGCATGCGGCGATACTTTCCTGCAACGCTTGACGCTGCATGTGCTGCATGTTTTGTCGTGTTGTCGCTTCATGACTCTGCTCCAATTCTAGTGCAGCCTGTTGAATCGCTCGTGCTGCATATTCGCGTTGCAAAACGGCAATTTGCTCAGGAGTGTGCTTGGAATACGGTGCTGCGCTGAGCATTGGCCGAACGCCTCCCAAGAAAACCGGGCCAGAGGGTGGGGCAAATGCGCGCCCGTATCTTGCGTTTAGAAATTGAAATCTAGCGGCACGCTCCGCTTCCTGTTGCATTGCGTGTTCATGGAATAATTTGTCCAATTTCTTTCTCTGTGTCTCATACATGTCATGTAACATGTTGATCTTGCTGCTCGAATTCTTGGTGCGAGGAAAGTATGCTGATATATATATACATGCAAGTGATGTTCAATGGTTTTACAAATAAACCATTGCTAAAAAGGCACCAACAAAGAGCTAAAATTGCTCGATCGGTTGTTCTTACTACTCACAACATATATAAATACAATAAAATATTACAGGTGCTTGTGTAGGACAATAATGACGGACACAAATGCTGTCGCGCATGGACTCTCGCATCCGCTCTTTCAGATGGAAGAGGGTGTGCTCCGCAAAGTGTATGCATTCTTAAATCCACGACCATTGGGCATACCAGCCATGGCAGGAGCACCTGTACCAGTAAGACCACCGCATCCGATTTTGAATAGGGAACAAAGCAACTTGAATTATGTGTTGGCGAGAAGAATTCCTCATACACAGTCGACAGGACCAGTTGCCAGATTGTCGTCCGTCCTGTACGACGAAGATGTGCAAAATGGAAGTGCGTTGTTATTTGGCATCAACGATCTTACAGACGCTAGCGTGCACGACTTGATCGACATGAATCCTGGCGCCCTGAATTTGTTTAATTCAGACCGAAAAACTCCATTGATCGTTGCGATCGAGATGAACCGTAGTGTTGCTGTATTGGATCACATGGTACGAGCAAACAGCGCCATCCTCACACAAGAGGGCCATTATGGCACACCTTTGATGTACGCAATCCATCACAAATGTGCCGCCAACATAATCCGAATTCTAATTGATCGGGATCAGATAGTGCTGAAAAGAAGAAATTTAATAGCGCATTTGCTTCCTCTCTGTGTAGCTCTTAGCGAGGGTTGTTCACTGGAGGTTTTGCGGCTACTTGTGTATCCAGGTTGCCCAGACGTGTTTGGAACACCACCTGTATTCACACACCCGTTCGTGGATCCTAAGCCAAGAAACAGAGTACCGCTGCATCTTGCCATTTCGTCACGTTGTCCTTCGCTGGAAAACGTCAGGTACCTGGTCGATCTCAATGAAAGTGCACTGTTTTTGAGAAACGAATGTGGTCGAACCGCCCTTCACATTGCTATCACCAGTAAAAAAATCCAAGTAATCAATGAGGACATTATCAGGTTTCTGGTCGAACGGGGTCCTGAGGCGCGAGCACTCAGGTGTGGTGGTCTATACACTCCTTTGGGAATAGCCGTATCAAGGTACGCCAAAGCAATTTATCCTGATAAAGATTGCAACAAAATAGCTTCTCTTCTGCAAGTTTTGGTGCCTGATGACGACAGCATCTTGACCTTCACATCAAAAAATGGCGACACACCCCTTCTGAAGGCGTGCATGTACGGGATGAGTAAACCTGTCATCTTGCGCGTGCTGATCGGCAAGCAATCGCCGGCAATCCTTCTCTACATACACCCGGAACGGCAGAAAACACCGTTGCATTTTTTGGTAGATTGTGTCAAATTCAGGTTTGGAAAAATCAATACACAAATCCAGCAAGTACAATTGCTCTCCAATGACGAGGCCGTGCTGACGATGCTTGATCACCGTAATAATGCACCTTTGCACATTGCCGTTGAAAATCGAATGCCGCTGGCTATTCTGGAAATGCTATGCCCTGACACGTGTATTCGTTTGTTGACAATTCCGAATCACATGGGCAATCTACCACTGCACATTGCTGCCAAGACGGAAGCGGTGAAAGAGATCATTGTTAAGTTGACTGGCGACAAAGCACAAACATGTAATGTGAGGAACAAAGATAACGCAACTGCACTTGACATTGCGATGAGTGAATCTGGAGTCAAAATGGATCGTATTTCACTGTTTCTTCATCCGAGCATTGACCTCAAGGCGAAATCTCGCGAAGGAAACACTGTAATACACATAGCCTTGATAAATGGAGCACATCACAAGGTGATCACACATCTTCTAAAACTCGACCCGGCCATCCTCGCCGTGAAGAACGACAATTTATATCTTCCCGTGATGACGGCGTTGGAGATGGTCACGGATGATTCCAAAGCCAAATGGCCGACCAAATTCATTGAAAGTCTCATTGTGCGCACGCATGCAGTGGATGCTCATGCCATACCTTCATGTCGCAATGTTCGTGAATCATCAGGACAGTATTCGCGGTATCCCGGTACAAGTGTGTTAGAAATTGCTCTACGGCGGCAGCGGGCATTGAGTGTGATCAAGAGTATCGTCAAGGCCGATAACGACGTCTTGACAACGTATTCTTCAGCTCCAGCATACTCTGCGTATGCATCAAGATACTATGATGCAAATTGGCATGATGCGCGTGTCAGACAACGTGCCACGCTACTACTTCCTCTTCACCATGCAGTGTGGTATTGTGTACATCCGTGTGTTTTACAATTTCTGACGGAGGCGCATCCGACCGACAACGTGTTGGAGTACACTGATGCCTTCGGAAATACAGCGCTGCACATGGCGATTCGACAGCAAAAGACAGGTGAGGATCGCGAGGACGATTGTGACATAGCTACTCATCGAAAGCGCAACTCTATGATAATGCAAACACTGCAATATCTCGTGAAAGCTGGTGAAACGTCGCTTTTGATACAAGACGAGCAAGGAAATACCCCACTGCACATGGCCATAGACATTGGCTCAAATACTAACATTATAAAACTCCTCGTTGAAATGTCAACGCCACCAACCGCAACACACTGCAAAAAGCGCAAACTAGGTGAAATACCGTGCGAACGCGTATTTGTGACACGAAATGTCGCACGTTGCACACCTCTTGAACTGGCGGCTCGCGTCCGATCTTATCAAATGGAGCTCATAATGCAGGCATATCCACAAGCAATGCTGGTGACAGGCGAGCATGGTTGCACTCCAATGCATACCCTGGCATCGCAGCGCTTCCAAGACATTTCACCGTCGCTCGTGTATTCGCTGTTGGAAATGAACTCAGTTGTTCTTCTGGTTCAAGACGATTTAGAACGCACGCCACTGCAGGTTGCTCTGGAATCCATGCTTCGCGAGCGCGGGCGCGTGACCGAAGAGTCTTGGTTGCCGATAATACGTCATTTAATAGGGGTTTCAGGCAATCTACTTGCACCCGTCAAAACGATTGAATTAATGCATGTCTGCGAAGGAACTCGGCTTATGCCATATCAATTTTATCACACAAACGTTCGAATTCAACAAGAAGAAAGTTCGTGTTATGTGTACAGTCCGCCAGTGGTTGGAATGTTGTTGCGAGAAGCACAGATCATGGGGGGCACTCGAGATCATAAAGTGTAACCCTTGCGAAAACTCAGATCTCACTGCATGCTTATCCAAGTACAAACTAAAGTGTACGTAGATAATGTTGCACGCTATGCATGTGCGGTGTTACAAAAACATTTGCATCTGTCAATATGACGGACCACCGTATGATCCGAGTGCAAATGCTGCTGATAAGCAACGCTTTCGACTCACAATTCGTGCGCAGGTACACAATATCCTCAAGTATTGGATGATGTGTGCTATACAATTGGCCAAAAAAGAAACGTGCTGGGTGAATTTATTTTCAGATGCATTATTTCGCGACGTCTTGCGCTCTTTTCAAGTACACAAGAGCTTGCAAATTGGGCAGAATTTTTATTAGAAAACGAAGAAGAGGACTACGCGGAACTAGGCAAAAGCATTCCAGACGACACCACGAGCGAATGATCCTGCAACATGCAAGTTTGGTTTGACAGCATTCACACAAAACCAATTTTATTGCACAATTCATCCCAAACGACCATTCGAGAAATAATTGCCTTTAAAATCCAACAATACATGCATTTGTGGAAAATGCCACATGTGGTGATGAGAAATCCACAACTGGAACTCAGA
>Ga0209390_10008712_pt1 | contig 12421 bp, 10 predicted proteins | sample BON01_FD_187212 | JGI IMG/M metagenome (GOLD analysis project Ga0209390, IMG submission 187212) | Freshwater microbial communities from Lake Bonney liftoff mats and glacier meltwater in Antarctica - BON-01 (SPAdes) (version 2) | ecosystem: Environmental > Aquatic > Freshwater > Ice > Glacier... | reverse complement strand
AGAGAGAGAGAGAGAGAGAGAGAGAGAGAGAGAGAGAGAGAGACGATTCTCTTCACTGCTGCATGTGCATGGCCACATGATGGCCATGGCGTGTGGTTATGGTGACACACAACAGCACACAGCGCTCGCTCGAAGGAAGCGGAGTTAACCCGATATTACATATCACATATGTTATTGCTTCGTATTAGGCATGCATTAGGCTAGATGATCTACTACGTAGATGTTAGGCGTCAGGCGTTAGTCTATAGCTATAGATATAGTATGATATATAGATAAAATATAGATATAGATATTATTGTAATATTATATAGATGTGTATAAATATAAGCATATAGATATCATATTATTATATTATATTATATATAGCAGTACAGCAGTATAGGGAGAAAGAGTCGTACGTCGTACTCAGACTCTAGGCCTATATAGCGCTATATATAGTTTAACGTGCAACTGTGTGTTGTGTGGTTGAATGCTTGAAGGTTGGAGGTGCCTCATTTAACACTAACACCACTTTTCCCAGGTCCAGCGTCAGCGTCCAGCAGGTGTTCAAGGTTCTTCAACATCTGTCGTACCACTCACAGCAAATTCAATAGGAGATGCGTATACGTGATACGTGCGATTCGCTCATGTTGAACAGGTTGATTGAACAGTGGTTTGAACACCCCACAGTCGCAACCGCAGAGATATTTTCTCTGGAAACTCCATGAATTTCAGAAAACCAAAGATTTGTTTCAGAAACTTTGCCGCAGTTTAACAGTGTTTACACAACACACAACACACAACAGGATGAGTTAAACAGCTTATTATTGAACATTGAACAGTCTTCAACGGTCAACGGTCCTAAACTTTGACCACTAGTGTTGAGGCAACTGAACACTGTAACTAACTGTTCAAGGAAACCTGTTATAACACCGTGTCTCGATTAGCCTGTTACTGTAAGCTGTAAGCGCCGAAAAAAACGGTTTAACGTTAACATACTCTATATTATAGTCTATATCGTCCCTGGTCGTAGCACTATTGATATTGATAGACTATTGCTTTTCCTAAACAACTATACTATATATATATATATATATATATATATATATATATATATATATATATGTAATATTGATCTCCGCCCGCAGCGCCGAACAACACTAGCACCTCCGCATTGGTTGAGGAATCCGGAGCAACCCTCCACCGGCCATTGACCACTGGTGTGGAGCGAGTGTCGGAGAGCAAAAAAAAAAACTCAGAATTAATTGGAAACTTCCTTTATTGTTAGCCCCACGCCTCCTTCGGCCCGGGTCATGTGCGCGGGGCCCTTTGCCACACTCGCGCGCGTCAGCACGTGCGAGCAGCTACCACCTGAGCTCGGCGTCGCCGCTTGCAGGAGCCGCGCGGTAGGCCCGCTCGAGGCTCCACATGCGTACGCTGCCCGCGGCATCGGCAGAGACTACGTCGCCGCCACTTACAACTGCGAGCGCCGTGATGGCCCCCAGGTGGCCCGCCAGCCGCGTCACCACCCTGCGCTGGCGGAGGTCCCAGATGGCGACGGTGCGATCGCCTTGCCCGCCGTGACCGGCGCAAAAGAGCGCTCCGTCTGCGAGCGCGACGGCGTTCGCAGCTAACCCGAGGCCGCCGCGGCCGGGCGAGAGCGAGGCGAAGCACTCCCTGCGCAGGCGCATGTCCCACAGCCGAACCACGCCATCCGCCGAGGCGCAGGCGGCTTGGACGCTCGACTCCCACGCGAGGCACGTGACGGCCGCATTGCACGTGTGCAGGTTGCGCACGCAGCGCAGCCCCGCGGCGACGTCCCAGGCGCGAACGTTGCCGTCGCTCGAGCCGCTGAGCACCAGCCCACTCAGTGCCGGATTGGCGCCCCCACCGCACGCAGCGCCACCGCACGCGGCCGCGAGGGCGACGACGGGCTTCGAGTGGGCGCGCGCCGCGTGCAGCGGAGCAGGGCCCGGGCTGCCCGCCGGCCGACGCTCGTTTGCCACCCGCCCGCATCCACCCGCTCCCCTCCCCTCTTCCGCCGCCGCCTCCGCCACCTCCGCCGCCTCCTCCCGCGCCCCTCGCGTCGGCGTGCCCGTCTCCCACAGTCTGATTGTCCGATCGGCACCCGCGCTCAGGAGCTGCGAAGGCCCTACCCACGCCAGCGCGCCCACCCGCACCCCAGAGGGTGGCGTGAGCATCGAGCGTGAGGGCTTTCTCGGATGTGGAGGGCTGACGTCGCCACGCCGGTCCGCCCCACTGCCGCCGGTGCCCCCTGTCCCGTCCCGCCCCACCAGCAGGGCATCGCAAAGCGGCCACAGCCAGACCGACCCGTCATCGCAGCCGCTGGCCAATGCGTCTGCGTTGAGAGCAACGCAGAGCAGAGGCCGCTGATGGCGCAGCGTTGCGACACCGCCGCGGCCGCGCCGATCGAGTTGCCAGAGCACCGCCACCCCCGAGTCGTCGGCAGACGCAAGGACCGCGCCCGCCTCCCTGTGCGCAAAGGTGCTGACAGCGACACAGCGCGCTAGAGGGGCGTGCCGGTGCGGCAGCGCAGCCGACGGGCCGCCTCCGAGCAGGCTGCACTCCGAAGCCCCTCGCCGCCACATCTCCAGCCTCAGGGCCGCGGCGTTGCCCGGCCGTGCACGCCACGCAGGGGACGCCACCGCCGCCAGCGCGAGGCGGCGGGCTTGCCGGCAGCAGCGCCGCACCGATCCAAGGTCGTCCAGAGTGCATAGGGTAAGCACGTGGTACGCCGCATCCAGAGGGAGGTCCAGCAACATCGATGGAGCCAAGAACGGAGGCCGGTAGATAGAGCCGGTGCGGTCCGCGGTGACGTTGTTGATGGCCAAAAACGCGCCTGTTATATTTAGAAAAACGCGCCTGAGCCTCGCGCCGTGAAGTTTTCGCTGTGAACACACGGTGCTATACCCATTGTGCTGACCGCGCCCGTCCAGCCAATGGATCAAACAATAACCACGCTCTTCTCCAAACTCTCTCGACCAGCCAGCTACTCGAAGCACCTGCCCACTCTCGAGATTGGCGCCTACGACGCTTTCGCCGCGATCTCCGAGGACGTCTGCTTCCACGCCTCGGACTCTAGCTTGGACGACAGCGACGCGAGGTCGCTGGGTCTGGCGATCGTCCAGGCGCGGCCCCAGCCACGCGCACAGCGGCGCGAGGCCGCCTCTCACGTCGCTCCACGTGCATGCAGGTTGCGCCGGCGTTGCTCAACTCGCTCTATCTCGGCGGCAACGCTATCGGTGCCCCTGGGCTCCATCACTTGCTGGGGGCACTGCACGCGGCGCCAGCCCTCGAGACCCTGGTGCTGGCCAGCAACGAGCTGGGTGCTGATGCCATGTCTGCGTTTACGCAACTGACTGCAGCGGGTGCGGGATGCCGCGCGCTCAGGCACCTCGCTCTCCAGCAGAATCACATCGGCGACGGTGGGTCGGCGACGCTCGCCGGCGCGATGAGCGCCGGGGCTCTCCCGCGGCTGCAATGGCTGTACGCCGGCGAGAATGCGATTGGTGACGCCGGCGTCGTCGCGCTCGCCGTCGCGCTCGAGAGCGGCGCGTGCGCCGGTCTGCGGCGCCTTGGGCTGCAGGCCAACTCCTTTGGCGACCCTGGGCTCAGCGCCCTGGGTGCCGCGCTCGCCGCCGGCGCGATGCCCGAGTGTGAGCTTCTGTACGTTATTGGCAACCCCTTCACTAGCGGGGGTCGCGAGGCGCTCACGCAGGTCATCGCAGAGATGGAGCTCCAAGTCCACTTCGGCTGGCCCCCGCCACGGACGAAGAGCTTCCTCATCACACCTCCGGATCGGTTTGCACAAGACGAGTCTCAGCCGACCCGCACGCTCGCGGCGTAGGGAATGCAACGCGGATTGGTGGGTGTGGTCGGGATACAGTTTAGACGCTAGGTGAGGGGGGGGGGCTGTTCCGCGCTCTGGAGCGCCGGCGTCTCTGTCGTCTTTTCTGCACCTCCCAGGCTAATGACGGCTGCGAGCGAGGCAACAGGGGCCGCGGCGGCGGTGGGCGGTGATGGTGATCGCGGCCGGGCTGCAGGTTGGGAGGTCTGGGACGGCACCTGCTCGGGTTAGGGTGCGGCGTGCAGCTGGGAGTCGGGGTAGCCTCTACTCCCCTCTCCCGCCTATCCTGACTCTCAGCCGCCCGGCGGCGAACTGTACGGCACCAGCACTCTCTTTGTCTTGTTACTCGTGATTGTGAGCCCTCCGCCTTACTGGCTTTTGGTTTTGGGATATTCCGCCTCTGTCAGGCCCTGGGTATCACCAGATCAAGGCTAGGGCTAACCATTAACAAGCTAGTTTCCGAAACTGCCCGATAGTGTTTGTAAACTGGAAACTGAAACTGGTAGTAAATTTACATTTAACTTGTACCCGTACCCGTACCCGTAGCCGGCCGGACTATCACAGCCCGGCATCTCAAGCAAGCCGTACGTAACCGCTTTAAGCTGTGTAATGTCATTATTTTAGTAGTGTGTTTTACTGTCGTCGTCAGCCGCTTTTTATAACAGGGCCTCGGTGTAGGTGTAGGTACAGCTCTTTATCTCTCCTAAACACACTCACAGCCACACTGTTCACCGTCCGCGCGCCGCACGCGGGCCCGCGGCCCGCGGGATAGGGATATAGTATAATGTATATCAGGTATTATAGGGACACAAATTATACGACGACAGACGCCTGTGTGCGCGTGTACACGCTTGTGCTGTTGCCGCCGAATATGTACAAACAAACATACACGGCGGCCTCTGCGCGGACGACGCCCAAGTACCGAGCTCACTCGGGCTCATGCTCGGGCGTAATCGTGGCCCACCAGGACTGCCCTCGCGAGCGTGCCGTCTCGTGGACGGAGGCGAGGTGCTGCGCCCACTCGATGCACGGACGGCTGCCCTCGAGCGCGCTCTGCAGCTCCGCCTGAGGGGCAGTGGGGGGTGGGGGGTAACCCGTGGGACAGAGCGGTGGGCGCCCCGGCAACCAGCGCTACCGCCCGAGCCTGCACCTGCGCATCGGCGTCATCGCGGAAGGTGAGCGAGAGGAGGAGCATCGGCAGCCCCGAGATTGCGGTGGAGAGGAAGGAGTGCACGTCGAGCACGCCGCGCTCTCGCAGCCCGCGCTTAGCCGCCGCCATGAGGCGCTTGTGCGCCGCGAGGAAGCGGGGCAGGCCCTGCTCACCGCCGAGGTTGCTGAGGGAGAGCGGCACCGCGATGGCGTAGCGCCGGCGCACCCCGCTCACCGCCGCTTGCATCTCGGCGGGCGCGCTGCCGCCAAACACCTTGTGGTAGCACCCCTCGAGGTAGGGCTCGCCGTCGAGAACCACGAACCGGCGCTCGCCGATGTGCGCCTTGCAGTGCACGCACACGAAGCACTTCGAGTGGTGGAACCTGCCGGCGGAAGGGGGCACAGGGATGCGCTGGGAGAGCCGAACGTAGGGAGGGCGCGGACACCACGCAAAGAGGGGGGGGTTCGGTGGGTGCGTCGCGGCGCGCCTTCCCATCGCCCAAAGCCTATCGGAGGTGGCGCCCTCGCCGCACTCGGCGCATCGCGGCGCGAGATTATCGCGCTCGGCGGGTGCGACCGGCTTCCCATCGTGGATGAAAAAGGAGCCGGGCCCGAGCGGAGCTCCAGAGATGGAGCAGGTGAAGCACTCGTGGTGCCACGCGCGCCCGAGCGCCGAGACGCCGCGCCCCACGGGGCCCTCACATTTGGCGCAGCGCGAGGCTGTGCGCAGCGTGTGGTGCTCCGCGCAGTAGGGCTTCCCCTTGTGCTCGTAGTACATCTCGCCCAGCGGCAGGCTGCACCCTGGCTCGAAGCACTGTAGGCACTCGCGGTGCCACCAAGAGTCGCCGGCCAGCACCGAGCTCCTACGCGGCGCCGGCAGACCGCACGCGCGACAGGGCGGGCCGAGGTGGGATGGCCGGCACGATGAGCAGTAGAGCTGTTGGTGCGCCTCACTGTCCGCCGGGGCTGGAGAGCTTTCAAACGCCAGGGCCGCGTCGGCCAGGTCCCGGCCGCAGCCGATGCACAGGAACTCCGAGCGCGTGCCGGGCGCGTGCCCAGGCACACAAAAAAGCTCTTCGCCGCGCGACGCAGCTTCCGCAAACGCAACCCGTTGCTGGTCATCCATAAAATTCGAACTTTTCATTCACAGAAAGAAACGTTCACAGACGCGGTTTATTATTTATTGTAGATTGTAGAGGTACAGGAGCAGATCGTTCATATGGATATGGGTATCAGAGGGCAGAGGTGCCCTCATGGATTTGCCCCCTACCCCACCCTACCCTCGGATACCCCGTACCCCAGCTCCGAACCCCCCCTACCTACCTCTCTGGTGTTGAGTCGGGGTCAATATTGAATAAATATAAAATAGATAAAAAAATATTAGCTAGATAATAATGATAATAAAGATTATGGAAATAGAGATAGAGAGATATTGATATTAAATTCGGTATGCTATTATTAGTTAGATATTTGGTATCAGTATCGAGGCAGAGATTTTAATTAATTATATATGTATTATATATATAGATATAGATATAGATATAGATCCGTTAACACTTCATCACACACGACATCACACATAATACGATTTAGTTTTACTATGCTTACGACTGCAACTTACTACATACCACACACGATAGCATACACATATACACAAAAAAACGCTGTTCTCTGTCTCTGTGTCTCTGTTTTCGACGTACGTTCGTATACAGTCATTGATTGTCGCGGGCATTAAGAAACCCCACCGCCCCACCATTAAGAAATGACGACGCGTTGGGTTTCCGAGGATTTTTTTAAGAAATTGTGCGTTGGAGCTCAGCAGCCGGGGGTAAGCTTAAGGCCTTAAGCTTTGCGTGCCCCTGAGCCTGGAGGCGTTTAAGAAATGGCTTCATGCTAGACGAGCGCCAGGGCCAGTTAGCAGTTAGCAGGGGCGGGGGGGTGCCAAGTAGAAGTAGGGCTAATAAACCACGCTTTGTGTAGACACTAACACTAACCAACTCTAACTCTAACTCTAACTAACACAAGTTTATTTTTTTTGGTCGCTGTGTGTGTGTGTGTGTTAAAAAATATGTAGTGAATTTTTATAAAATTTTATACTTATACTATATTATAAGACATAAAAGGCGGAAAATATTACGCGGGGGCGGGGACGGGGACGGCCGCGAATAATTAAGAAATGGCGCGTTGCCGCCGCGGAGCGGCTACGAGACGCTAAGAAATGGCGCGTTGGGCTCTGGGGATTTATTAATGCTTAATGCCCGACAATGACTGTATAATATATATAAATATAAGATAAAGATATAGGTATGCTGCAGAAGCGCAGAAGCACCTTGTGAGGCTCACCCTCCGGACTCTCTCTCTCTCTATCTATATCTATATATAGCTTTGTAGAAGAGGGGCCTTCCAGATAGGGTAGATAAAGAGATAGACGAGAGATACAAATTCAATATATAATAGAGTATATGGCTGGCGTATATTATAGTGTAGTGTAACATTCAATCGAGCCAGCTGTGGGTCTCCTGCCACGCCGGGCGCCGCCGCTCTGGGCTGAGCGCCTTCTTCGCAGATGGGTGTAGGAATGCGAGTAGCCTGGCGGCGGCGATGCCAACAGCGTCCTCCGAGGCACTCAGCCCTCGCACGGCCTTGCACGCCATGGCCCACGTCCGGTCGTCGAACAGGGGCGTGCCCTGGTGGTGCAGCCAGAGCGCCCGCTCGAGCCACGGCAGCAGCGCCGCCACGTGCCGCTCCTCGTGCAGCTCCGCCACGACCAGCTTGGCCACGGCGCACGTCTGCGCGAGCGGGAGCGCTGCGAGGGCGGCGCGCGGCTCGCACTCCTCGAACAGCCGTAGGACGCGCGCGGTGCCCTCCGTGGGCTCCGACGCCAGCACGCGCCACGCGAGCGCGAAGGCGTCCTCGAACCGGCCCTCTCGCGCCAGCCACACGGCCGCGTCGGCGTCCGTCGCCACATCGCCGATCCACGACTCACTCACGTCGAGCCGCGTCCTGGCGTGTCGCACGACCGCGCGCACGCTCGCTGGCTCCGCATGCAGGCTGGGCGCGCCGGCCGTAGGGGTGCAGGCCGTCGGAGTGTCGTGCACCAGTGCTCTCGACGGCGGCGGCGAGCGGGTCGCCGAGTTGCTCGCGGGGGCAGGCGGTGTGCGCGCAGACGCCGCGTTGCAGAGGCGGCGCGACGAGGGGCTAGGAGCGGCGCGCGCGGGCTTGGGCTGCTGCTGCGCGGCGTCGCCTGAGCCGAGGCGCCCCTTGTTGGCCGGCGTCGGGATCCGCGAGGGGCGCGCGCCGCCACGCGCCATCCAAGCCGAGCCAGGGAGGCTCGGCTTGGCCAGGGCTGGGCTCTCCCACTGCTGGTGATCCGACGCGACGCGGCCGCCACATGTTCTGGGGCTCCCCTGGCTCAGCTGCGGCGCCTGCGACGCCCACGCTGCGCGCGGTCCCGTCCCTGCCGGCGAGAGCTGCTGCGCCGGCGCAGGAGCGGCAGGCTGGCGCGCGAGGCTGGTGAGGAGCTCGACCGAGTTGGAGAGCGAGTCCGCGCGCCGCTCGACCCGCTGCAGCGCGATGTGCACGTCGGTCCAGCCTGGAGCGGGGCAGGATATATATGTATATATATATTATATATATATATATATATATATATATATATACATATATATGTTTATGTATACATATGACGTGGGCGCTGCCGCCACGGCGCCGCGTCGCGCTGCCAGAGAGGCGCGGCGGGGGAGGGGCGGGAAGGGGGCATGGCCGGCGCGCGCCTGTATAGACCGCCATCTCGTGCGCCGCGAGCATCCGCTTGAGCTCATCTTGCCAGCCTCCAGCACAACTCGATCGCCCAGCTGGAGCGGCGCCCGTGCCTGCCGCCGCGCCCACGGCGCCGCGCTCAGCCGCTGCGGCGCGGCCTGCGCAGGATCCGCCGGAAGCCGGTGCGCCGGCGGTGGCCCAGCGCGCGGCGGAGCACGCCATCACCATCGCGCTCCAGTTGACTCCTCCGTCGTCCACACTCGAGCCACCACGCTGGCCACCGGGAGACCGCGAGTCGGGCGGCGAGCTGGCCGTGCGCATCCCATCGCCACCGTGCCCCGCGTCGGGAGGCGCCCGCAGCGCCAGCCGCTCGTAGCCGAACGCGACGGCGGCGCGCCCCGACTCGGCCCGCGCGTCGCTGACCGACTGGCGGACTAGAGATGAAGGGTCGTAGCGGAGCTTGGCCAGCGCCGCGGCATGCTGCGAGCGCAGGTGCGCAGGAAGCTCGAGCGTGGGCACCGAGCGCAGCACCGAGACGGCGGCGAGCCGCTCGCGCCAGTCCGTAGCATGGGCACAGCCGATCGCAACCCTTGCGAGGGCGGCCACGGCCTCGGGCAACCCTAACCCCAACCCGGAGGCGTCCAGCATCGTCGCAACGCAGTCCAGGAGAAGGGCGCGCACCTGCGGCTGCGTGGTCGCGCCGGGCTTGTGCGCGGCCAGATGGCGCTTGAGCGCTGCGGTGACTGGCTCAGCGCACGCCTGCAGGTGCCGCGCTGGGACTGAGCGGAGAACGGCTTTCAGGGCAAGGGCGCCGCCGCGCGAGTTGGACTGGTGGCTCAGCGATCGTATCAGCGGCGCGATGAGCGCGCCATGCGCGTCCTCCGCCGCCATCGTCGGGGCGTGGTACTGCACCGCCGCTGCCAGGGCGGCAGCGAACGCGTCGCGCACCGATTCCTCGCAGTCGCTCAGCGCGGCCGTGCAAAAGCGGATCAGGGCCGGGAGCACCTCGCGCAGCTCGCCGGCCTGCTGAGCGCACGCCTGCGCGAGTAACCGGACTGCGGCGCGCGCGCCGCTGCTGGCGTGCGCCACCCTCTTCCCATCGCGCGCTGCAAACCGCTCCAACCGCGCGAGCAGGGCTCGGACTACCGCAGGCACGCGAAGGCCAGATGAGATCAAGCCGCTCAGCGACTCGGCCGCGTGCTGAACACGGCTGCTGACGCCGAGCTCGTCGCATCGGGCATCGACCGTCTCGTCGAGCATCCGCAGCTGGCTGCTGTGGCCGCACTAATGTCCGACTGCGCCCGACTGACTGCCGAGGCCGCACTATTGACTGCTATGGCCGCACCGCTATGAACGCAATCGGCCCGACCACCCCCTAGCGCCCCTGTTGTGTGAAGACAAGCGTGTATTTCTTGTGAAGACCCTGTGCGTGTGTGCTCGTGTCCCCTTTGTATTATAAACCGTCTGTGAAAGAGTATTTCTTGTGAAGACAACCATCAACTACTGTGAACGAAATTTCTCCGTCTCCAAAGCGAAATACCCACCCCGCTGCTCACGCTGCTACGCCTTGGCGCGCAACGGAGCGCATGGGTTGGGCCGACATCGCCGCGCTCGGGTCGTGCTCCGACGCAGCGTTCCATGCGCTCGCCGGCCCGCTCGGGTTGATGACGAGCCTGACGTACACGGCGACCCACGGCTCCTACTACAACGCGAGCACCGCCAACTCGACCGTCGAGGGTTGGGCTCGCTCGCTTTCGGCCAACCCTCCTGCTGGCATGCGCGCGCTCCTCTTCATTGACCCGGCGACGCGACGCGGCGTTGTGGCGTTCCGTGGCACCGACCTCGATACGTGCGGCATCTCGGGCCAGGCGGACGCGTGCGCCGACCACCTGCTCTTTGCCGAACCCGGCCCTCCCCCGGCTTACTGCGAGCAGTTCGCGTCAGGCGACATCGACTATTTGGAGCGCTCCCTCGAGTTCGTGGCCCTGGTCGAGGCCGCCCACCCGGGTCTCAGTCTCCTCTTCACTGGACACTCGCTCGGCGCTGGGCTTGCGATGATGACGAGCGTGGCTGGGGGCTCGCCGAGGCCCTGCGTGGGCTTCGGGACTCCACCGTGGCTGGGCCCTCTGCGGCGGCGCACCGGCCTATCCCCCAGCGCGAGCTCGTTGCTCTTCGCCGTTGCGGACGCCTACGACCCTGTCGAGGCTCTCGCGGTGCGCGACCGAGGCCTTGCGGGCCAGGTCTGCCGCTGGGGAATGCGCGAGCCGCCCCCCGCAGCGTGCACCACTTGCTTTGCAGGCCTCCGGCGCGGCGGCAGCAGCAGGAGCACTCCTTGCGACGAGTGCTTCCGGGAGCGCCACATCTATGCCCACTACATGGTCGAGCTGCGCGGCCCGCGTCCGGACTGCGTCAATGCATCCAACGCGCAGCTGCCCGACGTGCCCATTTCGGCTGCCTAGCGATTCGAACGATAGCGGTCGTCGCGGTTGGCTGGCACGCCCCAGGCGTTACGGGCCGTAATTACGCGTGCCACACTTGGTTCGTGGGCAGAAGCTGTCGTAGGTCGTGTCGTAGAGGGTTGACCGAGCGAGCCAGAGCGAGTGTCCTCGAGGGGTAGGTATAGCATCCCTTGTTGTTAGCGCAGTTGTCTAGACGCCGTGGGGGGCCCGTGCGCCGCCCTGCCCGCCGTTGGCGCCCGTGCTGTTTCGGGTGCCCGCCTTGTTTGGTGTTTCGTCGTGTGTTTCGTCGTGTCGAGCGGTGTTCGCTTTCTGGTTTCTGGTTCTTCTCCTTGCTTCTCCGTTGCATCTCCTCTGCTGTCTGCGCGCTGGCCGCAGCGCGCCCTGCGTGCTCTGGGACCGTCCCCGCCGCGCCGCGCGCTGCGCCTCCGGCCGCAGCTCCTCGCTGCTGCACCTCGCGCGCACTGCCGTCTCAATCAATGCCAATGCCCCACGCTTGCAGTCCGCACGACTGCCACTGCTTTCCACAATCCCTCGCCCACACATACACAGTCGTTCAAAGCCAGCCATCAGATGAGCTGAGGACTCGGAATTTGTACATACTACTTATAATAATGCAGAGCTAATGCTAAGACACGATAATACACGATAATACATACATATCACATATATATAATAATACACCTATACCTATACATATATACCTATAATTATAATAATAATTATACCATATATTCTGATCACCAATTATATCAGAAAACGGGCCCAAATCTGATAAGATACGGTCTCATACCAGGGGTGAGCGGGTTGGTGGTGGCGAGCAGGGGGTGGCGGGGGTGAGTGAGGTCAGGGTTAACCCGAGGTCGTGGTGACAAAGGGCGAGGGAGCGGTGGCGGCGAGGGGCTGCGAGCAATGAGGTTGGGGTTCGGGTGAGGTACAAGCCTCCTCCTGGCGTGTGGCTTTGGGCTATCCCGACTGTATCGCTGTATCTAACCATATCTAATAACTGCTAACCATGTAGCTGCGGCTGCTGTACTGATGCCTCTCACTCTAACTCTAACTGCTGGTACTGGTACATCCCCCGCCCCTCTGTGCGCCGTCGTTTCCTTCATATGCTACCACCTAGCCCCCTCCCCCTCGCACCACAGTCACAGACGTCAGTCACCACACCTCCGCCCCCCCCCCCCCCCCCGCCCCCCCCCCCCCCCCC
>Ga0209390_10008709_pt1 | contig 12423 bp, 21 predicted proteins | sample BON01_FD_187212 | JGI IMG/M metagenome (GOLD analysis project Ga0209390, IMG submission 187212) | Freshwater microbial communities from Lake Bonney liftoff mats and glacier meltwater in Antarctica - BON-01 (SPAdes) (version 2) | ecosystem: Environmental > Aquatic > Freshwater > Ice > Glacier... | reverse complement strand
TTATCCAGCTCATTTTTGGAATGGGCCTAAATGTAGTATGTGTGCGCTCCCACACTTGATGCTGCGACTCGTCCAATTTGGTCATATACATGTCACGGCGACGCGACATAGAACGCTCATTTTGGTCAGAGCAGTCGACCGATGCATACCGTCCTGGGGGGTCCACTGCTACTTGAATCCCTGGTTCAGTACCGTCAAGAAGGAAATGCTGTCCATAGTCGACGCGATTTTGCATGATGGCGTGCTTGTTGACATGCGATTAGAAGAAGTAGGCGTGATTGCACTTACAGCGGGTGGGAGCGGCTCGTGATTTGCCAATTTCTCGGATGACACGATAGTTGGAGCAATCGGGTCAGTTCCACGTGTGATCATGTAAATAACAGCAGCAGCGATCAAATATGATTGCATCTCTAACAGTAGCTAAGATAAAAACGTGTTTGGCAATGGGCGTCAAAACGTATAATACCCGAGTCCTGTGATCAATGCTAGCGTTGCCACTTTTTCCCATAAAGGCTCCTCTTCTTCAACAGTGCCGGCGTTCTTCGCCTTCGCTTGTACGTACTGAGTTACTCCAGCGATTACGTCTGCAGCCAACTGTACAGATTTTAATGTTTTCAACGGCAATACCGCTTTACTTCCGTTCGGCATTTTAACGGATGGCTCGTGTGGCTTCGGCGCTTTCATGACGGGCGGCTCGTGCGGCGCGCGCGGCGGTCCAACATCGTGTATAACGGGTGGCTTCTCGTGTGGCTTCGGCGCTTTCACGACGGGTGGCTCGTGCGGCGCGCGCGGCGGTCCAACATCGTGTATAACGGGTGGCTTCTCGTGCGGCACGGGCATGTGTGGAGGCTCGGCGTGTCCGATGTCACGCACCAACGCCTCAATTTCCTTACCCCCAATCGCAGTAGCTTTCTCCGTGAGCACCGCGACTTTACTCGAGTCGCGACACTCGCGCCCGTGAATCGTCCAACTTTTACTAGCGTAGGCGCAATCGTCGCGCGTTTCACTGCCTCTGTGAGAGCTGCTGTGTGATGTGCTGTGAGGTCAGTAACTTTAGCGACTGGCGCAGCTACCAGCTTGGATAGTTTCGCGGCGCCAGTGCCTTTTACCACTTTAGAAGCGGAAGCGACGGCCTTTGTGGCTATATGTGTTACTGTATTTGAAGCGGAAGCGACGGCCTTTGTGGCTACATTTGCTACTTTCAAAGCGGCACGCAAGCCTTTGAACAAACCTCCAAACCAACTGAAAGCTCCCTTCACCCCCCCGAATATAGTACCAATCCCCGGAATACAACTCAGTGTAGCGCCCGTTACAGCGAGTGTCATATTTACTGCCCTCCACCCACCGTCGGGGGTCTGTAACTCGCCACCGCATAAGAGTCCACTCTCCTCTGCTGTAGTGAGGCCCACGTCTGCGATTGCAGCGCCACACCCCACGAACGGCACCATGGACGTAACTGCTAAAACTCCGTGTGTACCGAGAGATGCATAGGCGTCTGCCTTTGGGTTGCCAGTGCACTCTTGTTTTGGTGCAGATGCTCCGTTCCCCATGGTATACCGCTCTCTTAGAAAAGAATTTAACTCCGCCAGAGCGCGAATAACGCTGCTACAGCTCCAACAATTAGAACCGTGTTCCCGTTCTCACCCACCCATTTGAACATTCCTGCTCCTAGACCTGCGCCGAGCTCAACGCCCACCGTCCCAAAAAAACCGGCTCGTTTAACTACTTTTGCAATCTTATTTCCAGTGTGACTCGACACCTCGCCAATCGCGTGCCCCGTAGACAATACAATCTTGCCAAAATTCACCATACATATAACATAAAATTCAGAATTATATTCACAGGTTGCTGTGCGCGCTAGACACATCCGGCGCGAGGTTTATTCGGTCGAGTGCCGACTTCACGCGCGGGTCGCCCGTGTTCGCGGCGTGCACAGTCATAAACAAGCGCCCCCAGCCCTAGAATTAGACGCGCCTCTGGAGACACGTAAATCCCGGTCGTATACTTGATGACTAGCTCGTCGAGGATGTCCTTGAACTGATCCGCATTTTCAGTCGCGATCTTTCCAAGGCCGCCGAGCTGCAAATTGAGCGGGTTGAACAGCTGCCTGGACATCTCTAGGCTGTTCATGGCAGCGCTGAAGAGATTAATTCCCACATTACTATCGGACGCGGCCTTCGAACCGAGTTGAATCTCGATGTAGTGCATTTCGTCGAGGAGGTCTGCGTCTGCAGACTTCGCGCTCAGCGAGCCGTTGCGCTTCTTGAGCCACGTAAATTTCTTGCGGTAGGCAGTAATCTTATCAAGGAGCGCGCTCTTTTGGTCAATAGCCATCTCCTTCTTAGGTGCCGGTGCGGGCGTGGGCATTGGCACAGACTTCTTTGGCACGGGGGCTGGCTTAGATGCTGCAGCTGCCTTCAAATTTCCAGCGCGTGCGACGCCCTCGCGCGACACAGTGCTCAAATCAAGCGGATCGACATTCTCTGACATGGTGCACACTCATCTATGAATTTGAAAATTCAATTCAATTTACACGACCTCGCACATCAAATCCATATACCGCCAGAAATGCTCGTGCGTCTCTGGACGCGCGCGCACACTCTCAAAAATGGACACAAATCCTTTAAACATAGGATACTTGCCCGCATCCACCTTGAACTTATGGGACAGGCGGTCCCAGTGACGCGCGGCCACTGCTACCTGCTCTGTCTTAATTGCGCTTGCGATCAGCGTCGCGATCAGCGGCGTAAGCTTCATACTCTCTACGACCAGCCCTTCAGACCCCTCTACACCCTCCCTCTCTAACCACGCCGCCATATCAAATAGCTTTTCTGCGATGAACTCTCCAACGGTCGCCATTACGTGAATAGGTATGCTGCGACTGCGGCTCCTACTGGCACGACTAGAAAATGTACGTTCGTCGCGCTAGGGTGCGGCGATAGCGCCTTGAGCGGACGCATATCGCCCATGTCTGTGAACGACTCCTTTGGCAACCCGAGCGCGTACATAGCGACTCCCACGATACCACCCACCGTGAATGCACGCGACGACGGGGTCCCGAGCCCCATCTGCACCAGCAGACCGCGAATTCCGTCAACCTCGATGAACGACATTCTCTTTTACACACACTCTTAGAAAATGTCGATTTAACCTTGGGCTCGTGGATACTGAGTTTCCTGCGCCCTCTGCCTTGCGCCGAGCGTTTCGCGCCTGTCCCTTGTTTGATCCGCGGAACCAGTGTGTACATGGACCGTGCCATATCCGCTGTAGTGCGACCCGCGGAGAATGGATTCGTCGCATTGGAGAACTTCCACCCGTCTGCGTTTGGCTTTGCGCCGACCCTTGCACTGGAAAAGGGCGCATACAGCTCGGCCTCCTTCTTGGAATCGCCATTGAAGTTTCCAACAAACGGCGACAGTGCTCCAGATGCGTACGTGTCGCTGAGTGCCACGTGTCTGCCGAGGCGCGGGCCGTCAACCTTCTTCTGGTCCACGAGGGACTTGAACATGAGATCGTCCTTGGTGTTGATTCCCCACATATCAATCATCTGATTACGCAGCGCGAACTCGTAGTCTTGGTGGACTTGCTCAATGCGACGCTGCACAAAATCCGGGTACACCGACATGAGCCACTGAAGCTCGCCAGGCTTGCGGGGGTTGATCAGTGAATTGACGTACACGTCAAAATCCGCGACCTCCGCCTGGTCCTTCATCTTCTACAGGTAGGAGACCTCCTGGTCCGTGATGGGGTCAGTGCGCATCACATTCCCCCCCATCAAACCAGCACTAGCCGTCTTACGGATCTCCTCGCGGTTCTGCATATACTGCTCTTGAGGGCCAGGGACATGATACTTCACGGGCGCGGGCGCCTGTTGAGCGTTGTACTGTCCATCTGGGCGCCCTGCTCCTGTGATGTTTGCAGCATTATCCGTAAACGTAGTAGGCGTAGTGTAGCGCTGCTTCATTCCCATCTCGGCGCCTGCGATCTCTCGCCCCTTATCCAAATTTGTGCCCTGCCCCGGGCTGAAAGACGGCATTCGACTAGATGCTGATGCACCACCAATAGACGGCATATTTTCGTGTCTGACCTACGCATTCTTTTAGAATATTTACAATTCAAACATACTCATCTCTTGTTCTTTAAATTCGTTGTATGCAGACGGTCCAGCGGAATACGAGCGCGATGCAACTGCACGGAGTCGGAAAATCACGGCGGCACAAATTAACGCGATCGTGATTCGAATCATCTCCAGTAATAAGGTTAGAAAAGAATACTATCTATTTTGGAACCACGACCGGTTCTGGTATACAGACGGCATCTGTGAAGACTGCAGTGCGTTGTTGAGGCTGGACATACGACTCGTGGTGTTCTTGTTCATACGGCGCTGTGGCTGCTGCTGCGGCTGCTGCGGCTGCGGCTGCGGCTGCGGCTGATTACGCTGTGTGGAACTGCGCACCCGCTGCATCCGTTCCTTTGCCTCTTCGCTGCCTTTCACAGGACCATTATACTTCCGTTTCCGAATCACTGGCGACTCCATCACTATCTTCAATGTCAGAAGAAAGCGACTCATTGTCATCTTGCGTTTCGTATTCATCCTCATGCTCCTCGACACCTGCTTCAGTTCCAGAGAAATCGTCGTCTACACACGCAGCAGTAAGCTCACTTTCAGGAATATCCTCCAAGAGTGCGTTGAGATACCACTCGTCGGTGGCCACGTACTCCTCCCAAAAGGTTAGCGGATTTTTTGTCACGCGGCGGGGGCGCTCCATTGCCATAGTGCTTGTGACATTTGACTTAGATTTTATTTATATCTTACATATTCTCTAAAAACACCAATGCCACAGAAGCACCGACAGCGCCGTAAAACTGCGGTAAATGACAACTGAGTGTCTTCGAGCACGGACATACGTGTGTCACGTATGCCGCGTACAACAGAAGCATTGTAACAACCCCTTGACTACGCATGTTCATCTGTATATTCAGAAATAATCTTTTGCAGTATCTCATGTACACGCTCCGATGGAAGACTGCGCAGGAATACATAGTACTTTGGGTCGAGTCTGTACCGTTCCCAGATAGCAGCATGGTTCTCGTCACAGAAAAAGTAGTCGATGGGGCCATGTCTCATCATAAATGCCTTCCGTGGCTCAAGGTCCGCACAGCACAAACGACACCAGTGTCGACTACACATTTTTTACTCTTATGGTATTCTGGTATACTTTTATGATACTCAATAAATTCGAGTAACTGCATATCCAGCGACAGCGGCTACGACCATCTCCTGTGCGAGGCGGTTATCCAGAGCGAACGCATCGTCACGGCAGTAATAGTCAAACACGGCTCCCGCAGCCATACAGCTCGTGTAGTACTGTGGCATCGGAAACATGCCGTTGTATCCGGAGTACGCCATCGCGACGCCAGCGATGATGGAGCCGTAGGTCATGCCCTTGGTATAGTCCATGCTGGCGAGTGGGGTCTTGCAGAGGTTCTCCATAATATTTCTTTTTATACATTAAAGTTAGAAAAAGTATTTCTGTTTGTATATGTATACAGATGTTAGGTGGTGTGATAGATGCGATGTCAATAGATATGTCCCAAAAATTGGATGGCCATTTTAACTCTCTACAGGCGCATTTTCGACTCGTCGAGGCGCGTGTGCAGGCACTAAAAGACGAACAAGCGTATTTGCACGCGATGTCGCGACAAGCAGAGTCTTCAAGAACCGGTACATACTCAGATGCTAGAGAATCTACTCGTTTGGCACATCAAGACAGAATTCGAGGGGTTCCTAAAATAGTAACTTGGTCGGAGCTTCAAAATACATCTAAGTATAAGAGTATAATTAGAGCTACATAAGAATAAATAAAGTACCGTAAAAGATAAACCTCTTTTTATTCTAACACTCTTCAGTATGGATACCGTCGTCTACGATGACGAATTCTTGCGCTGTGCTTTTGCGGACATGGATTCTGCTATGGACCTTGAACGTGCTGACATACCCAATCGCGACAACACTGTCTGCCCGAACTGCGACAACAGATGCCTCGTGTATTTTTGCTCGGGAGGACATCCCGGGTCCGCTGTTTGTGACAATTGCGGTTGTGTGCTGGGCGGCCTCGTTCTATATGGACAAATGTACGGCGTGCGTCTCACGACTCGCCACAGCAACTACAAACGCATTCACCACTTCCATGAGCGAATCAGTCAGCTACTGCTGCTCGAAACTCAAATACCTGCAGTCGATATGCTCGCTATGGCTGAGGGCTTCAAGGCTGGCGGATACACCATTCTCGACAAAGCAAATGTCCGAGCGGTACTCCGATCTCTGAAGAAACAAAACTGGATCGAGCGGTGGCTTCAAATCGTGCACCGCACCTCTGGCTATACGCCGCCTCCACCTGGGCCACAGCTCGTACAAGCGCTAGATATGCTGTTTGTCGAGATTCAGTTCCCTTTCGAGAAGCACAACCCTCCCGTACGCACCAACATGCTAAACTACAATTACGTCTTTCATAGACTTCTCCAGAAACTCGGCTGCATCGAATACTGCATGTTCTTTCCAATCATCAAATCAAAGTCAAAACTGGAGGCCCTCAATGCCATCTGGGCCGATATGTGCATTACATTGATGTGGAAGTTCGAACCGCTGAAGCCCGTGCCCGAATTTTCTGTCCAAGTTTTGGAATCGGTGCTTGAAGCAAGGTTGACGCACTTGCGACTCGCAGACGTAGAGAGTCCTGTGAGTAAAGCAGCCCCAAGGAGAACGGAATTCCGTGCGTTGAATCACTATCAACGTCAATTAGACTCGAGGAAGCGACGACAGCAAGTCCGTTCAATGCCGATTGAATTGCCAATTCGAGGACTTGCGAAGTTGCGTTGGATCCCTCGCCCCAAAAAACGGGCATGATCGATTCAATTACCGATCCTGCGAGTACGCCGACGGCGACGTGGCTGATTCCATTGCGAATCGCGATGCTGCTCATTATGCTGTCTCTGAGTCGTTTAGAAAGTTAAATGTACTGCCGCCAGGGCTGTGGCATAATATGCTGGACTGTTAACATATCCGAGGCAGACTGTGGCCCTCCTGCATGTGGCACGCCGCCATCCTCTATACCGTTCATGGCACTCTCCCAATACTCTTTCGAGCCCATTTTGAATTCTCCAGGGTCTACCGCCTTCCACCAGCTCATCATCTCCATTGGATCGACGTGTGTATCTGGGCATGTGTTTATCACCATGGTTTCGTTGTGCTCTGTGTACGCATCCAGTATCTGTGCGAATGCGTCTTTAGTCAAGAAGTCCCCAAAATCTTCCCACAGAGACTCGCGCTGGCGCATCTGCAGAGTCTTCATAATAAAAATATAGTCTCTGTTTTCTCGCAGAACAGGAGAGATTCCCTTGGCGTACTGCGTGGTAATTAGTGTAAATTTTTTATAGTAACGTCCAGCAATGAAGAGCTCCATTAGGTTACTGTCGTGCTTAAGACGGGAATCTGATATTACGTCGTCCAGTAAGACAAAAAACGAGCATTTTCCTCTGCCTCTTCTTCGGTGAGTGTGGGGTCATTCAAGATTTTATTTTGCTGCGCGAATATCGCGTCGAGAATAGCCGGGTCGTACCTGTTGAAGATATAAGCCTGTGGCACGTACTGCGACCAAAAGTGGTTGAGTTTGTCTGTTTGACTGATCACTATGCCAGCGGTAAATTTGTCCTTCATGTGGTACATCAGGTTGCGAAATACCCAACTTTTCCCAGTGCGCCGCTTCCCACATGCGACAATTGTGCCATCTAGCTTAGTATCCTCTGGATTGAATTCAAGCAAATCTGGAATCTGCACCTCTGCGTACTTGTCCGATGCCGGAATAGGCATAGTGGCATTGCGCCCATACGTCTTATTCTCACCGCCCTTTTTGACATTTCGCATTCCACTGCCGTCCGCTACAGGTGCCGCAGCATTTGTTTTTTTCGAGGCTTCTTCAACTTTGGGTTTGGGCTCAGTTGGCGGCATCGTACTATATGTGAATAAACTAGAAAGACTGTAGAACCTCTATAATATCCTCATGTATTAGTTCATAACGTATGACCTACGCACGTCGATTATTGATGGTCGTACTCATTCTCACATACGCGAATCCACTCACGGACACACACTATTCAGTCACTAGTATGCCGCACATGGACAAGTTATCGTCGTGGTACAAGGTGATAACAGAATCATACAGAGGGGAACCAGACAACGCGGCAAAACAATTGCGGTCGTTCACAAAACCTCTACGAATGCTCAATATGGACCCATTCCTCAAAATAGACACACAGCTTTATAAGCGCACAATCCTCAAACACTCTCCACTCAAACTGCGCGCGTTGATTACGCCGCACACATTATACCTGCAACACCCATGGATACAGAATGCGCTTGTATTGCAGTGGCTCATAGGACACGTGCTAATTGCCACCCTCTCCATGTGGTATACAGTTAGAACTGTTGCAGCGCGGGTTCGACTTCCATTCCGAACGTCTGAGGCGCCGGCGTTGTGTAGTCCTGTGCAAACGCATATTCAATGTTCTGAAACGCGCTGACCTCGGTCTTGAGCTCCAGCTTAGAGCGCTGGCAGATAATAGACACGTCATCAAACGACCAGTGAATGCCGAACTTGTCGCCGCCGACGCCGGTATAGATCTGGTTTGCATACATAGTGGCAGCGACGACGTCGCCGGACGCGACGTTTCCGCCTGGAAGCACCTGCCCGGTGCGATCACAGACGCTCCGATGGTGCCATTGGCGCGGCGGCCGAGCTCGACTGGTTTTCGCGCGAGGTGCTTGGCGAGGCGCCGACGGGGTTCGCCACTGTGCTCAAGGCCGCAGGGCCAGCCTGGCAACTCCTCAACCGGCCGGACTGGACCGCGTGGTAGCTCGGCCTCTCGTCAGCCGTCCTCTGCGACGAAACCGGCCTGGCGCCGTAAAGCTTCGCCAACAAGAGCGTCGGCGGCGACGACGGCTGGGTTGTGCGCGGCCACGGCAACTACACGCGGTTGCGCGTCATCGCGCATCCGCGGCTGATGATCAGGCTTGGCAGCAAGTATGACGAGACGCATGCCGAGATGCCGAACTGGTTCCACGGCCCCGAGCTGTCCTTCGTGTGGAGCTACGGCACGGTCTCGGCCCAAGGCGTCATGCTCACCGCATGTCACTCCGAGAAGCTGCTTGGCGCGCCCGAGCACGCGCTCAGCCCCACGCCTCTGCACCCGCACGCTGCCGTTGATCAGGCTCGTTGTAGGGTTGATCGCCGCCCTGCCAACTAGGCCCTGCCTCTGCCTCCGCCACTACACCCACCTCGACCGTTTTCCGAGGGCATCGAGCATCTGCAGCCTGTGTGTGTGGGGGTTGGTTAAAGGCCTCTTCAGGGTGGGGGCACTAGACTAAACATTCCGGAGTTGGCTGCGAGGGCCCACTGCGGCTCGCCGGGCTCTATCCGGGCGGTTCTTTTGCAGCCAGCGGCCTCCCATGCCCCCAAGGCACTGTCCCTTCACCGAAGGAAGGACCCCGCGACGTACCACATTGCCGTGCTGACCCTCTTTCGAAAGCGCCTTCGCCGGGCGCCAACTGGCACCAGCCCTCTCGGCATAGATACACGGCTCGTGACCAAGATTGATGACCCCTGAAATCGCCATGTGGCCATACTGCTTCAATGCCGACGCTATCCACCATCCTGGTGGACAGCTTCTTCTAAAAAACACAAATACAAAAAAAATGGTTGACCTAGTTTCTCTGTGGAAACGGTGCGCGCAGGCTGTGCTGCACGACGCCGGCACTGGTAGGGCTGCATTCGCGACGCTGGATCGATGTGCAGGGTGACCACAGGGTATGGTCATCCGCCGAGTCTCTCAGGACTGGCTCCCGGCCCTTCACCAGCTCGTCGTGGCCGCCAGCGCAAACCGTGCACGGTTTGAACGCTTTCGCCCCCACCCTGAAGTAGGCCTTTAACCCGATATATACATATATATACATATACATATACATATATATATATATATATATATATATATATATATATATATATATATATATATATATATATATATATATATATATATGTGTATATATCTATCTATGTATCTATGTATCTATGTATCCATCTATATATGTATATGTATATGTATGTGTAAAAAATGGTATATATTAATGGCACCTCTGTGCCCAGCATTGCGATGAGCTCTTCAGTAAAAGCAGGCGATTGGAGAGTCATGGTTGCGCATGCACATACACTTGCAAATCGTATACACACACATAAATAAATAAATAAATATATAAATAGATAGACATAAATGTCCATATCAATATATAAATGAACAAATTGGGTTAACCCTGTGACCTCTGTGCCCAGCATCGCAACGAGCTCTTCAGTAAAAGCTGTCGACCGGAGTGTCAGCGTGGCACCTTTATATACAATTGTAAACAGTATATAGCTACACAATGTATTTAGATATATATACTATTTGTATATATATTTATATACGTATGCACATATATATATACATACATGTATATACATATATATATATATATATACATATATAGATCGACAGACATATAGATAGATACATAAATATACATCTTGGTACAGAAATGTATATACTACTGTCACCTCCGTGCCTAACATTGCGACGATTTCTTCAATAATAAGCGTCGACTGGAGGGTCAACGTGGCGCATGCATATATACTTGTAAATAGTATACACACACGTACACACATACATACACATGCATATACATATATATATATATATACATATATATATATGGGAATACTTACGCACACACACATATATATGTATCCATCTATCTTTCTATCTATCTATCTATCCATCTATTTATAGCTATCTATCTATATGCATATGTGTAACATTGTATCTACTGCTGCCACCTCCGTGCCCAGCATTGCAACGAGTTGTTCGGTAAAAAGCGTTGACTGGAATTTGGCCTTCACAAGATATTCGTTCAGTTCGAGGCCTTTGTACAGGAATCAATACTATGGTTCGCAAACACCCCCTTCGTTTGGGCACCCCTCTCGCCCCCCTCACCGCCCACGCTATTGCGCAATACAATGTGTCCCCCCGACCATCTTTTATTGCAATGCATGCCATACAATATTGGCAATGGCAATATCGTGTAAAGGCCAAACTGGAATGTCAGCGTGGCGCCCGTATATACACTTGTACATATTATATTTACTCACATACACTTATAGATAGATTTAGACAGATAGATATAGATGGATGGATAGACAGATAGACAGATAGATATATAGATGTATAGATAGATGGATCGATAGAGAGATAGATAGTCAATAACGGAATACAACATATACATTATGTTGTTGTTATACAGCTGGGATCACCTCCGTGCCCAGTAATGCGATGAGCTCTTCAGTAAAAGCCGTCGTTGGCTGCAAGATATCTCGAAAATATAACTCGCCAATTTTTCGTTTATTTTTGCTCCCCCCCTTCCTGTTTCGCCGGGTTTATCCGAGGTTGACCCGACGATTGATAAAAACAAGCGCTCCGGATAAAAAAAATTGGGTTGATGGAAACTGTAAGCCGGGTTTACCCGAAAAAAGGCAAGCACGCGCCGGGTATTTAGAAAACATCGCCAATTTCACGCGAAATCAACGAGTTTTGTTTTCAAGGTATCTTGCAGCCAACTACGTCGACTGGAGGAAAAGCTGGCGCCCGTGACCGTGAGAGCGGTCGTGCGCCGGGTTAACCCGATATATATGTGTGTATGTGTATATATACATGAATCTATCGATCGATCTATCTATAAGTATAAAATGGTATATATTAATGGTACCTCGGTGCCAAGGATTGCGACGAGCTCTTCAGTAAAAGCTGTCGAATGCAGAGTCAGCATGGCGCCCGTAACCGTGAGAGCGGTCGTGCGCCAGGTTAACCCGATATATATGTGTGCATGTGTATATATACATGAATCTATCTATCTATCTATCTATAAGTATACAATGGTATATATTAATGGTACCTCGGTGCCAAGGATTGCGACGAGCTCTTCAGTAAAAGCTGTCGAATGCAGAGTCAGCGTGGCGCCCATGACCGTGAGAGCGGTCGTGCGCCGGGTTCACCCGATGTATATATATATATATATAGGTATATGTTTTTATCTTTCTATCTATCTAATTATCTATCTATCTATCTATCTATCTATCTATCTATCTATGTACGAATGGTATATATCAATGGTATCTCGGTGCCTAGCATCGCAACGAGTTCTTAAGTAAAATCCGTCGATTGAAAAGGCAGGGTGGCGCATGAATATCCGCCTGTAAATAGCACACACACACACACACACACACACACACACACACACACATATATATATATATATATAAATATAAATAAATATATTAC
>Ga0209390_10008708_pt1 | contig 12424 bp, 12 predicted proteins | sample BON01_FD_187212 | JGI IMG/M metagenome (GOLD analysis project Ga0209390, IMG submission 187212) | Freshwater microbial communities from Lake Bonney liftoff mats and glacier meltwater in Antarctica - BON-01 (SPAdes) (version 2) | ecosystem: Environmental > Aquatic > Freshwater > Ice > Glacier... | reverse complement strand
AAAAAAATAGTTAAAATACAAATATACTTTATTTATCAAAATCATTGAAACAAAAAATATTAATACTCTTCTCTCAAAAAAGAATTATATAATTTACTTTTGAGAGAAAAAAATAGTTAAAATACAAATATACTTTATTTATCAAAATCATTGAAACAAAAAATATTAATACTCTTCTCTCAAAAAAGAATTATATAATTTACTTTTGAGAGAAAAAGAATAGTTGAAACAATAATATACTTTATCTATAAAAATCATTGAAACGCAAAAAATATTAATACTCTTCTCTCAAAAAAGAATTATATAATTTACTTTTGAGAGAAAAAAAATAGTTAAAATACAAATATACTTTATTTATCAAAATCATTGAAACAAAAAATATTAATACTCTTCTCTCAAAAAAGAATTATATAATTTACTTTTGAGAGAAAAAAATAGTTAAAATACAAATATACTTTATTTATCAAAATCATTGAAACAAAAAATATTAATACTCTTCTCTCAAAAAAGAATTATATAATTTACTTTTGAGAGAAAAAAAAGAATTATATAAATGAAACTGGAAAGCCAACGGTAACTTTGGAAAGCCAACGGTAACTTTGGAAAGCCAACGGTAACTTTGGAAAGCCAACGGTAACTTTGGAAAGCCAACGGTAACTTTGGAAAGCCAACGGTAACTTTGGAAAGCCAACGGTAACTTTGGGATGCTACGTTGAAAGCATAATTGTGAATTTATTTTTTGCGTAGCAAAAACACCCGACTACAAGCGGAATTGTGACAAGCGGAATTGTGACAAGCGGAATTGTGACAAGCGGAATTGTGACAAGCGGAATTGTGACAAGCGGAATTGTGACAAGCGGAATTGTGCGTATTAGTCTATTTACTGTCAACAAATTTCATAACATTATTTAGTGCTAATTTAGATTCACTTAATTTAACTAATTTCTCTAATCCAATTTGAGGGTTTTCTTGATCTATATTCAATACTGTAGTTAACATGAGATTATTAACTAAATCATCTAAATTCAAAATTGTATTTTCATAATCTGTTCTATATTTACTTATAAGTAATGTGTCTTGCATTTTTATTACGTTTGCTTTTATATTAGCTGAATAATTTGCAGAACCACCAGCTACACCGTTAGAAGAACTAAAACTATTATTCTCGCCACCATTTGTCATGCCTTCTTTCGTGCTCATTATTCTAAATACAAAAAATGTTAAAAAAATAATACCGATTAATAATAGTAATGTTGATATATTTTTATTCATTATATAATATACTTTTTTATTATAAAAAAATATAATATAATAATGTCGACATAATTACTCGCAAGACGGTCTAATCAAAAATTTTATGATAATTTCTCCTGAACTTTTATTTATTTTTCTTTGTTGTCCATTGTTATTTAAATATGAAATGTCTTTTAAGCAATTTTCATCAGTTTGCAGTGCTAAAATTAAATCTTGTATTTTTGTATATTTCTTCATTATAGTCAAAGCTGCAGTTGTACTTATACCAGGTATTTGACAAAGCATTATCTCACCGATATTATTAGGTGTAATATTTTCTTTCTTTACTTTCTTGATAACATTAATATAATTGTTTTCTTCAACTACTAAAGCTTTATCTTGATTGATAATATTTTCTTTTGAATAATATCCTTTCTTTTTTTCATTCTCTTCTTTTATTAATTTTTTTGTGGTATTACAAATAAAGAATGCTGTTTCTTCAACTGAAAACGTTCTCATAACTGAAAAACCTTTAAAATAATTTAGAGAGAAAATTGCAGAATAAATTGTCATTTTGTCCATCTTTATGTTTTTAAAATGGTTTATATCTCCCTCAATTAAATATATTATATTGTGGTTTTCATGAGCTATACCGTTAAGACGATATGATTGTTCGTCATATCTACCATCTTTGATACTCGCTGCTAAATCTCTTATAGATTTTCTCTCAATTATCAAAATATCATCTTTACCATTTGAAATTATTATATCACCTAAAGGAAGATTTTCTACTACTATTTCTAAATCTTTAAAACATGGATTTGTATCTATCAATTTTTTTACCTTTTCAATTAATTCGTTCTCTCTGTTATCTATTATAATTTTCATCTTTAATAATCTAATAATATGTCATTAAATTATTTTACTATATATATTATTAATATCTTATACGTCTCCAAGCTTGTTGAGCTGTACTTGCAGATGGGAATATTAATGCGTTACTATTTGTATTATTTGTAGTTCTACGGTAGGCAGTTAAAATAAATTGTGACGGTCCGATACCACGACCAAGACCTGGCTTTTTTGGTCCCCCCCCTTGATTTTTGTTCATCAAAGCCGAGCTTTTAGCAAATTTATTTCCAGACATATATACCATTTTTATATATTAATAAAATATTATTATTTATTTAATTATTTCAATATTTTTTTTTTGTATATATTCCTAAAGAATAAATTACGATGTCAGCGAACCTTCAAAATCTTTTTTTTGCTAAGGTCGGAATAGGAGAGTGGGATCTTTAGCGAATCAAAAGTTATTGCCCTTTTCAAATACATACGAATGCAAAAAAAATAGGTAGAGCGTTTAGATAACGATCTTTTACCTAATATAATATACAATATATATAATATGAAGTATAAAGATTTGTTTACTAAAACATTAAAAATATCAATTATAATACAAATTATTTCAGGGATTTTAGAAATTTTTACATTATTTATAAAAGTTCCAACTAAATTATTATTAATTAGACAGCTTCTGTTTCTTGAAGTTATCGTACAAATCGTTGAAGCAATATTTTATTTATGGTTATTTTACAATTTAAATAATGTTTTAGATATAACACCAAAAAGATACATTGATTGGGCTTTAACGACACCAGTAATGTTAGTAACACTAATAATCTATCTTATTTATTTAACTGATAAAGATAGAACGATTTCGCAATCTTTAGATGTTTTTACTGTTTTTTATGAAAATTGGTATTACATTTCTATTATTTTAATATTAAATTCATTAATGCTTCTATTTGGGTATCTTGGTGAAGCTAAAATAATCCCAACATTAACTGGTGTTGTTTTAGGATTTATTCCATTTATGATATATTATTATTTAATATATACACAATATTTAAGTGAAAATAAAGAAGGAATAAGGTTATTTTTATATTTCTTCTTTTTTTGGTCATTATATGGTATTGCCGCCGTGTTGCCATATTATCTTAAAAATTCGTTATATAATATTTTGGATTTATTTGCCAAGAACTTTTTTGGTATATTTTTAAGTTATATTATATTAACAGGGATATAATAATGTCGTTTTACTTTTACCTACAATATATTTGTAAAATAGATATAAAGATAATAAGACAATATATATAAAATGTCTGATTACAAAAATATAACTCATGATGATGATATTATCAGAGTAGATGATAAACTAATATTCAATCCTTTCAATTCTTTAAATAAAGAGATTTCATTGAGCGAAGTTCAATCAATTCTCGTAAGATATGGAGTTCCACCAATTGTAAATAATTTAGAATTATACAAAAGAGCTTTTGTGCATAGATCATATACCAAAAGACCAAATTATGAGAATATTCTTCAAAATATAACTATTGTTGAACGTCCAGATGATTGTATGTCTTTGAAAAGTAAATCAAATGAGCGATTAGAGTTTCTGGGAGACGGAGTGTTAGAATTAGTTACAAAATATTATCTTTATAGAAGATTTCCTAAAGAAAACGAAGGGTTTATGACAGAAAAAAAGATTGCTATTGTAAAAAATGAAGCAATTGGTAAAGTTGCATTTGAAATGGGAATTCAAAATTGGTTAATTTTGTCAAAACACGCAGAAGAGAAAAAAATAAGATTTAATTTGAAAAAATTAGGTTGTTTATTTGAATCATTTATAGGTGCTTTATTTTTAGATTTTAACAAGATTACGGTAAAGGATGAAGACAAATGGTTTAGTGAAATTTTTACTACAGGACCCGGTTTTCAAATGGCACAAAAGTTTATTGAAAATATATTTGAAAAACATATTGATTGGGTAGCTCTTATTCAAAATGATGATAACTATAAAAATATTCTTCAGGTAAAAATCCAGAGGGAATTCAAAGTCACGCCGCATTATTTGGAAATAGAACATGATATTGATTTAGGTTACAAAATGGGAGTTTATTTGTGTTTAGGACAACAAATTCATGAAGTTACACATTCAAATTCATTAAACCTTAATAAATTTAAAACATTCAAATGTATACAGGATTATGTAGTGGAAAATGGGAAAATATTTTTGTTTATGGGGGAAGGACAACATAAAATAAAACGCAAAGCAGAACAAATTGCTTGTAATGAAGCATTAATATTTATTAAAAGTACAGAAATTTAGAGATATAACTATAAAAATTTATATATAGATTTTATATAAGCTAATGAATAATTTAGAATCACTTAAATCAAAATTAAAACTAAAACCCAGAGTCGACGAAAGAAAACAAGTAGCTATTGTTATAAAAAAGGAACTTTCTTCGGTTGTAAAACCTTTAGGTGAAGAAGAAAATCAAATACTTATTATAGATAAAAGAGATACTGGTTATGATAGAAAATCTTTAATAAAAAAAATGGCAGATAGTAAAATTTCAAAAGTATCTGTCAAACCTATTATTCAAATTGTTGAAGAATCACAAAAAAATAGACCTATCCAGAACGATAATGATATTAAGAAACCTAAAAAAATAAAGCAGAAATTATCGTTAATATTTGAAGAAGAACCTGAAACACAAACAAAAGGTGAAACAGACATAGAATTACAAAAGGACGTAGAAGAAGACAAAGAAGCGGAATTACAAGAAGCGGAATTACAAGAAGCGGAATTACAAGAAGCGGAATTACAAGAAGCGGAATTACAAGCAGAAGTAGAAGTAGAACCAAAAATACAACCCGACGAAGAAGAAGAAATTATAATTAAAATACCCAAGAGAAGAACAAAGAAGATTGAAAAGGGAATTGCCATTTTAGGCCCAGAAACATTTCTTGATATTGGTGATACATCAATACAACAAAGAGTTCCAAAAAAGAAAACATCTATTAATATCAAAGTTAGCAGTTATTATATGAATAATAGAGAGATATTTGTTAATTTTATTAACTCTTTATTTGAACCTTACAAAAAGGAATTAGAAGAAAATTCTGAAAATATTTCATGTGATACTATAGGTCAATCTAACAGCAATTTCTCTCTTTTAACACATCAAAAGATTGTAAGAGATTATTTAAATCTTTATACACCTTACAGAGGATTATTATTATATCATGGTCTCGGTTCTGGAAAAACATGTACATCAGTTGCAATTGCTGAAGGTATGAAAGATGTTAAACGAGTTATTATTATGACTCCTGCTTCGTTAAGAACAAATTATATGGAAGAATTAAAAAAATGTGGAGACCTTTTATACAAGAAAAACCAATTTTGGGAGTGGATTTCAACCATAACCAATCCAGAAGCAGCAAATGTATTATCAGGTGTTTTGAATTTGCCATTAGAATTTATCAAAAAAAGAAAGGGTGCGTGGTTTGTTAATGTAAAAAAACAGTCAAATTTTGATGTATTGAATAGCGTCGAAAAAAAATCACTTGATGAACAATTGGATGAGATGATTAGAAATAAATACACATTTATTAATTATAATGGTCTCCGAACTAAACGTTTAGAAGAATTATCTGCAGGTTTTACAAAAAATATATTTGATAATTCAGTTGTTATTATTGACGAAGCACATAATTTAGTTAGTAGAATTGTAAATAAGATAAAAAAGGAGAAAATTATTGTTGAAGATAAAAGAACTGGAGAGAAAGAAAATTCACCAAAATTTTTATCTACCAAATTATATGAATATTTACTCAGTGCACAAAATGCAAGAATCGTCTTATTAACAGGAACACCTATTATTAATTATCCTAATGAATTTGGAATACTATTCAATATTTTAAGAGGTTATATAAAAACATGGGAATTTCCGCTTGATATCAAAATTACACGGGGTGATAAGAAAGTAGATAAAAATTATCTTTATGAAATACTACAAGGAGAGAAAACATTGGATTTTATTGATTATTCACCAAGTAGCAAAGTTTTAACAGTAACAAGAAATCCATTTGGATTTAAAAATAAAATCAAAAAAGATACAGGATATCAAGGGGTTTCAAATAATACTAAAGACGAAAAAGGAGAAACTAATTTTAATTCAGATTTTGTTAGTAATGAAGATTTTGAGAGAAAAATTATTAGTATTTTAAAAAGAAATGATATTGATATTCTTCCAATTGGAATTAAAATTAGGAATAAAAAAGCTTTGCCTGATACATTAGAACTTTTTGAAGGGCAATATATTGATAGCGCAACAAAAGAACTTAAAAATATTGATTCGTTGAAAAGAAGAATAATTGGTCTATCATCTTACTTCAAAAGTGCTCAAGAGAGTCTGTTACCTAAATTTAACAAAACACTTGGTGTTGATTATCATGTAATTAGAATACCAATGAGCGATTTTCAGTTCAAGATTTATGAGAATGCACGTAAAGAAGAAAGAAAAAGTGAAAAACCAGCTAAAAAAACACAACAAGTAGGAATTGATGGATTATATAAGGAACCCTCTTCCACTTACAGAATTTTCTCTCGTTTGTTTTGTAATTATGTAATGAAAGATAGACCTATTCCTTTGTATGGAAATAAAAAAAAAGACGACGAAAAGGATGATGAAAAAGACGGCGAAAAAGACGGTGAAAAAGATGACGAAAAAGACGACGAAAAAGATTATATTAAAAAAATATTAAAAGAAGCGAAAAAACGTGAAGAAAACCAAGATATAAATGATACAAATGAAGCAGAAGTAGAAGGAGATGAAATACTTGATGAAATTGGTGGAGTATCTTATAAACAGAGAATAGATGCTACTATTCAAAATTTAAAGAATGATTCTAATAACTTTTTAACACCTGAAGCATTAGAAACATTCAGCCCTAAATTTTTACATATTCTTGAAAATATAAAAGATACTGATCATTTGGGATTACATTTAATTTATAGTCAGTTTAGAACTCTTGAGGGAATTGGAATATTTAGTTTGGTTTTAGATAAAAATGGATTCACAAGATTTAAAATAAAAAAAAATAATCTTGATGTTTGGGAAGTTGATATTCAAGAAGAAGATTTGGGAAAACCTACGTATGCCTTATACACAGGAACAGAAACTGCTGAAGAAAAAGAAATAATTAGGAATATTTATAATGGAGAATGGAATTATGTACCAATTACTATTGTAAATCAATTGAAAAAAATAGCTAATAATAACAATATGGGTGAAATAATTAAAGTACTTATGATCACATCATCAGGATCTGAAGGCATTAATCTTCGTAACACAAGATATGTTCATATTATGGAACCATATTGGCATCCTGTTAGAATGGAACAAGTTATTGGTCGTGCAAGACGTATTTGTAGTCATAAATCATTACCACTTGCTCTTCAAACAGTGGAAGTATTCGTTTATTTAATGATTTTCTCCGCAGAACAGTTAAAATCTGATGATGCTATTGAGCTTAAAAGAAAAGATTTAAGTAAAGGAGAAGAACCTGTACCTTTAACAAGTGACCAATATTTATATGAAATATCCGAGATTAAAGGGAAACTTACAAGACAATTAACTGATATGATAAAAGAAACTGCATTTGATTGTTACATTTATTCAAATGGTAAATGTTTGAATTTTGGGGAACCCAAAAATGATAAATTTTCATATATTCCAGATTATACTAATCAACAGAACGATACAACTATGTTAACTAATAAACGAGAAATTCAATGGATAGGAAAACCTATAACACTTAATGGGGTTGATTACATTTACAAAAGAATTAATAAGAGTTTATTGAATATATATGACAAAACAAGTTATTTAGAAGCTCTTCAAACAACAGATGTTAATCCGTCACAAATTGGAACTCTTGAAATTAATCAACAGGGACAACAAGTATTCAAGCAACTTGTAACCTAAAATTCTTATTGCTTTATGATATGTTCTAAAATTACTTTAATATCATTTTCCATTTTTTCAAATTTATTAGTAATATTTATTAATGAAATTATATCGTTCGACATTCTCTCAATTTTATTATTCAATTCTATTAATAATATGTCGTTATCGTTAATTTCTGTAGATGGCAATTGTTTCAATTTACTGAATAAATTATTTTCTTCAACAATTGGAGAGATATTCGTATACATTAAAGGTTCAATACATGTTATATCTTTTTTATTTTCTAAATATACATTATCGTTTTCATAAGCTTTATTATTAATAATTTCTGTAGATTGTATTTGTTTTAATTTACTGAATAAATTATTCTCGTTAATATTTGGTGAGATATTTGTATCCATTAAAGGTTTTGCCCATGTAATTTGTTTTTTATTGTCTAAATATACAATATCATTTTCATAAGCTTTGTTATTAACAATATTATTATCTATTGTAATTAACTTTATATTTAATTTTTCATTCTCTTTTCGTAAAGAAGTTTCAACTGGTTTTAAAAAAAAATTTATATCATCGTTATTATAACTATTATTTATTTGTTTAATATCATAATTACGTTGAGCTATACTTCTTTTAACTGCAAGTTCCATCTCAGCTTCAAGCACAATACTTTCTTCTGTAGTGTCGGCGAATTTAGGTTTTTTAGGAACTGGTAATGTCATAGCATCTGTAAATTCATTTTGTCTTTGTGTAAATTGTTTTTCAAAATCAGCTTGTCTATTTAATTGTATATCCTGATACGTTATTGATTTCTCTCTTGAATCATTCCCTCTTGAATCATTCACTCTTGAATCATTCTCTCTTGAATCATTCCCTCTTGAATCATTCCCTCTTGAATCATTCCCTCTTGAATCATTCTCTCTTTCTCTTATTTCTTTTGAATTTAATTTAATTGAATTTTTTGGAAAAAATTTTTTGATGGAATCCAGCATTATATTTATAAATTTTTTATTTATTTCCATCAAGCTATCCGTATTACTTTTTTCATCTTCGCAAAATTTATTAATATTATTATTGAACACATTATTTAATCTTAATATAATATCTTTTGATTTTGTTTTAAATGTATCATCCTCTAATATGATGTCCCATAATAATGTTAAATTTTCTTTATTCAAAAAAATATTTACCAACATTTATATGTAATATATATATATAATAGCTAATGTATTATTTATATATTTATTTTTTTTAATTATAAATCGCAAATTATTATATCGGAATACATATCATTAATTTTAACTTTATTTTTTGATGTATTATTTTTTGATGTATTATTTTTTGATGTATTATTTTTTGATGTATTATTGGTAAAACATATTTTTGCATATATATAATTGATAAAACGATTAATTAATGAATGTTTTTTAACTATTGTTGGTTCAAGTCTTATGTAAAAATTATCTGAACTTAACATTTACTTTACAATATTATTATTATTTTTATTATAAATCATCATTGAAATAGATTTTTCTAAATTTTTGCATATATTCATCTTTTAATATATGATTTTTTAAATAATGTTTGGTAATTTTGTCTTCAAGCATATGAACAATAAAGAAAATACTATATATACCACATTCTGATGACCCATACTGATGTTCAACTCCTACATTACTATCAAACTTAAATTTTATTTTTGGATTTTCTTTATTACCTTGTGAAATAATACGATTAACTAAATCCATTACTTGTTTTGTTGCTTTTTCACCTACACTATCAAAATAGAATATTTGACTTTTCTTAATATTTACAAATAATGATATCCAATGCTGTCCTGGTTTTTCGTGTGTGTCTGTATTAAATATGAACCCTATTTTTGTCTTACCGTTTTTAATCTGTTCAGAAATACTAAAATTGCATATTTCATTCCAAACACATTCACCATACATTAATTTAGTATCAAAATCAATTGGACTTGGACCAATAAAATCAAAACAATTATATGCTTTTTCATATTGTTTCATAACTTTCATTATTTCCGTTGTTGATAACCAATCGTTAGGATTTTGTTTCCATTCTTTAGGTGATTTAGGTGCAAATGACTCCATCATATCTTTACTTATATCACTTGATATAAATTTTTGTTTTAACCAACATGATTCTTTATTACAAACATTACTCATATGTTGAGTTAATAACTTATGTATTTCTTTTGTATCATTTGTTGATATTATCATGTCTTTATGTCTAATGTTCCATAAATTACGCAATTTATATAAATTATTATCTGTATAACAACTGAATTTATTAATTTTATTTTTATCTTTAGGACTACAATTTATTTTAGAACCACCCCTTTTTGTCTTGTTATGTTTATATTTTGTTTTATTTTTTTTCTTAAACAACTTCTTTTTTGTTCTCTTCATATTTATTGATGATATTTTTCTTTTTTGGAATACCTTTAATTCTTAAAATAGGGTCAGATAAATTTATATCTTTTTGAATTGGAATTATAATTTCATTGTAATTTTTTTTTATTTTTATAAATTTATCCAAAGAATTATTATTGATATTTAACGAACGCATTAAAAGATTATCAACATTATTTTCGTTTATTATATTATCATCTATTGATTCCGCATTTATTGATTCTACATCTATGTTATTATGACCTTCTAAATCTGCTTGTATGATATCATTGCTATCTAATACTTTAAAGTATTCAATACTGGAATTCAAAAAAACATTAAAATCGTGTTTCACATTTGGCGACAAAAATAATGGTTCGTTATTCATCAATAATTCTTTTACTAAATTAAACGTTCTCTTCTTATAAAATTTTTTATCCTTTTTATTTATTTTGGTTACTTCCAAATTCACAAAAGATTTGTTATATTGATCCTTATTACTTAAATATTCCATGTTTATCTTATTTAAAAAAGTATCTGTCATTATACACCTTTGAAGATTTAAATCTGCTAAAAAATACGAAAATAAATAAAATATTTTTACATAACAAATTTAACATCCTGGTAATTTTTCTGTTAAATCTCTTATCTGTGTTCTTGTTGGGTTGTTAAAAATTCCATAACCTACCACATTTGAGTCTGGATTTGGGTCAAATTCCACAAAATTTGTTTTCTCAAATAATAAAGAATGTGATTGAGGAACAGATGTAGGTTTGAAAGAATATGAATATAAATCACTTTTGCTATTAGGAACAAATACTGATTGACTACATTTTTGTAATGCATAAATCTGATTTCTTAATTCTGATTCAACATTTACGTTTGATACAAAACCAGACCAAGGCGATTGTGTATTTCCGGGATTAAATATTTTATTATTATTATAAGTTCCAAGTTGTTCCATCTTTACATTTAATTCTTTTCTAGGATCTACAATTGGTAAATATGAATATTTTGTCATTACTGGGCGTACTTCTAAATAAGGTTGCAACATTTGAGATGGAATATTTCTATCATATATTCTTGTATTTGTTTGTTTATGTATTTCGGAGACACACTCTTGATTATTCATTAATATAAATACATAATATTTTAAAATAAATATATTCAACTTCATGTTTAATAAATATATTCGTATTGTTATTTTACAGCTTCCTAAATACACAACACTAATAAGGTTGAATCATTATAGATTTAAAAACATAATTTGTAAATATTTATAAAATTAACAAATATTATATATATATATATATAATATAATATGTTTGACTATAATTTTTTTAAATATCAAGAAATATTTGTTGATTTTACAATTTTGATTTCAATAGTATTAACAATTATTATAATACTTGGTTTTTATACTGTTCAGATACATCATTTATTAGATATAATAGATTTATGGTTTAGTATTTATATATCTATATTTATATTTTATAGGTTTAATCCTTATAAAAAAGATATTATTTTTACTAATCTTGACCGTAAAATTATATTTCGTGCTGGAATATACATTTTTACATCAGCTGTTATAGATGGAATTTTAGGTTCTTATAAGGAACCACTTAATGATATAATTCATTTAATATAGAAAAAAAACAATTCCGCTTTCACAATTCCGCTTGTAGTCGGGTGTTTTTGCTACGCAAAAAATAAATTCACAATTACGCTTTCAACGTAGCATCCCAAAGTTACCGTTGGCTTTCCAAAGTTACCGTTGGTTTTCCAAAGTTACCGTTGGTTTTCCAGTTTCATTTATATAATTCTTTTTTGATAGAAGAGTATTAATATTTTTTTGTTTCAATGATTTTGATAAATAAAGTATATTTGTATTTTAACTATTCTTTTTTCTCTCAAAAGTAAATTATATAAATCTTTTTTTTTCTCTCAAAAGTAAATTAT
>Ga0209390_10008705_pt1 | contig 12426 bp, 29 predicted proteins | sample BON01_FD_187212 | JGI IMG/M metagenome (GOLD analysis project Ga0209390, IMG submission 187212) | Freshwater microbial communities from Lake Bonney liftoff mats and glacier meltwater in Antarctica - BON-01 (SPAdes) (version 2) | ecosystem: Environmental > Aquatic > Freshwater > Ice > Glacier... | reverse complement strand
CTCCTCCTCCAAGCCCTGGTGGTAGTGGCATGTTTATCGGCTGAATGCAATGCAGGAAATTATGGAAAAGTACGACACGCACTACCTCCCCCTTGCCCTCCTCAAGGCCAAGGCGGCGGCCTGGGAGAAGGAGGTGAGGCGACGGGCAGCAGCAGCAGCAGCAGCAGCAGCAGCAGCAGCAGCAGCAGCAGCAGCAGCAGCAGCAGCAGCAGCAGCAGCAGCAGATAGAGAAGCAGCAGAATCAGTAGAACGAGACGCAGCAGCAGCAGATAGAGAAGCAGCAGAATCAGTAGAACGAGACGCAGCAGCAGCAGCAGCAGCAGCAGCAGCAGCAGAAGCAGCAGCAGAGGCAGCAGTAGAGACAGCAGCAGCCGAAGAAGTAGCAAGCTGCATTGCCGCCGGTCTTGCGGCCGTGCGCCTGGGCAGCCATGGCGAAGGGGCAGTAGAAGGAGATGGCGCGCCCCTGGCTAGTGCTGCGGTTGGTGCGGCTGCTGGTACTGAAGGAGGCAACAAGGGGGAGGAAGAAGCAGAGGAGGAAAAAGAAGAGCCGTTCGACATGGAAGGCTATCTCTTGGACGGGGCGCCGGAAGATTACATTTGTCCGTTGTCCTTGTTTTTGTTTGAAGTCGCAGTAATTGCGCAGGATGGTATCACTTACTCCCGTCACTCCATTCAGGCGCATGTAGATTTTTGTAAGGAGAAAGGCAAGCCATTGATGTCGCCGATGACGGGGGAAATGATGGAGCCAACGTTGGTGCCGAACGTGATAGCGCGGAGGATGGTCTCGGAGTACGTGCGGGCGAAGGAGATGGAGGTGGGACGCAAGAGGAAGGAGGAAGAAGGAGGAGGAGGAAGAGGAGGTGGAGGCGGAGGAAGAGAGGTGTAGAGGTAGGAACGAACAGGGAAGGATGGGAAGGGGTTACGCGCAAGAATAAGAATGTGAAGTAGGGTTGGTTTAAGCAAAGCCAAAATGTAAATATTGAGTGGAAAAGAAACGGCAGTGCGAGCAAGGTCATATCGGTAAATTTGCGTCTTTTACTTTGCTTCTTGTCAGCGGACGAGCCTGCTTTGTCTTTGAACTTGCACTCAATTTGCCTCTTGTTTAATGGTCTGCATTTTACTTTTTACTTGTCGTCGTGCTGAAGTCTTTGTCTTTCTCCTGCTTCCTCGTCTCTCCTCTTCTCGTCCATTCTTCTCTCCCTTCCTCCGTTCGTCCACTCCCTACCCTCCTCTCTTACTCCTCCAGCTTTCGCGCCAGCCGTTCCAGGTTCGCCAAAATGGGGTCCGTGTACTCCATCCCTGGGTAGTACGCCCCCTCGTGGTCTGCTGTTTCTTCTTCGTCCACGACGGCCTCCTCCTCCGCCATATTCAGCACCAGGTCCTCGGCCTGCGTCGCGACTCCCCTCGCCACAGCGCCCACCTCTTCCTCGCCCTCCATCTCCGGGCCCAAATTGATCCAGGCCTCGCCTTCCTCCTCGTCCTCTTCCTCCTCCTCGGTGAACAGGGGATCGTGATCTTCTTCGTCAAGCTCCTCGTCGTCGTCGTCGTCGTCCTCCTCCTCTCCCAGCAAGTCGTCCACGTCTCCTTCTCCCTCCTCTTCCTTGTACATTTCCACCCGTCCGCCCCGCCCGCCTCCCTTCTCCTCCTCCCCTCCCTCCCCTTCGATCCATCCGAGCTCGTCGGCCAAGTCCTCGTTGGCGGCCTCGAGCAAACGCACGCGGCTCTTGAGCCTCTCCATCTTGATCTCGTTCGACAAGGCCTTGGTCTCCTCCCGCGCCGCCTTGACTTGCCATTTCGTGGTCATCGCCTGCCCCCGCGAAATGCTCACCTTGCGCGACAACTGCTCCATCCACACCTGGTTGCGGAGACGGGCGATTTCCTCGGTAAGCATCATGCCCACGGCGTGCAGGCGTTCCTTGTCCTCTTCGTTCTCCGTCAGCAGCTGGTACAGCTCCCGCGGGTGCATGCGGCGGACGTCGTCGAGGAGGGGAAGATCGTGGGTGCTGCCCGACGTCGAGGTCATGGCCGCCGACCACAGGCGTGTCTGGTGGGGTTTCCCCTGCAGCTGCGGCGGCGGCGGCGGCGACGGCGTGTGCCGGTCAGGGAGGGTAATGGGCGGAGGGTGCGCGAAAAAGGCCAAGACGACGGCAGGGGGTGGCAGCAGGACCAGGAGCGTCAGCAGCAGCCAGCTCAAAGGAAGGGCGTGGTAGTGATGGTGGCGGTGCATCCTGTGTTTGAATGAGAGTGAGAGGAGTAGAGGGGAGGTCATTAAGCGGGAGATTACTTAGGGAGCGATGGGGGGGGAAAAGGCGCATGAGGCAGGAGGTCAAGGTACAAGACAAGACAAGACAAGGGGAAGGGAAATAACGCAGGAGGTCAGGTATGCCTTGTGGGAGAGGGGACAGAGCGGAGGAAGGGGATGAGCAAGCAAATAAGACACTATAGGTGGCGCTGATGTCAGCCTAATAAAGCAATTGTCAAGAATCAAACATGATGGGTCAAACACACGTCTGAGGGGGGGAGGCAATCAAAACAAGCGGAAGCGCGATGTCACAAAAGCATGGTCGAGGGATGGTGGCCTCCGTTTCAGTCGATGGGAGGGTTGACAAGGGCAATTGGTATGTACACCGGATTGCATATAAAGTGAATCAAAGGCTCAAACCCCACACATAACCTAGAGGTGTTCTGTTTTGCTTCGATGATGTGCTGCTGTTTCCACACGACGTCCCCGAAGTTTCCTCTTTATCGGAGCCGGGACGGTGGGGTCTGCGCACGATGGCGATGCCCAAATGAGGACGCCTCCGAGGGAAGGGTGGCGGAAAAATATAAATCTGCTGCATTAAGCATTTGCCTGGCCATTTCGAACATCATTTTGCTGTGTGTGTCGGTGTGTGCATTGGGCAAGAGTATGGGGTCAGTGAGTGTGAAAAATGGGGGTGTACGCACTCAGCGACACACACTCAGCGAAAGAATCAAGGACGCGAAGAAGGATAAAAGGAGACATCTCGTTTTTGTCATTTTGTCATTTCTTTCTTTGGATGTGTGACTATTCGCCTTTTCACTCACGGGTAGATGATTTACTCGATTGTGGTAGACTTGACGCCGTTATTCCTTTTTCGTTTTTTGTCGAAGACAACTGGTCCCAAAAAGCCTGCATTTGCACCTTCAAAATGCAAACGAGCATCCATCTTTAACAATTGCCTCGTTCTCACAGCCACAAAGGGCCTTGAAATGACTGAAACCCTGATTGTAAAGGTTTTGATGGTGCTTTTCAAGCAACCTCCTGCCCTGAATTCAAATCCTTGTGTTCTGGTAACGGTTTAGTCGTTTCACCGGCTTGGACACCATCGCGAAGCGGCATCACCAGAAAGCCTAAAAGATCGCTTGCTTGCTTGCTTGCTTGAAATGCACCACCAGGAGTGGGATTGGCTCGCTCCATTTGGACTTTCCTTTTTGTTGGCACACCATGGCAGGCAAGGCATTGACTTTCGTTGTTGTTTCCTTTTTGGTCAAGGCCCATTGCCGTGTGCATGTGCACCTCTCTACTCTCTGCCTGCTGCCGTGGTTTTGTTCCATGGAGTAAGTGGTAGGATTTCACGCTCCCATGACACCAGCCAAAGGTGCACACGATTTCTCTCGTCGAGCGCGCAGGCTGCGTGGGTCCTTTAGACCAATGCCAGGCACTCACACACACTTGCATGTCCTTTCTTCCCGTTATACCACCGACCCAACCAAGCATATGCACTGACTGACACATCTCCTCCTGCCCTTCCCTCCCTCCCTGCCACAGACGTCGGCCCCACCATTGCCCCGCACTACGTCCACCAGTACCACCACCACTACACCCACACGACGCCGACGCCAACCCAAACCAACCCAAACCAAGCTAAACCATGCCCAGCCTTACCGGCCTGCTCCGCCTCACGACCCAGATGGCATTGGCCCTGCTCCCGTCCTCTGCGCCCCTGCACACCACCACCACTCCCACTGCTACCATTACGACGGAAGCCATGGACACCCCTGCCATCGTGCCTGCCACCACCAGCACCACGCCGTCCCTCCGTGGCCTCGGTCCCCAGAAGACGGCGGACGGACCCATCGACCTGGGGACCGGGAACTTGACCTGGACGGGCACGCACAAGGAGATTCGTGTGAACGGACAAGGATTCAGGCTGAAAGGGCTCAGCTGGTTTGGTTTAGAGGTACGTTTGCAGCAGTTTGTTGCCTGACGGCACGACCCTTTGTGTCATCCTCTCGGTGGCTCTCCCCTCCGCACTCCCTCCCCTCCCCCTACCCCCTACCCTCTTCTCTCTACCTCCGCGGTGGACAAACCATTCAGCACCACCCTGTAACTTGTCCAAGGTCCTCCAGTTCTTGCCCGATAGCCTGCTCACTGACTTCTACGCATGCCCTTCCTTCGCTCCCCTCGCTCCCCTTCCCCTTCTCAGGTCGGTGACTCCAACATGCTCCTGGGCTTGGACCAACGCAGCCTCGACGAGATCCTCCAGTTCCTGGTCGATAACAATTTCAATGCCATCCGTATCCCTTTCTCCACCAAGTGGGCCTTGGACTATGACAGCACCGTGCGAGGCTCTTTCCGTGATGGGGACATTGATGGACAGCTCTCCCGCCGGGCGTTTTTGAATAAAGTGATCAGCCGGGCTGCGGATTTTAAGCTTTTGGTCATGTTAGACAGCCATCGTAAGTACTCATCTCTTCCTTCTTCTCTTCCTTTATCCCTCCCTCCCTCGTGGCTTTTTGCCTAGGCCCTCGAAGCACGCTCACGAAGGCCTTCCCCTAACGAGACAAAATATGATGGATTCAATCACTCACACATTCCCTCCCCTCCTTCCCTCCCCCCCTCCAAACACAGGCTTGGACGACCAGTCCATCCCCGAGCTCTGGTATAGCCCGGAGTACCCCTATGAGGCGATGCTGCAGGCGTGGGACACCATCTTGGGCGACGTGAAACATCACTGGAACTTGTTTGCCATCGGTAAGTAGGGAGGGAGGGAGGAAGGGGAAGGAAAGGAGGGAGGGAAGGAAGGCAGCGTGTGATATTTGTTCGAGGCCATCAAAAAACGCATTCTCCTTTCTCGTTCTCTCTCTGTAATAACTCGCACATTAATCGAAACAACACCTCTCCCACTGACACTCATCCACCCCTTCCTCTCTCCCTCCATCCCCCGGCAGACCTGAAGAACGAACCCCACGGCCTGGCCACCTGGGGCACGGGCGACGAAGCCACCGACTGGAACACGGCCGCAGAGAAAATCGGCGCGCATTTATTAGGTAAGCAAATGAATAAGAAAACGGAAGGAGCGGGGTTGAAGGGGCTCTTTTCTTTCTTTATTTTCCAAATGTGTCTTTGCCTCCTTCCTCCCTCCCTCCCCCAAAACGAGAGCGGAGCGGGAGAAATCCTTCATCATTTTTGTGTCATCCCCTCCTTCCCCCCCTTCCCCCCCTAAATACCAAAAACAGAGAATCACCCGGAGTTCACGGGGTTGGTGTTTGTCGAGGGCCTGGGGTACTCCATCGAGTTTGAGCGGATCAAGGCCCACCCCATTGACTTTGGGAAGAAGGAGTGGAACGCCCGGCTGGTTTATTCGCCGCATCAGTACGGGCCCAGCGTGACAGGTAAGGGAGGAAGGGCGGGAGGAGAGGGATGTTGATTGTTATAAAGAGGTCTACATGCACGCACACTCACCCTCCGTCCACTCCTCAGGATGCTCAGACATACACACGCACACACACACCAACACTCCCTCCATCCCTCCATCCCTGCATCCCTCCCTTCCTTCAAACAGGCGACGAGCACTTCAAGGGCTATATTGACTTCCCCGAGTCTCAACTGAGCGAGTGGGAGCGTTGCTGGGGCTTCATTGAGGAGACGACGGGGCATGCCTGTGTGTTGGGGGAGTGGGGGGGGAAGTATGATAGCTACCATAATGACAAGGATATGTTGTGGCAGGATCGCTTTGCGAAGTATCTGGTGGAGAAATGCTTGAGTGATCAGTTTGTCTGGGATTTGAACCCGGAGAGTGGGGATACGGGGGGGGTGTTGAAGTCCAACTGGTGGGATGAAGAGGAGGCAAAGCTGGCCTTGTACGACACGGTGCAGCCCCATCCTTCGTGGCTGTTCAAGGAAGGGGACAAGTTCTTCTTGGAGCCCGGGCAGTATGCGAACCCGAAGTGTGATCCGAAGAATAAGAAGCAGTAAGGAGAAGGAGGGAGGGAGGGAGGGAGGGAGGGTTGGGATGGAGCAGGCGTGCATTGGAGATGCACCTTTGTTTGGATTTCGAATAAAATGGAGGAAGGGAGGGAGGAAGAGGCAGGGAGGATGAGTGCTGCGAGGGCTCCAAGCGAGACGAAAACGACGGCGACCTGGATGGCTCGTTCCGATTTGCATTTCTGTATTTCTAAGAAGAAGAAGCATTCATTCGACTGCGAAGAAGAGAGAAAAAGAGAGAGGGTGGTTTATTCAATGGGGAACAGATTCATGCATGCATGTGAGGTTAGCGATTGTCCAACAGCAACAGCAATAAGACCGACAACAACAAAGCACAACGAGCTAGAAGGCGGGGAAAGAAACGCAACAATCAAAGCACACAACGACGAGAACGAAAACCATTTTCCGCTCACTTCTACCGAAAATTTATAATTTGCTCATTTTCATTCATTTCTGTCCATTTATTTTGTTTACCTAGGCCCCACCCTCCCTCCCACCCTCCCCGCTCTCCTCTCCGTCCCTCCCTCGTTCCTCAAAACTCCCTCATATACGCCTCCACCTCCTCCAAGAACTCCTCCCTCTCCTTCTGCGTGGCATTATCGCAACTATACATGCCCAGCCACAGGACCGTGCACTCCTTACTAAACAAAGGCCGAAGCCCCCGAGCAATGATCCTCCTACCCGGATCACCCACATATCTAATCACACCATAAGACGACCCATACGTCGTGACAACCCCCACCTTCTTGATATTCTCCAAGCACGGGACCAGCCCCACGATGGAGGGAGGGGGGGAGGAAGGGGAGGGGAGGGTGAAGGTGCTGTGGGGGACGAAAGTCCGCTCGATCCAGCCCTTGAGGATGGCAGGCTATTTCGGCGGGGGTGGAGGGAAGGAGGGTAGGGAGGGTGTGAGATATAATTGAGGGAGCTGATCGTGTGTCGTTACAGCAGTGCGGGACACAGACAGTCAGCTACCTTTATTCCTTCAGAGGAAAACGCACAGTGACTGTCATACACCCGCTTTCCCTCCCTCCCTCCCTCCCTCCCTCCACCACTCCCACCCTCTCCATCCCATCCGCAAGACAAGACTTACCATAGCATACCACCACGTCGGATACACAAATACCAAGGCATCGCACCACTTGAGAAGGTCCACGTAGCGTAGAAGGGCCGTCTTGTCTGGTGTGCCGGCCTCGTCTCTCTCTGCGAGAGGTCTAAAATACTCCTTAATGTCACTCGGCTGCATGCATGGCTGGAATTTATCGTCGTACAGCTTCAGGGTCTTGACCTCGTGCCCTGCCTCTCGTAGGCCGCGATGGGCTGTGTCAAAGCAAGCGCCATTGAACGAGGCAGCGCCCAAGGGATGGGCATGGAGGAGGAGGACGCGTCGAGGGGCTTCGGAAGGGTGACGGGGCGGAGGGGGGATGAAGGACGTCCAGCGGTTGGCGACCGAGGCAATGTATCTTGAAAAGGGGTCCCAAAGGAAGAGAGAGAGTTCCTTGTTGGCGCGCGGCATTGGATTGTGCTGTGTGGGGGAGGGGAGGGAGGGGAGGTTGACATTGACATGAGAGCAAGTTTGCGCCCGCCTCTTGTTTGCCTCTCCACCTAGATCAGGCCATGTGACATGACAAGCACCTCTTTGAGCTTGTCCTTGTTGTCGTGGTAGGCGCTTGTGGGGTTGTGATGGTGTGAGTGTGGGACGAATGAGACGAAAGGTGGCAGGAATTCTGGGCCGTCGGTTCATCTTGAAAGGGAGAGCGAGGAGTAACATACACCCCAACACACAGAAGCACAATGACCAAGCAAAGCAATGAGAAAGACTCGCAGTACAGCTGGCAGATTGGTTTAACGTGTAAGGATAGCCTCGGCTCGTCTACTTTTTCTTTTGTTCCTTTCCCTTCCCATTCATGCGCCTTGGCAGGCTAACACAACAGGCATGGCACCGACAGACACGTCTAGCTCTCAGGTCCCTCCTACCCGCACCCCTGCCTCCCCTCCCTCCCTTCCTCCCCCCCCTCCTTCCTTCCCAAATAGGGAACAAAGAGAAAGAGAAGGAAGAGGATCAGACAGAAACACGCTCAATCCCACACCCACACCCTCACTACCAAAAACTGAGCACTAATAAAAGGCTTAGTTGTTGATGGTGATCTCGACCTCGACACCGGGCTCGATGACGATGGACGTGATGTGCTTGACGGCGTCCGAGGCGGAGTGCAAGTCAATGATACGCTTGTGGATGCGCATCTGTGATGGAGGGAAAAAGGAAGGAGGGAGGGAGGGAGGGGTGAGTGGGGTGAGTGGGTGTGTGAGGAAAGTGTATCTCGAGCGGCCTGCAGCATGCATGTGTCACTCAACGACAAGAAGGCGAACGAAGCAGAAATAACATACACAAATGAACCCTTCCTCCCTCCTTCCCTCCCTCCCCTCCGTTCCTCCCTCCTTCCCTCCCTCCCCTCCGTCCCTCCCTCTGCTCTTTAAGCACGTACCTGGAATCGGTCCCAGGTGTTGGTACCCTCACCGCAAGGGGACTTACGGGTCGTGATCTTCAGCGTCTTGGTGGGCAGGCTAAATGGGAGGGAGGGAGGGAGGAAGGGAAGGAAAGTGCAGAGAAATGGTGGGTGAGTGGATACGTCAAATCTTGTTGATAGGAGCAGAAAGTAAGTCACAAGTAGAAGCAGGCCAAACGTCGGTTGACTACAGCAGCTACAAAGTCCAGGTCCTCCCTCCCTCCCTCCCTCCCTCCCTCCCTCCCTCCTTTCTCACCGGACGGGCCCCGCCACCTTGAGGTGCTTGTTGTGGTCCAGGGCGCGCTTCTTAAGGAGCTCGCACACCTTCTCCAAGTTCTTGACGTTCAGGGAGGTCAGGGTGATGCGGATGCGGTGGATCTGAGTGAGGGCAAGGGGAGGGAGGGAGGGAGGGGGAGGGGGGAAGGTGAGTGGACTGAATTGGATTTGGTCAATCGATATATACAGGCAAATGCGCGCCGGCTCAGTCTTTGTTGTAAGCTTATCACGCTACACATACAATTGCACGAGCTGTCAACCTCAAATGACACTCTCTCTCCTCTTATCCCCACCATCCTCCCTCCCTCCCTCCCTCCCTCCCTACCTGCTGGTCATCCTCAGCGAGGGCCTTGGGCTTGACAATGTCGGCCATGTTAAAAACTTGGGAGGAAGGTGGAAAAAGAGGAGGGAGTGCTGGACGAGGCGCTATGTTGGTTGGAGAGGAGGAGGGAGGGAGGGAGGGAGGGGTGAGTGGAGGTGGTCACAGCATGAAGAGATAGTAGACAAGCATACATCCTATGGACAATAAGGGAAGGACTGAGGGATAAGAGATGCCTCGAAAGCTCACTCCCTCACTCCCTCAGGGAAAGCTCACTCAAGCATTTCAAAGCATCCCTTCCTCCCTCCCTCCCCTCCTTCATTCCACCTCCGCACCCAATAAAGAAAGAAAAGGAAAGCAAAAAGAGACCTCATCGACACAGGAAGTAGTTATAAGTCCGCACCACGGGCACGAATGCCCCTCTGGGACCGGCGACGATATGCCTTGAACTAACGTTTTTAATCCTAGGTCGTTATAGGCGGTAGGCAACCACACACACAGACATCATACAGTAGGCACACACAGGCATACAATGCCCTCCCCTCCCTCCCTCCCTCCTCAGGGCGAAGGGCAGGAACGCTTTCCCTCCCAAAGTCTTCCTCTTCCCCCACCCTCCCAAGCGTCTCCTGGACGTACCTGACGCACGAAAGCAGCAGCGGTAACCTGTGTGTGTGCGCAAGGAGGGAGGGAGGGGAGGGCATGAGTTCCTGATAGGCCGCCGTTCGTCATCACAACCCTTCCACCCAGCCTCTCCCTCCACTCATTCTCTCCACCAAGCAACCAAAACATACCTGATCCGGCGGGGCTGTTGTCGTAGTAAAGAAGGTCGTGCGTGTGTGCGTGTGTGTGTGGGTTGTAAAGGAGAGTGAGAAATGAGAAGGACGTGTGGAGCAGAAGAATGGAGGGGGGAGGCTTTGCGGCTGCCGTTGCTTGGTGGAGGAGGGAGGAGGTGCAGACAGGGGAGGGCTTGTTGAAAGCGACGCCTTTTCACTATCAACACCACCACTGCTGCAAGACACAACACAAGCATGGCAAGGCACATTTTGCTGTCTAGGTTGCGTGCTTGCTTTTTTGTTTGGGAAGGAGGGGGAGGAGGGAGGGTGGCGACGATTGCCCTCTCCTCCTCCTGCCTCCCCTCCACAGAATGTGCTCGCGCCGCCTCGAGGGGCTCGAGGGCAAAGAAGGCGGCGGATTGTTCTCAGAGGCCGTGTGCATTTCGATGTGCGGCCTGTGGTATGCACCCAGGCGTCTTCTTTCCTTGTTTGACCGTGGGCGCGTGTGCTTCACGACTGCGGCCTGGTCCCTAATTTTGCTGCCACTTGCCCTTGCGTCTCACCACACCACATCCGCACACACAGCATGCCTGAACTTCTGCTTGGGTTACGTGCCTGAAGACCAGCCTCTCTCCCTCTTATACCACTAGCAGGCCCCCCTCGTGACGTCTTGTATGTTGGGAGGAGGACGTGCATATAAGTGTCTTTTAGCCCATTTGCCCAGTCGTTTGCTCCTAACATCCACTTCCTTCCCTCCCACCCCTCCTTCCCACCCCAACACCACACACCCACAGGCTCAGGGCCCCCGCACATCGGCACCGTCCCCACCACCACACCCTCGCCTAGCTTCTTGAGGATGGACGCCGCCACCGTGAGCCGCCAGCCCCTTCCCTACCCCCAACAGCAGCAGCAGCCACAGCAGCAGCAGCGCCCACGCAGCCGACGGGCGCACTCTCACCACGGCGGGCGGAGCAACAACAACAACAACAACAACAACAACAACAACCACAATGGCAGCGGCGGAGCTGGTGGGGGAGGCATGGAGCGAGGGGTGGAGTCAGTGAATGGTGGAGGAGGAGGAGGAGGTACCGAGTATGTGTTGTATGAAGGACCACAAGGGGCTTATTGGGTAAGAGAAGGGAGGGAGGGAGGGAGGGAGGGAGGGGAGGGAGGGTGGGAGGATAGGGTGGGTGGAAATGCGAATTTCCATTGTCTCGGACGATATAAGTAAAAGACTAAGCATACCCACATGTTGACATATTCAATCAATGATCAAAACTCTCCCTCCTCCCTCTACCCACACCCCACGAACACAACACCACAGGCTCCTCCTCCTCCTCCCCCTCCCTCGTCCTCCTCCTCCAACGGCCCCCCCGCCGGCTACTACTACCAACCCTCCCCCTCCTCCTCCTCCTCTTCTTCCTCCCCTCCCTATCCCTACACATCCTATGGCCCTCCTCCCCCTCCTCCTCCTACTGGTGCTTCTCCTCCCACCGCCCCTCCTCCCCCCCCTCCTGCTGGTGCCACCTCCTCCTCCTCCAGATCCTCCTCCTCCTCCTCCCCTCCAGCCGAAAGCTCTCCCCAGCAGCCCACCACCAGCAGCAGCAGCAGCAACCAGCAGCAGCAGCGGCAGCAGCCTCGCCCTCCCTCCAGCCCTCGTCCTGACCCTGCTGCCTGGTCGTCGTCGTCCTGGATGGAGAACGGAGGAGGAGGAGGAGGAGGAGGAGGAGGAGGAGGAGGGGGAGGAGGAGGGGCCTATGGCTACCCTCCTCCCCCCTCTGCTTCCTCTCCCTATATGTATGGGGAGGGAGGGAGGGAGGGAAGGATGCCGTCGCCGCAGCAGGTGCAGCAGCAGCAGGAGGAGGAGCGGTTAATGTACCAGCAGCTGTCGTTGGAGGAGAGTGGGCAGCAAGGTAGGGAGGGAGGGAGGGAGGGAGGGAGGGAGTGGAGTGGAGGCTAATACAAGGACCACAACAACGGAGAAATGAATAGCACTCACCATCCTTCCCTCCCTCTTTCCCCTCCTTTCTCTTCTCAGGCTACCACCTCCCTCCCCTCCTCTCGCCTGGCGCGGATGCTGCCGGACAAGGAGGTGGCTTCCCTCCCTCCCTCCCTCCCTCCCTCCCTCCCCCTCCGGCTGCCTACTACTACTACTACCAGTCGGCGCCTTCAGGGCCGTACGGACAGCCACAAGAGGTAGGGAGGGAGCGAGGGAGGGAGCGAGGGAGGGAGGGAGAGAGAAAGAGAGCAGTCGATTTCACATGCGTATCTTGTCAATGGGAATCTCCTGACTCCTTCCCCTCCTCCCTCCCTCCCTCCCTC
>Ga0209390_10008701_pt1 | contig 12435 bp, 6 predicted proteins | sample BON01_FD_187212 | JGI IMG/M metagenome (GOLD analysis project Ga0209390, IMG submission 187212) | Freshwater microbial communities from Lake Bonney liftoff mats and glacier meltwater in Antarctica - BON-01 (SPAdes) (version 2) | ecosystem: Environmental > Aquatic > Freshwater > Ice > Glacier... | reverse complement strand
CCCAGGCCGCCACCTCGTCCGCCTCCCTCTCCCGCTCCCCAGGCGCCGCCATCAGCTCGTGGTACCCGCCCTCCACCACACGTAACCTCGCCCCTGCCCCCGGCTCGACCCCCCCAGCACCCGTTGCCCCCCCGCCCGCCGCCTCGCCCCCCGCCGCCCGCGCCGCCGTCGCCGCCGCCCCCGCCGCCGCCGCCCCCCCGACAAAGCTCCGCACGGCCGCCAGCGACGTGGTCCGGTCGTCGCTCCCGTGCACCGCGAGAACGGGCAGCGCGAAAAGCCGCTCCTTGCCCGCCAAACCCCGAAAACCGCGCAGCACCTCGTTGGCCGTGCGGGCGCGGGTGTTGCCGACGATCACGAGAGGATCGTCGAGGTAATCTTGCACGACCGCGGGGTCCGGGTGCATGTCCGCCGGCTTGACCGCGGGCACGACGCGCGCCCGCGGCACGGCCAGCGCGAGCGCGGCGCCGACGGCCGCGAGCGCGCGCAGGACTGGGCTCCAGACCACGTCGAGGGCGGCCGAGTGGAGGAGCAGGCCGGCCATGCCGGTCGAGGCGGTCGTGGCGAGAACATGACTTTCCTCCCCCCTCTGCCCGCCGCCGCCCGCCGCCGGGGGCAGAGAGGCGACGGGGGAGGAGGACGAGGTGCCGTCGCCCGGCCCCTCTTGCGCCGCCGCCGCCAGCCGCAGGACCGCGTGCGCCGCCACCAGCCCGCCCAGCGAGTGCCCGCCCACCACCGCCGGCAATCCTTGCGGCAGACCCCTCTCGCGCCGCACGTGCGCGAGGAATCCCGTCAGGTCGTCGACCAGGTCGCCAAAGCTGTGGACGTAGACGCGGTCGTCGGGGTCGGGGGGGTCGGAGAGGCCGTGGCCGTGGCAGTCGTAGCCGTAGACGCACAGGGCGTGGTCGCGTGCCCAGCGGGAGAAGACTGTGTTGTGCGTGCGTTTTTTTTTCGGTGGTTTTTTTGCGTCGGGCGTCGTCGTCGCGCGTCGTCGCGCGCGAGCGTTGGCTTTCTGGCGTCAGCGGCGAGCTTTCGATCCGGCCGGTCGTCGCACGACGGTTGAACGTGATCGTGCTGGCGCGCATCGAGCGCGCACACGCTTGGCCCGTCCAGAGCGGACGCGCAAGAATTCAGGAGGTGGGCGTAACTGAAAACCTTCTCCCCTCCCATTCCGGCAAAAGAGGACGAAGCGTCGCCCCGTCCTTGGGCCGTGACGGACGTCCCTCTCAAACGCACCCGCATCGTACCGCCCGATGTGCTCGGCGATCCCGTGGTGCAAGAAGAGCGCGGCCTTTGGGCGCGTCCCGACCGCCGGCTTGTACTCGACGCAGTGCAGGCGGTGCTCGCGCGCGTTGGTGAATGTGAAGGTGCTGCGCTGCATGGTTGTTTGGACTGGCCGCGTGCTGCTGCTGCTGCTGCTGTTGGAAAGAGGAGAGTGCGGCGGTTGCTGGTCGGCCTTGTGCGCCGTCGCAAACCGGCGGCGCGCGTCGTCGTCGATCGACGTTGGCGGCGCGCACGCGGGAGGAGTCCTCCCGGAGGACCCTTCTGAGCTGTGACGCGCGCCCCCACCACCACCGTCGCGCACTACACACACTCACTCGCAGTCACAGTTCGAACTGCAGTGACAAACAACCACAGCCAGTCCATCGAGAGAGAGAAAGCACGGAACCTTGCTGATTGCGAGTGGTGTCGATCGACGCGCGGTTGAATCCAGGCCCTTTGCGCCACCGCTACTCCGATGCGCCGCAGTGGTCGCCATCTCGCGGTGGCGCTCGCGCGCGCCGCGCGGGCCGCCGGGACGGGTGCGTCCGCTCTGTCGGATTGATGGCGTCGTCGCCACACGCACGCCCGCGCCGTCGCCGGTCTCTCTCTCCCGCTCACGCGCCGCCCCCCCAAAACACCTCAACGCCAAAACACACAAACAGGCGGCCACCGAGCAGCGCACACGGGCGCTGTTGTCGCCGCGGCTCGCCCGGCGGCGCAGCATGACCAGCAGCCGCCGCGCGCCGGGCCCGGTGGCTGGTCGGCGCTGGCCGCCGCCGCCGCCGCCGCCGCGCTCGCGACGGGCGCCGCCGCCGCCGCCGACCCCTCTCCCTCCATGTCGCTGGCCGCCTTGCTCCTCCTCCCGCGCGCCCTCGCCGACGACGCGGGACCGCAGCAGCAGCAACAGGGCGACGGCGGCAAGGGCGGCCAGCGGCCGGCCCCACCGGCCGCCCCCTCAAAACCAGCCCCCGCCGCCGCCGCCGCCGCCGCCGCCGCCGCCGCCGCCGCCGCCGCCGCCGCCGCCGCCCCGCGCGCGCCGCCGCCGTCGGGCGCGCCCGCCTCCCTAGACCCAACCACGGGGCTCACCAACAACCCTCTCGACTACGACCCGGTGCTGAACGAGCACACGGCGGCGATGACGCTGGCGCGCAAGGCGGCGCTGGAGTACATGGCCGCGGGGAGGTGCGCCCCGTCCGTCCGCGTGTTTTTGTTTTGGTCCCGGGGGCGGGGGCCCGGAGAGACGGCCCCGCCGGCCTCACCCCCGTCTTTTCTTCCTCCAAAACTCTCCTCTCTCTCGCTCACGCGCCTCCGGCCCGCCTTCTTGCAAAAACAAGCGGCTGAAAAAATAAAAACAGGTACGACGACGCCGAGCGCCGCTTCCAGGAGGCCGTTCGCGAGGCCGAGCTCGGCTTCCCGGAGGGCGACGCCCACGTGCCCTGCGCCGTGCACAACCTCGCCGACTTTTTCCGCGCCACCGCCCGCAAGGCAGAAGCGCGGCGGCTGTACGAAATTGCGCTAGGGGGGCTGCGGGCGTCGTTCGGGGACACGGACGCGCAGTGGCTGGTGGCGTCGGCGATGGTCAGCCTGGGCATGCTCGAGGTGCGACGTGCCGAGGGGGCGGGGCGGGGGGGGGCAATGGGGGGGGGGGGGGGGGGGGGGGGGGGGGGGGGGGGGGGGGGGGGGGGGGGGGGGGGGGGGGGGGCGGCGGCGGCGACACGGGGGCGCGGCGTCACTGTTTGTTTTTGTTTTTTGGTACCTTTTCTCATTTCTTCGGCTTCCCGCTCACGAAGAAGAAAAAACACGCCCCTCCCGCCGCCGCCGCCTTCCTTCCTCCCACCCAATCGATCCCAACAAAAACTCAACAGCAAGAGCTCGGCAACCACGACGAGTCCCTGCGCCTGCTCGAGCGCGCCCTCGAGCTGCGCGCCGCCCTGTTCTCCAAGCGCTCGCTGCCCTGGGCCGACGCCGCCGCCACCCTCGCAAAGGCGCTCCGCGCCGCTGACGCCGCCGCGCTGCCGTCCTCGCGCGGCGGCGACGGCGCCGTGGCGTCGGCGCGCCGCGCCCGCGCAGTCGAGCTGCTGCAGGCGGCCGTCAAGGTGGTCGAGGACGCGGGGATGGTTGAGGGCACGCCCGTGCTTCTGTGGGACCTGGAGCTGGCCGAGGCCTTGATGGAGGAGGCGGCGGCGGCGGCGGCGGCGGCCGAGGCCGGGGGCGAGGGCAGCGGCGGCGGCGGGAGCAGGCAGCGGGAGCAGCGGCGGCGGCGGGGGTGCGCGTCGGCCGAGGCCGCCGTCGCCCGGCTGCGCGCGGCGCTCTCGCACTTTGAGCAGCTGCGCGGCGACGGCTCGGCCGTCTCGGGCGGGGGGCGGGTGGCCCTGGACTCGCCCGAGCTGTCCGCGGGGGCCACGCCCGAGGAGCGGCGCCTGTTTGGCATGAGCCCAGACGCTTCCGGGCGGGCGGGAGGGGGAGGGGCGGCGGGGGGCGCGGGCGCGGGCGCGGGCGCGGGCGCGGACGGGGGCGGCGGCGCGTCGCCCCCGCGGGCAGGAGGCGGCGGGCCAGGGGGCGGCGGCGACGCTCCTCCCGGCAAGCCCCCCCCCGCGCCCGCCGACGGCCAGGCCGCCATGCTCGCGGCCGCCAGCGAGATCACCGAGCGCCTGGCCGACGCCCTGGCCGCCGCCGGCGACGTGCCGGCGGCGCGAGAGGAGCTCGGCCGCTGCGCCGACGCGCGGGTGCGGCTGTTCGGGCGGCACCTGGTCGTCGGGCGCACGCTCGCGCGCCTGTCGGCCCTGCATCTGCGCGATCCTGTCGAGGAGGGCGGGGCGCAGGTGGCCCTGCACATGGCGTCCGGGGCGGTCAACGTGACTGAGGAGGCGTGGCAGGGCGCGCGGGCGGCGCGCCCGGCGGGCGGCGGGAACGGGAGCGGCGGCGGCGGCGGGTTTTTCGGCAGGCTCGCCGCGGGTCTGTTTGGCGGCGGTCGCCAGGACGGGGCAACCAAGTCCGCGGCCGACCTGGCCGTCGAGCGGGCGCGCGGCGCGCTCGAGGTCGGGCGCGCGTGCGTGGCTCTCGCGCGCGCGCACGAGGCGGCGGCGCGCGAGGCGCGGGCAGCGGGCGACGCCGCCTCGTGCCAGGAGGGCGAGGCCGCGGCCGTCGCGGCGCTGCAGCGCGGCGCCGAGGCCCTGCGCGAGGGGCAGCGGCAGGGCGTCGACGAGGCCGGCCTGCTGGCGCGGGCCGAGGGCGAGGCGGCGCGGCGGCTGCGCGGGGAGCTCGGGCGGCGGGCGGTCCCCTCGGCGGGCGCGGCCATGGCGGCCCAGCGCGCGGCGGCCGCCGTCGACGCGGCGACGGGCGTGCTCGTGGACATCAAGCTCGCGCAGATCGAGGTGCTGGACGCGCTGGTGGGGGCCATGCGCGCAAAGGGGCGCGCGGATCGGGCGGCGGTGGCGGCGGCGGCCGCGAGCGCGACGGGCGACAGGAAGGGGTGGTTTTCGTCGTCGTCGCCCGGCGGGAGGAGGCACGGCGGTGGCGGCAGCAACAGCACTCACGCCGAGGACTCGGACGACGTCAAGATGCTGCTGCTCGAGGCGGAGACGATCGCGGGCGAGCTGTACGGGTCGGATTGAGCTTTTTTGCTTGGTTGTATTTGGAGGAAACGTTTGCAGGCGCCAAACGGAAACCGAAAGAGAAAAGAAACGCGACAGCTTTTTTTCTGATTAATCATCACACCCCTCCCCCGCCAGACCTGGCCAGCAAGGCGCGCGCCTCGTCCGGTTGGCGGTGGTCATCGCCGGCCTCGGGCCCCGCGCCGCCGCCTCTCCTGCGCGCGGCGCCGCCGGCGACGACCCCGCCGCCCCTCGCGCTGCCACCGCCGCCGCCGCTGCCGCCGCCGCCGCCGCCGCCGCCGCCGCCGCCGCCGCCGCCGCCGCCGAGCGCCGCCATTGCCAGCGCGCCCGCCGCTCCTCCCCCTCCCCCTCCTCCTCCCCCCGCGCCCGCCTTGCCGAGCAAGCCGGCCTCCTCCTCGCGCTCGCGCCCCTCCCGCCACCCCTCCAAATCCCGCAGCGCAAACATCAGCTGCACCCCGCAGAAGAACGCGCCTGCCACCACCGGGCCGAACGACGGCTCGGCGACCACCCGACGCAAAAAGGTTCCCGCCCCCTCGAGGCCCCCAAACACAAAACCGACCATGTTTGCCGCCATCAGCAGCACCACGTTGGCCGCGCCCGCCGCCGCGCACGCGTACCGGAAGGAACGCGCGGACTTGTCGGGAAAAGGCCACCGCGGGCGGGCGCCGACCCACTTGGCGAGCGCCTCGGGGGCCACCAGCAGCGCCATGAGCCACGCCCACGCGAGCATCTTTTTTTTTTCCCGTCGTTTTTTTCCATGTTTTTTTCCATCGTTTTTTCCGTCGTTTTTTTTCATTGTTTTTTTTGATGGTGTGTGGGGAGAGTGAGGGGCGGGGGCGTGAGGGTTGGGGCGGGGGTGAGGTTGGGGAGGGCAGAGGTCAGTTCGAGCAAGTGGAGGGAACCACCGTGAACAGCAGTATCTCGAGCGAGCGAGCGCCTTTCCTTGCAACGCGCCAAAGAAACGACGCGCGGAGAAAAAGAAAGCAAAAAAGAGAGATTTGCTCTCACCTTGATCTCGAGATCGTGCCAGATCGCGACAAAGGTGAAGATCGGCCACACGTTGAGCACCCGGCTGCGCGCGCCCCCCATCGGCACGTACATGTACCGCACGAGCCACCGGTTGTACGAGGCGTGCCAGTTTTGCCAAAAGCCGGCGACGTCGTAATTGTTGCAGATGCAGCGCGTGAGGTTTTCCGGCGCGGCCGAAGATCCGTCGAGGAGCGCAAAGAGTCGGAAGAATCGCCACAGGGCGAGGAACTTGAGCCAGGCGAAGAGCATGACCCACCAGGGGACCAGGGCCATCTGCAAAGGGGGCAGGTAGTAGTGGTCGGAGGACGAGGGGGCGGGGGGCGGCAGCAGCAGCTGGGCGGCGGGGCCGGCGGCACTGGCGGCGCTGGCGGCGTCGGCGAGCGCGGCCGCCGCCGCATGGTTGGCGCGAGCTCGCGCGAGCTCGCGCCAGAGGCCGTTGCGCGCGACCGTCCAGAAGAAGAGGCGGTGGGTGACGCCCTCGAGCACGAGCCAGCAGAGCGCGGCGCGCAGGGCGTAGAGCGCGACCTCGCGGGCGGAGGGGGGTGGCAGGGGGGACAGAGGAGGCGCGGGGGCCGCTGCTGCTGCTGCTGCTGCTGCTGCCGCTGCTGTCGTCTCGCGGGCGCCGGCCGCCAAGAGGGTGCCACCCCCGCTCTCCGCCGCGCCCGCCAGCGAGACCGCCGCCCGGGGCGGCGGCGGCGCCGGCGGCGGCTGCGCGGGGAGGATCTGCGCCCCTAGCGCGTTGAAGGTGGCGATGGGACCCGCGACGTAGAGCGGCGGGTACAGGCAGTAGGCGGCGTAGAGCCAGGGAGAGGCGTAGGCAGCAAAAGGCAGGTGCCGCTCGGCAGCGGCCCGCTCGAGCACGCGGCGGCGGCGGCGCGTGAGCGGCAGGCCCGCCGCGACGGCGGCCGAGGCCGTCGCCACGGCCGCGCAAGGGGGCGGCAACGTCGGCACTGCTCCTGGCGTCGCGGCTGCTGCCACCACCACCCCAAAGTCGCCGGGTCCTGACGCTCTCGCTGCTGCCGCCGCCGCCGCCGCTTCCCCCTTGAGCCCCCGCCCCGCGGCCGCCGCCGCCGCCGCCACCGCGCCCCCGTCCGCCGCGCCCCCGTCCGCCGCCGCCGCCCCGGCCAGCCGCGCCCAGTGCAGGTCCGCCGCGTGCGACACCATCCTCAGCAGCAGGAGGTTGTAGTGGATGTGCCACCTCAGCGGCCCCCGCCGCGCGTAGACCCACGCCAAGGCCGCCCCGAGAAGGTTCCCCGGCGCGCTTTCCCCGCCCTCGCCGCCGCCGCCCGAAGAAGAGAGGCCGCCGAAAAAGCCGCCCGACGCGCGCACGGCGAAAAAAACGGCAACGTGCCACGCCCACACGGCCCAGAGGCCGCGGGGCCGGCCCGCGCACCTGTGGGCGACCCAGAAGGACGCGAGGGCGAGGCCCGCGGGAAAGATGGCGGCGGCGCCGTGCAGAACGACCAAAAACGCCGCGCCGAGCAGGGCGAGCAGGCGGGAGCGGAGGCCGAGGCGGAGCGGGCGGGGGCCGATACCGCCGCCGCCGCCGATGCCGCCGCCGCCCGCCGCCGCCGCCGCCACCGCCACCGCCGCCGCGCCGTCCCGCCGCGCGTCCCACGCCCCCGCCAGGCGCGACAGCAGCACGAAGCACCCCAGGACCGCCGCCAGCAAGGGCGCGGACGCGCGAAAGTCGCGCCACTGCCCGTCGGACAGGTCGTTTGCCGGCGATCGCCAGAGCCGCCGCTCCCAAGAGCCCTCTGGCACGGCGGCGAGGCCCGCGCGCCTCAGGCTGGCCGGCGGCAGCTCGCGCAGCACGGCGCGGCAGAGGACGTCGCCCTCGCGGAAGAGCACGGCGATGCAGTAGGCGACGATCTGGCCCGTTTGTTGTTCGTTTGTTTTGGAGGGGGAAGGAGGGCGATTGAGGAGGATGGTTTTTTTTAGCTCGGTCGAGAGGGAGGGCGGCGCACGAGAAACGACGACGAGCGACGCCAACCCCGAGCGACAACGCCGAGCGACGCACCAGCGCAAAGGTCGACAGCTCGTAGCCGCTGAGCAGGAAGACGCGCGGCCGGGGCGCGGCCGCCGCCGACGACTGCGGCAGCTGCTGCTGGGGGTCCGCCATCGAGCCGCCCTCGCGGCGCGCGCCCGCGGACGAGGACGATGCGCGCCTGCGGGCGGTGGTCTGGTGTTGCTGCTCCTGCTGTTGCTGCGCCTGCTCTGCCAGGCGCGGGCTGCGCCTGGCGGCAGGGGGCATCGCCGCCCCGATGGGGCAGCGGTGTGTGTCAAGGAAGCGCCGTGTTGGATTTGGTCGTTCTCCGGGGGTGCGCGCGTCAGGAGGAAACGTCGGTTTCGATGATTTCCGAGTTCCGTTTTTGGAAACGCGGGCTTTTCCGAGGGTGTGAGTTTGTCAGTCACGCAGCAGCACGTGTGGTCGTCATCGTGGTCAAAGAGAAGCAAGGGTACGCAAAGCAGCGCGTCGCGGGAGGAACGGCCGCCCCCATTTATGTCCGCGTACGAGCTCTTCCACGTGCCGTCATCGGCGTCGCTCGTCCCGCCCGTCCCGCTCTCGCCCTCTTACAAAAACCAAAACCACAACAATCAGTCCTCCCCCCCGCCCGCCATGCGCGCGAGCCGCTCCCCCAGCTCCCCCAGCTCCGACCCGTCGTACCCCCACGCCGCCGCCACCGTCCCGAGCCCGCCCCCGCGCGCAGCCGAGCGCAGGGCCGCCCCGTGCGCCGCGAGGCGCGCCGAGAAGGCGCCGCTGGCCGCGAGGCGCGTCATCGCCGGCGCAGAGGCGACGTGGTGCCCCCAGCCACCGCCGCCGCCCGCCCCCCCGCCCGCGCGCACGCACCCGTCGCGCGTGACCCTGCCCGAGAAGAAGCCGGGGAAGGGCAAGGGGACGGCGACGGGCGGGGCCGCCACGCATCGCTGCTGGAGCCAGGCGCTGTCCGCGCCGCCGCCGCTGACGCCGCCGCCGCCGCGCGCTCCGGCCGGCGCGCGCCGCCGCTCGGCGACGAGGGCGGCGTCGAGCGCGGCCGCGGCGTCGGCCAGGCTGCTGGGCCTGCCAGTGGCGGCGTCGCGGGACCCGCGCAGGACGACCGACTCGGCGAGCAGGCGGCCGCCGCCGGAGGAGGACGACGCGGGAGCGGCGCCGACAGCGGCGCCGCCGGCGGCGGCCCCATCGGCGCCGGCGTCGGCGGCGTCGCGCCGGCGGCCGATGCGGACGCCGGGGGTGAAGGAGGCCACGGCCGGCAGCGCCATGCTGTGGTACAGGGGCGGCGGAGGCGGCGGCTGGTGCCGCTGGTGCTGCTGCTGCCGGTGGCGGCCGTCGGCGCTGATGCCGCCGCTGCCGCCACTGCGGCCGGAGCCCCCCGCCGCACGATCGTCGCCCCCGCCGCCGCCGCCGCCGCCGCCGCCGCCAACCCCCCCCCGCGGCCGCACACCGTCAGCCGGAAAGGCGAGGCCGAGCGCCGCCATGGGCGCCGGGCACCCGCCCGTAGGCCGCGCCTGGAGCGCGCGACACAGCTCCGCCAGCGAGGCGCCCGCGCCGACGGCGGGTCCGACGGCCGCCGTCGGGCAGCCCGAGGGGATGCGCGAGGGCAGGGTGGCCGTGTCGATGGCGGCCGCCAGCAAGGCAGACGCGCGAAAGGCGACGCCGGGCGCCGACAGCAGGGCGGAGCCCCCGCTGCCGCCGCCGCCGCCGCCGCTTTGCCGGATCCAGGGCAGGGCGCGCGCCTCGGCGCTGCCCGGGGCGGGCGCGGCCAGCGGGACGTAGAGCGACGCGAACCCGTCCTCGGGGCACGCGACCTCGGCCGCGGACAGCGCCTCGCTCAGCAGCTGCCGGCTCCGCGCGCCGGCCGGCCCGCCGTGGCCGCCGCCGCCCCCGCCGACGCGGCTGCCCGCGCCCCTGCCCGTGCTTTTTCCCGGCCCAAACTCGTCGTGGTCGTCGTCGTCGTCATCGTCCTCTGCATCGGCGCCAGTTCCGTCACCGCCACCCCCGCCACGCCGCCCCGCACCGCCACCACCGCCGCCCCCGGCGGCGGCAAGGACGCTGCCCGGGCGGTCGGGCCCGCGCAGCGAAAAATAGAGGACGGGCCGCCGCGGGAATAAATCGTCCGTGGCCTCGCGCAGCACGGCCGCGCCCAGGGCCCCAAAGCCCGTCATGTCGTCCGCGAGGACCTGCAGGCCCTGGAGGCGGTCGCACGCCTCGCCCCAGCGGCGCAGCGCGTCGACGGCGGCCTCGGCCGCCCCCGCCGCCGCGCCGCCCGACAGCGCGCCGCCGGCGCCGCCGCCCGCGCCGCGCCCGCCGCCCGCCGCGCTGCCGCCGCCGCCCGCGCCGTACCCGTCGAGCGCGTGCACGCCGTGCCACACGCCGGGGACCAGGACGGCGCTGCGCGGGTGTAGCTGCGCCTTGAGGTAGTCGGTCCAGTAGCGCACGGCGTCGGCAGCCCTGCTGACGGAAGCAGAGTCGGCGCTGCCGCCGCCGCCGCCGCCGCCGCCGCGAGCCGCCAAAGGGAGGTCCAACCCGGCCTCTGCGGTGGCTTCGTCGAGCGCGCGCGCCGCCGCCTCGAGCTGCCGCTGCTGCCGCTCCTCGAGCTGGCGCGCCGCCTCGCCGCCGCCTCCCCCCACAGGCGCTCCGTATGCCGGGCGCAGCTGCAGCTCCCGCACCAGGGCCTCCTGCGCCTCGAGCGCGCGCACAAAGGCCGATTTGGGGATGGGCGGCGCGCGGTGGAGCGAGGGCGCGCCGACGCCGCCGCCGACGTTGCCGCCGTTGCCGCTCGCTCGCGCCGCCGCCGTCGATGGCGCCTGCCCCCCGACCGCGTCCGGGCTGAACGACACGCCCCCGGTCGCCCCGCTCACGTCCATGCACACGACGCGCGGGACCGCGAACCCGCGGCCAAAGGCGGTGTTGCTGCCCGCGCCATTGCCGCCGCCGCCGCCCGCCGCCCGGTCGCGCAGCTCAAACAGCGCCGACGGCTCTACGGTGGCGGCGGCGGCCGGGCAGACGGCGGGCGCGCCCATGGCGTCGGCGAGGCTGCCTTCGTCATCGGCGCCTGCGGACAGGGACGCGTAGCCGAGGAGCTCGTCCTGGTGTTGCGTGATGTTTGGGAGGGGGCGGAGATGGGTTTGTTCGGCAACGGCGACGGCGACCGGCAACGGCGAGCGAGCGAGCGAGGAGACGAGCGGCGTCCGAGCGCCCGCGACGCGCAACAACAACAAGCAAAAACCAACCTGCAGGTTCCAGAAGTGCGCGCCGACGTAGTTGGCGAAGCCGCCCAGCTGCAGCGTGATGATCTCGCCCGGCAGCTGCTGCGCCATGACGTGTGTGTTCTGATGCGCAGGCGGCGCTTCGGGAGAGAGAGACTCGTTTCGGCGATAGGGAGGATGTTGTGATCGCACGGGCGCGTGCGCGGATTCGTGTGCGCACGAGTTTTTCTTGGTCGTCGGATTCGTTTGGCGTTTGAGGCGAGTACTCCTTTGTCGCGGATCGAAGCGGCAAGGAGACAAAGCTCATTGACATGATAAGGGGGCAGCGACGGCGACGGCGGTCGGGGACGCGGGTCGCCGTCGCCGGCCGTGCCAAACCCAGATGTTTTTTCCGTCTGTAGGAAAATGGGACTAGACATCCCTGGTTTCGGGGGTCTAGAAATCCCTGGGTTGCTGGATCCAGAAACGTCTGGCATCTGGCGCGACGAAAAAAGTTTGTGTTGGGATTTTTCGGGCACGGCCCAGAAATCCCTCGTTCTGGATCCGTCGCACGGTCCAGGAATAGATGGTTTTTTTTTTTAGAAAGAGTTTTCAAACATCCCTGGATTCTGGACTAAAAGACGCATAAATCGTCCAACGCAAACTGGGACTCTCGAGTCATCAAGACACCGGCGCGTCCGCCATCGTCGCCGCCACCACGGGTCCCGCGCTCGTCCGCATCACTTTTCCCTGCCCCGTCGCCCGCCGCTCGCCGTCTGTCCGGAGCGTGCCTACGACCCGCTCCCACACCTTTTTCTTCTTGACCTGGCTGCTGGACGCGGGGGCCGGCTGCTCGACCCGCGCGTCGGACTCCTCGCCGAAGAACACCCGCTCGCCCACGGCGGCGCCCTCGGGCGGCGACAGCAGCTCCACCCTCCGCGCCGCGCCCCCACCGTCCTCCTCCTCGCCGCCGCCGCTCGACGCGCACAACACCATGCCCTCGGACTTGACGCCCTTCATGTTGCGCGGCTGCAGGTTGCACACGACCAGCACCCGCGCCGACATCAGCGCCTCGGCCGGCATGTAGGGCAACAGGCCGCTCACCACCGTCCGCGGCTCGGCCTCGCCGACGTCGATCTTTTCGACAAAGAGCGAGTCGGCGTCGGGGTGCCTCGTCACTTCCAAGACGGCGCCGACGCGGACGTCGAGGGCCTCGACGCCCGGGCCGTCGCCGACGGCGGGGGACGGGGCGGGGGCGGGGGCGGCGACCTCGGTGGCGGCGGCGGAGGCGGAGGCGCCTGGCGGTTTCGGTTGGGTCGTTCGTTTGTTTGGGTGAGGGGGGGCG
>Ga0209390_10008700_pt1 | contig 12436 bp, 8 predicted proteins | sample BON01_FD_187212 | JGI IMG/M metagenome (GOLD analysis project Ga0209390, IMG submission 187212) | Freshwater microbial communities from Lake Bonney liftoff mats and glacier meltwater in Antarctica - BON-01 (SPAdes) (version 2) | ecosystem: Environmental > Aquatic > Freshwater > Ice > Glacier... | reverse complement strand
CCCCCACCACCAAACCCACTCAAACCCGGCATATCCACATCCGCCGCCGTTTGCTCCGAAAAAGGTAAAGGCACAAGGAGCCCTAACCCTTGCTGTAGGTACGCTCGTTCAGTAGCTTTACGCAAAGGCTCACGAAACCGACGCCAGGTATCATGGGACTTAAGAAAATTCCGCAGCCAGCCAGTGGAAGGAGATTGGGTGCCTGCTTGGAGGCGGAGGGCGTTGCAGAGGTTGAGGATATGCCCACGATTACCTGCGGAGGGCTCGCCTTTGCTGTAGGCTTCGACGAGGGAGGAGACAAGGCGACATTTACTCAGGAGGGTTTGTTGCACGTTCTCGTTGTTTGATTTCAAAACACGGTGCACGAGCCGGTAAAAGAGGCTGTGGTAAAGATTGCTGAAGGGATACTGGAAAAACCACTGACACAACAACCGCCACAGAGGCACGGGCACTTTTTCGAGCAATTTCCGTGCTTGCTCCTGCTGCTGCTGCGCCTGGTGGTGGCTCTGCCCTGCCCCTCCTCCATTCCCCATCGAATCATCCAGAATTTCCACCAACAAATTCACAAGCGAAAGACGCAGGTACGAAAACGTCACCGCAACCACATGCCCCGGATGCGCCACCGCGCCTTCCGACCTCCTTCCTCCCTCCACCCCTCCTCCTGCTGCTGCTGTCGCCGTCGTCGCTGCTGCTGCTGCTGCCGCACCCGTCGTTGTCACCACCCCCTCCGCCAATAAACACTCGCATATCTTCGGTAGTTGCGCCGCGAGGTTCTTGCGAAACAAGGCGCGAACGGACCGAAATTGATTGGGGACCATAGGGATAGAAGTTACTCCATAAGGTAAATGTGTCTGTGCGAGCGTATAGCCATTCGCTGGGATGTGGGTCTCGCCGCTCCGGCAGGCCAGGGCAAGGACAACGCGCACGCAGTCGACACGTTGTGCGGGGAGGGCGTCTTTGTCGAGGGCGCGGGTGAGGAGGTTGTTTAAAAGCTCGGGGCAGTGTCCTACTGGTTGGAGGAGGAGTTCGCCGTTCTCGTCCGTGGTGAGGCGTTCGACTAGGTCGATCAACACGTCAGCAGCGGCGGAGGCTTGTTCGGACCGGGCCTTGGGGGTGGAGACTTCGTCGGCGAGGACGAGGAGGAAGCGCCACTCGGCTAGGGATTCGAAGAGACGCCATTTGGCGGAGGGCGGGGCGCGGTATTGCCCGACGGGGTTGGTGGGGGAGGGGACGGTCAGGACTTTCATCAGCATCTCGGACACGGGGGCTTCGGCGAGGTTGTGGACCATGGAACCGAGGAAACGCTTGACGGAACCTTTGCTACGCCCGATGATGTGGAGGACCGCCTCGGTGTGAAATCGCAAAACGTAATCGATGACACGGCAGGCGTGATGGAAGCAGCCCCGGGAGTGGGGGCCAAAGACCTCGAACATGGCCTCGGTGATGACGGCGATTTTCTTAAACAAGAAGGTGAGAAGTGGCTCGCTGGGTTCGGCGCTGGCGAGGAGGAGCATGGCGTGGAAGGAGCGGGAGACGGCAATCTCGTCTTCCTCGTCCAAGATGTCCCCTTTTTGCAAACGCCGCCTCCTCCGCCGGCCCCGCCTACTGCTGCGAGAGGTTTCTCCGTTTCCTTGCCTCCCCTCGCTGTGTTCTTCCTCCTCATCGTCTTCATCCTCGTCCTCGTCGTCCCCGTCCTCGTCAATTTGGGTAATGAAGCTCAAAAACCTCTCGCAGACCCCGTCTTGCGCCAGAAAATTTACCAGGTGATCATGACCAATGTCCCGCAATTCAAGCATCGTCTCCAATAACATCTGCGTACGCAACCCCCGAACTCGGGCCTGCAACCCCCCTTGTCCGTGCCCTTCTTGGCCCAGCGTCCCCTCCTCATTGTCGTCCCCCTCCATGATGCTGCTCATCTCGTACTCCCCCTCCTCTTCTGCTTCCCCCTCCTTGCCAAGAGGAGGAGGACTTGACAAGTGCGGCGTCGTGGTTGTCATGCCACCCATCAAACCCGCCAGGTACTCTTCGTCCTCTTCATAGCCCTCTCCGTTCGGTGGGGGTACGGGTGCTGCTGCTTCTGCTGCTTCCCCTTCTTCCACCTCCATTCCGCCGCCACTGCCTCCTTCTCTCCCTCCTTCATTTCCCACTCCTTCCATACCGCCGGCCTCGCCACCAGCTAGTCCTCCACCACCATCTCCTTCTTCCTCTTGTTCGGGCGCGTCCACGGGGCGTTGTGCGTCCTCCTCATTCATGTGTCCCTTGCTTGCTTCCACGTGCCGCCTTCCTCCAAGCTTTCGTCTTGGTGGGAGAACGTACCTGTTTGGAAAAAGGAAAGCGGGGAAAGAAGGGCAGATTTTAGTTACGCAGCTTATCAAGTCACTGTACAGAGCGCGTACGCAAGGGATGAAAAGCAATGCCTTGGTCATAAGCCCAGTAAAACAAGAGGCAGGGGGAGGGATATCCTCGTGAAAAGCCTCGCGGGCCGTTGATTTCTTCGCCAGTGGGTCAACCTCCCGTGCATGTCCCAGAAGCGTAATGTTGATGGCCTGACAACACAACAAGACAAGAAAAGAAGAGAGCGAGCTAGATCTATATAACTTATGCGTCTTCTTTGGGTGGTACGCGAGCCGCGATCTCATTTTTAAAGGACACTGCCGCCTTCGGGATTTGGTTGGGAGGAATGGCCACTATATTTCGCACAAGACGAAACACCTAACTGATGCTGAAAGAATAAAGGAGCTTCCACGCTATACTTTTTCGTGTCCTGGACACACACACACACACACACACACGTGTTCCTCTTACTGCTGGAGGTGTTGAGAAATTAGGGCGCGGGCTTCGGGCGAAAAACTTTGCAAGGCCCCAGACGCCTGCTCGCTGTAGGCCGGGTTTTGGAAAAGGAGGCGCATGCCCGGGAGGACGTCCGTAGCCAGAACCTCCTCTTGAATAGTCCCAGCTGGTTTGCTTAAGACCTGGCCATACACACCCAAAATACTGCCCACGTGAGAAGTCAGGTCCGGATGCCCCAAATGCACGAGCTGGTGCAAACACTTGTACACGGTGGGGTTCTCGCATTGATCAGCCTTCAACGGCAAGTGCTGCAGCAACACAGGCAACACCGCCGCCATGGGCACAGCAGCGGGCGAAGCCATCACCAAGCGCGCAACAGCCGCCGTGGCATTGTCAATGGTCTCGGCACCCCCGTCCTCGGTGGAGGGCAGGCCAAAGAGCGGGTGCAGGGCCTGCAGCACGTCCATCACATAAGGCTGCACTTCCCCACCCAACGCCTGGCACATTACCCCCAAACACCACGCCGCATTCCGCTTCACGCTATTACAGCCATCGGTCAAGCATAGCTTGATAACAGGCAACAACGCGGCAAAGTACCGCTTGCTGTCCGCCCCCAACCCCTCCGCAATCTCACCCAAGCACCCCGAAGCCGCCTGCCGATGCCCCTCCGGCCGGGTAGCACTCGTGAAAGTAGACAAAGGCTGAATAATCTGATCCAAGTACGGCACAAAGGTAGGCCCAAACGCCTTAGCCACCGCACCCACCAAATCCGCCCCTGCCTCTATCAGGTCCCGACTGGTCTCCTTGTCCTCGTCATCCAACCCATCATCCTCGTCCTCCAACGTCTGCTGGCAAGGCAGCCGCTCCTGAAACACCTGCAACAGCACCGTCATAAACCGTTCCCGCTCATCGTGACCCGCCAACCAGCAAGGCCCCACGTACTCCAAAACTGCCTGCAGAGAGATAAGAGCACGAGTAGCCACATCTTGGTCCTCGTCCTGAGTTAACCCCAACAAAATCTCAAGCACCGCCTTGCAAACAGCGCGAGTAGGCGCCGTGAGGGTATCAACAAAATCGGCCTTCTTCCAGGGTTGGGACGGGGGGGAGGCAAGCGTGGCGGAGATAACGAGGTAGGGCATCACAGCCGCGACTTCCTCCCGCAACATGTGATTGAAGCTTTGGGTCAGCTTCTCCAACGGAACCAAGGACATCTCAATATAAGGCGCATAATGCCCCCCCGTGTGCTGGGCCAACTCCCCCATACAATAAGCAGCCGCCTTCTTCACGTCCAACATGCCCGTATGCACATCATACACAGGCGTCGCCCCATAATCATCATCATCCTCCTCCTCCTCCGCATCCGCCCCCCCTGCCGCTCCCTTAACCGACGCCGGGCTCGCCTCCCGCACACCCAAATCCACCTCTCCATCGTCCTCGTCATCCTCGTCCAACCCATTCAGCAACTGCCCCACCCCCGCCCCGTCCTCCTCCTCGTCATCCACCCACACCACCTCCCCCTCGCTCTCCTCCAACACCGCACAAATCTGCGGGACCAATCCAACAAGATGAGGGGCAAACCCCTCTTTCAGCACCCCCACCATCTGAGCCAGCAACAAATACGCATCTTCCTTCAACGACAACGACTCAAGAGCAAAGCACTGCACGGCCGTCTGCATGCTCACCTCCAAGTAAGGCGCAAACGCCGCCTGGCCCACCGCACTCGCCATCCTACCCATGCAATCCATCGCCCTCCCCTTCATCCTCAACAGCCTCTCATCCGTCACCGGCAAAATCTGCGCAATCAACGGCGCAATCTCGTGCAAATAAGGCGTGAACCCATCCTCGGCCCCCACAGCAGTAGCAGCAATAGCACCAATCGCTGCCTCCTGCACGGAAGTCTTAGGCGCTTGCAGCAGCTGGTGCAACCGCGCGAGCAACGGCTGAAGGTAAGGAGCAATCACGGCCTTTTCCAAATGCTCGCAAAACGTCTCAAGCACATGGCACCCCGTCAATTGCACTGACAGCGTCGCGTCCTCCAACAGCGTAAAAATAGCAGGCAAGATCTCCCCGTGGTACTCCAAAATTTCCGGCTGGCAATTCTCGGACAGCTGACCCAGGACAAAGCAGGCACATTCCCTCACACATGTCGCCGGGTCCCGGGCCGACGCAAACACCCTCGGCAAAATACTCCCTAGATGCTTCGTAACCTCCTCGCTGCACCCTTCAATGATAACAGCCAACGCCGCAGTTCCTGCCTTGCGGGCATTAAAATCCGGACTGTCCAAACACTGACCAATCAAGGCCATGGTGGGTTGATAAAAATACTTAGCCGGCACATGAATCGCCATCGCATCCAAGCACCGCTGCGCAATATCCTGCCCACTCGGCCCCTCATAATCATCGTCGTCCTCCTCCTCCTCCGCATCGCGCCCATCAAACGTACTAAGTAATTCCCCCGCAGCGTTGTCTTGGGATATCGCCATCATGTGCAAGAGCGTGGCAACAATATCAGGAACCAACCCCTTCTTCCCCAAGCTCTTAGCCTTCTCCTCCGCAATTGCAATAATCACCATCCCCGCCACATCCTGCGTGCTACTCTGCAAGGTCTCCCCTCGCTTCAGGACCTCTAGGCAAAAATGAACGACGTGAGGGATGGAGGGAGTGATAACCGAGGTCGAGGTAGTGGCCAACTCCGAAAACACATCCAACACCTGCGAGACAATATCCTCCTCCCCTGCGTCTAAGCATCCCTTTGCCACAGCCAGCATGCCCGGCACCAAATCTTGAAAGACAATCGAAGCGTCCTCGGTGATAAGGTGCATGAGCAACGCCGCACAGGCCTTGAGGGAAGCAACCTGGACTTTGCGGCTCTTGTCTTGGAGGGCAACCTGGTATACTTGCTTCAAGCTGGGGAATTGGGATTCGAACGACTTGCCCAGCGTCTCGGCCAGCTCGTTGAGGATGACGAATGCCAGCTCTCGGTGGTCTTCCAGCTCGGCTTGGGAGTACTGGTAGATGAACGCCAGGAGCTCGTTCCACTTATTCTTGCTTAGCAGCTTGCGGGCGGCCACGGCAATGACACTGGCCATGTTCTTGCGGATGGCCCGCTCTTGCTCCCCCGTCACGGCTTGCAGCAACGCCACCTTGAGAGCTTCCTTGGTGTTGGCGTCCAGCTTGCTCCAGAGCGGGCCCAGCCGCCGGCGCAAAAGCATGGCCGCTAGCTGCCGCACCTGGATGTACTTGGAACCCTGCATTTGCTGCACAAGCCCAGCGACGCAGATGGGGCTCTTCACATACTTCTTGACCACTGCCTCGGCCTGCTGGATGACCTGGGTGTCGGGCGCCGTGAGTTGCATCAGCAAGGCCTCCAGGTTGGTGGGATTTTGCAGCTGGGCGAGCACCTCTTTCGAGGGCGCAGGCGAAGGCGTCCGGCTCTTGTTGGGAGCCGCCATGATGCGTACGAGGGAGGGGTCTTGGAGATCCCCAGTTGCTTAGCAGACGCCCGTGTACTTAGCTAGTTGTTGTTGCCTGCCTGAGTGGGGGTGTGTGGAGGGAAAGAAGCAAGGGTGGAGGGAGGAGGTGGTGAGGAGGCTGATGGACGGAGGGGCATAAGCAAGGCAAACAAGCTCTAGCAAACGAACACGACCGGGAGCACCAAGGGCGACGTCCGTTGATTATAATGCCTTGTCCTGCTGTCCTTTGTACAAGTAAAGACGTCATGCCTGAAGGGAGGGGTGCGTGGAGTGGCATTCGCAGCCGCCAATCCGTTGCTGCCTTCGCGCGCAAAAAGCGAAGCCTGCCTGTTGTTAACATGGCTCTCACAACCCACAACCCACAGCATGAAAGCAAGCAAGAGCAATCATCAGTCAAAAGCAACGTACTTTGTTTCTTTGTTTTGACATGCAGGCACGCAAGGGAGAGGACACGGTGTTGCTTTTCCCCCTCCCTTGCTTGCCATGCCGCAAGCCGCCCCTCATCACTCAACTCACTTTCGCCTGCCTACACTGGTTTTTCACTTTTTTATCGCGTTGCATTCAATACCTCATTTTAACAAACAAAGCCACTCCCATCCCCTGAAGGAAGAGCGATCCAAAATTCATAAAGCACTTATAATACATCCCCTCCTCTTTCTTCCTGTCATCTTCTCAAAAGCCGGCCAAGGAGGAAAGGAGAGTCGGCGCCAAAAGGGGCCGGGAAACGACACCGAAACCACTTACACAAACACTCATCAGGCGCTCCGACTGCGTCCAGAGCATGGGCCACAGAGTCCATCACATCGAAAACCTGCGGAGCCGGCCGCAGCAAGCCATTCACAGCCCGCCACCCACAAAAAGGGTAGCCATAATCTTCCCACAGACCAAACGCCAGGCCACTCTTCAGGCTTGGGTATTCAGTCATGTTCAACAGCTGGTTGTTTACGTACAGAGGCACCACACCACCAGGCGCGCTATGGTCCCGGAGGAATTGAACTTGCCCTCGGACGGGTTGTGCCCACCCGGCGTAGGCGGAGTCGAGGAGAGTAAGCTCTGCTTGGGCCTCGCGCATAAAGTAACCGGGCGTCGTTTCGGTGGTGGAGAAGTTCTGGTAGGTTAAGGCCGCGGCGAGGGCCCAGGTGTCCTTGTCGCCGTTGAGGCGGGCGTAGGTGAATGGTTGCAAGGGGCCGTTCATGGCCATTGTGACGAGCAAGGAGTCCCATGCCCTGCCTTTGTGGAGGAGCACGCAACTAGAGTCAGCCTCCGTACCGCCCAACAGCGCATGAAGCTCGTTGACGTCTGCGCAGAATTCTTGTTCGACGAAGCCGCCCCAGGCGGTGCGGTCTAGTTCGCGGTAGTCTCGGAAGATGTGGAAGCTGACATAGGGAGGGAGGGAAGGAGGGAGCGAAGGGAGAAGGGGTGAGTGTATGTGTTGATACCACCGCACTTTGAGAGAACATACAAGTCAGGAGTAAAGGGAGAAGAGGAGTAGAGGAAACCCACACCTAGACTAAAATTAGAACGTACCCATGATCTCTATAGCTGTCAAAGTCAAAAAACGTCTCGGGGTTTACAAACGGAATAACGCCCGCATCAAACAGCAAGACCTCCTCAAAAGAGGCTGCATACACAGCATAGGGCTTAGCAGCGTAGCTATGGAGGCGCTTATCGACCACGTGCAGGTGCCGGAGTTCGGCTTGGTAGAAATCGTCGTCGTCCAACACGTCGGGCAGGCTCAGAATCTGCGATGAGATAAGAAAGAGGAAAGAAGGGTGAAAGGTCGTGTGCGTGGTTTTCACTCACAAGTGCCCCTACTCGCATTCGTCCGCACGTACAGCCCATCCCTCCCCGCCTTTCCTCCAGTTTATTCTTCTCATTACCTTGATATCCCCCAACTCCTTCAATTTCAACTGCAACGGCAACTCGAACGTCTCCCGTGGCCCCACAAAGTAAATCTCGATCGGCAACCGACACCCCAACACCCTCCGCAAAATAAAGCTCGTCACGTAAGCCCCAATCGCCTGCCCCGATATTCGGCCCGACGCCGTAATCACAATCCCGCGGCCTTGCGTGAAGCGGGTGGGGGGCCGGTCGACTGCTGGGACGTAGAGACCCTGAAAGTGGTAGTAGCTCTCGTGGGCCAGGTTACCAGGCGAGGCATCCACTGCACCTGCCTCCTCGGCTAGTGTCCCTGTGCTCTTCCCTGTCATTGCGTCTACGCCCGTGGCGCCGCCTGTCAGCAGCAGCAGTTCCGGGAGTAGGTACTCGTTCACGTTCATCCCATTTCCCACTTCCTCCCCCGCTAGAGGGCGCTTTTCTCTCCTCGTAGTCTCCGCGCCATGCTCCTTGCCCTCCCCTAATAATATCCGTCTACCGCCTCTCGCAGCGTCGCGATCTTTCCGTATTCTCTCGTTGCCGTGATAAAGGAAGGTGAGGCGGTCGGCGGACTGAGGCCCTCGGCGGCAGGCTCGGTAGGCGGGGTCCCGGAGAGCGGCGGGAGTGGAGGGGGAGTAGAATTGGAGAATGCTCACTACGTAGACTGTGGCCAGCACCAAGGAACCTGTCGTAAGAACGTGGAGCATAGGATAAGAAACGTGAGTATGTGGACAGGGGAGGGAGGGAGACAGCATGTACCCCCATGGCCCGGACACGGAAATAGCGGTGGAAAAGAAATAGACTCACCGTAGTAGCACCATGACCTCGAGTTGCGAGCGGCGATCGTCACGTGGCCCTTGACAAAGACGGGGATGTCTGTTCGCTGCAACGAGTCCAACATGTGGTGCCGCCATTTCCGAAAGCGCAGGCTGGTCGTGTACATTTGCGCTGCGAGGGTTTGGGGCTTGTGCTGCTTTTTTTGAATAAAAACCCTGCTTACGCTCGCGACTAGGTGCACCCTGCCGGCCTCAACGTGTCCTGCCTTGCGTAGGCATGCTTGTCTTGCGCCGTGCGTGCCTTGTTAGTCCCTATGGATTTATGGATTGGGGGAGTGGGATTGGGTTTAGAATTTAGAAGGGTTGGGATGATGATGGTGGTGGTGGGGCTGGGGGTGGGGAGGTCGAGACTTTGGGAGCCACAAAAAGCGCAAAGTAAACACACAGCTACGCTAAAAACGATACAATACACTGCCTCTTTGCATTCTAGAGTGCTAGTGCACATGCCTTGTGCTGCTGCCTCGTCAACGGGTTTAGGCGACTGCTGGAGTCCCCGAAGGGGACCTCCCCATTGGTATGGCGCAGCACCACCACCGTAATTAACGCTTTGTCAACCCATCTACACGCACAGGACCTACAGAGGGGCCTGCAGAAGGGCTTTCCCATGCTCGCCTGTGCCGCGGCGTCGTTCGCTGGCTTCGTAGTGCCCTCCTCCGGTCCTTGCCCCTCCAGACTCCGCCTGGAGCGTCTTCCCCATGGTGGGTACTCTGCCTCCCACCACTACGCACCAAGCCCCTGCTCCTCGTCATGGCGAACTTCTGCTCCTCCAGCGCCATGGCCCACGACGCCAATAAGAAGATGCGGGGCTCTGAAGAGCAAGAGCGACTCGAATGATGCCCTCGACACGACGGCAACAAAAGCACCCAGCAAGCCATGGCTTCCTTTCTTGGCACTGATGGGCATGGAATCTGCTTTCGTCGGCCCCTTTTTGGATGACTTTCATGGACGCACGGGCGTCCTGATTTATCATGACCCCGTGAGTGTTGACGTGGGCAGCCTGCACATCCTCGGGAGTGCTGCATGGGTACGTTTCGTGTTGGGTTGGGTGGGGAGGTTGGATTGGAGGGGATGGAAGATGAAGAATGTTGCTGCCTATGGCGAAAGGATTGCAGACAATGATTGGGGACTGTGTCTGTCTTCCTAATCCTTTTCTTATTTGCGGAGGCATCTCCTTTCCTCCTCTGGCTGCTCATCTATCAGCCCAGTCATCAAATTACAACTACTAACTTCGACTTCCACTACCTCCCCATAGGTTCCCTTCCTCTTCTTCCTGGCGGGCGTCATCATGAGCACCCTGACCGTTTTCATCGACGACTTGTTTCAAACGCCCACGGACAAACTACGGCCCGCGCCACAAGAAGTGCTGAAAGCCATCTCCCTCTTCAGCTTCCAGTACTACGTGTCAGGGCTTCTATCGGGCATTTACCTCCTAGATCCCTTGCAGATTAATCTTGTGGTTTTTGGCCTGGCCACGCTGTGTTACCTTCGCTTTGACCGAACGTGGGCTGGTTTGGCGGTGGGAGCGGCAACAGCAGTTGGTGGCCCTACCATTGAGTTAGTGCTAACAAGTTTTACCGATTTGTACCACTACACATCACCTGATTTTTATAGCGTGCCTTCGTGGATTCCTTGGGTCTACTTGTGTGGGGGGCCGGCGGTCTGTAATCTCGCTAGGGCGCAATGGCAGGCTTTGCAAGGGGGGGCTGGAGGAGAGGAGGCATGAGAAGCCGGGGTGATGATAAGAAAATGAAAGGACAAATTAGGGAATATAATAAAGGAAAAATGATAGTTGAAATGATGCCCTAGTTGTTTGAAGACTCGTTGTTTTCTTTTGTTATCTTTCCATCTCCCGTCGGCACTTGGTCCATGGCCCTGCGTGAAGAACTGCAATCAAAGACCTCTTTTGTTCGTCTGAGTATCCACGGCCTCCCTTCATCACCACCATGCCACAAACACCACACACACGCAGGCCCTCTCCCCGGCATGATTAGGGACGAGGTGTGCCTCTCCTTGTGGAGGCATGTGTGCGGTTGTCCAGGGCGTGGGCTGTTGGGAGCAAAGACAACTCACCTCCTTCTCTCATCGCTCGTCATCATCATCACCCAGCTCCACTTGGAGCATACCCACGCACACAACACCTCACACACTACACCATCAAACGCACTCAACACACAGGGAGGATGAGCTTCTTCCGGGCAGGCAGACGGGGGCTCCTGTCCCTTGGCAGCGTTCCAGTGGTAGGCCTGGCCGTCGCCGCCGAGCAGCAGCAGCACCAACAGGAGCAGCACCACCCGGCCACCAGATGCGACGCCGCGGCCGCGGACGCTGGCGGCATGTCCGTGGAGATGCCCGCGCTGGTAAAGCAGGCGGCGGAGGAGCGGCGGAAGGCGGCACAGCTCAAGAACCCGGGTTCGTTTGAGAAAATCATTGAGGAGGGGAAGAGGCTGTCGTCCGTCGATAGCTTTGAGGGCTTTCGGCTGGAGATCCAGAAGATGGTGACACCACATTTCTACATGGCGCATTCCTTCATGTTGGGCATCAAGCTCCCGCACGTGGACACGAGTGCATTGTACGATTTCTCGACGCATGTGGTGCTGCCGGGGAATCAGTTGCTGATGGCGCGCTTGGGCCACGGAGGCTCCATGGACGGCAGGTGCGTGCTTTGGGTGGGGTGGTGAGGGAGAAAGGGAAGGAGGGATGGGGCTCAAAGGAAGGTGGAGAAACAGTTTTTGTGTATATTATTTCCATGAGGGTACTCTTTTCCATAAGGCACAGACACAAGCCGGCCCGCGGTCAAATCCTCCCTCATTCACAGCACTCGTCCTCGCATCGTCATCGCGCTCACACTTCTCCCCTCCCCCCCACCCCCGCCTCTCTCCGATCAACAGATTCCACTTTGGCCTGGGCGAGAAGACGCTGGTGAAGATGATCGCCAGCTTGCAGCCCAACCCCGCCAAGGACACATTTCAAGTGGACGCAGAGCACCACGGCACCGACCACTCCCTCACCTTCCGCATGACCAAGGGCCCACAAGTCTATGCTTCCTACCTGCAAAGTATCACGCCTTCCCTGGCGTTGGGTGGGGATACGCTGTTTGATTTCTCGGAGGGCGGGGGGGTCTTTAGCTTGGGGGGGAAGTACACAGGAGGGGATTGGACGGGTGTGGCGATGTTGGCGCAGTACGGGCAGATTTGTTTGTTGCAGTACATTAAGCATGTGAGTCCGGGGAGGATGGCGTTGGTGGCTGATTTGGTGGTGAATCCTCTGACGTTGGATAGCCAGACGGTGTTGGGCGCGGAGGTCAATATGAAGCAGTCTCGGTTTGTGACCACGGTGGATAATGGGGGGAAGATCTCGGCACTGCTCGAGTCGAGGGTGGTCCCGAATGCGGTTACCTTGCTCTTGTCCGGCGAAGTGGACCATGCCAAGGATGAGTACAAATTTGGGTATGGGTTTCAACTA
>Ga0209390_10008699_pt1:2500-12436 | contig 12436 bp, 9 predicted proteins | sample BON01_FD_187212 | JGI IMG/M metagenome (GOLD analysis project Ga0209390, IMG submission 187212) | Freshwater microbial communities from Lake Bonney liftoff mats and glacier meltwater in Antarctica - BON-01 (SPAdes) (version 2) | ecosystem: Environmental > Aquatic > Freshwater > Ice >... | reverse complement strand
ATATACATATATATAAATATATATATTTATCAATATATGGATATAATGTACACATACACTCGTATACATTTGATTGTATGTATGTCTGTACACAAAATCAATATGTATGTATACGTATATGCTTACATCTATACGTACATATATGTATATAGAGAGAGAGAGGGATATATTTATATATTTATAAATAATGCGTGTGTATATAAATGTATGTTTAGAAATATTCATGCCAATACATGCATACATTTAGAATGCATGTATGCGGACAAGAATGCAAGCACGAAAAATGTGCAAATGCTGTTTTGGATATGTGCTCACAAAGTCCAGGCTCACACCCGCATCGCCACGCGCTTTCATGTTTGGAGTGGCCAACCCGGGGAAGCTGGGGTATGTGCAAAGGGTGGAAATAATGTATTAGTTCACAACAGCAATGTGTGTCTGCACTGGCGGAAGAGAAGCATTACTCTATGCTGAAGGAGTACATTTTGAGGGGAAGAATAGCGAAGGATTGTCAACATCAATGTTCTGTACCTGAGAGCGAGTGCTGGGTATGGTCCCAGCCAGCGCAACGGCGTGCGCACTGCCATCAGTTCCTCCTCGGCATCGTCACCGGAGAGGGAAGACGCAGTCACTGTGACTGCGACTGCGTGTGGACGGACATAGAAAGAGGGAGGACTGCGGATCTTGGGCCAGGGTATGGTTGTAAAGGCTGCGATACTCGCACTGTTAAGCACCAGCATGATGAGAGCCGCAGTCCTCTTCGATTCACTGAATAGCGCCATGTTCAAACTGACCTTTTTTTTTGTCCAGAATCGTTTCTATACAAAACGAGTCGCTTTCTTCTAACCGACATTTGGGGAGCTTAACATGTGCGAACTGGGTGTCTTTCGATTTTAATGTTTCTTACTCCTCTTGCTGAGGTTACTCCTTCATAAACATTTTTAAATTAAAAAAAAAAAATTCTTTGCGCTATTCGGTGGCTAAGCATGTGCCTTGTGTAGGTCTTGCGTAAGTCCAGAGATGCGAGCCAACCCGTCAACTTGTAGAGTATTAACTTCAGTTGGCACGTAGAGTGTCTCCGGGCGGTGTTGTACCTTTGGTAGGCCTTTGGTAGGAAAGTCAGGGGTAGCTACGCTGTCCGCGGCCGGGTGGTTATACTTCTTGGGGTTTTACTTTCCTTCCAGGGCGAGAGGAGAAGAAAGATTTTTGGGGTTTGACAACAACAAACAAACAAACAAACAAACAAACAAATTGCCAACCATACATGAAGGGCCCCCGGGAAGGGTTTAGAAACTTAAGGAAACTTAAGGATTTCTACTATTTTGGCGTCTCACATGATCGCTCAGCTTCCGCATTCCACAAAGATTCGGGGACCCGAATCGTACTATTGTCAACAAAAACGAACCCATCGGTTATTCCGCCGCGGCCTGACCCACACCATAAAATTAAAAATCGACTGGCCCCGTGGGGCACCCCCAAAGGATTGCTTTTTTTATACAATTTAACCCAAACACATTACAATTTATTTCAGTCCCATTACTTTCGTGGGGCCGGTTAAATGGGCCAACCTTGTTGTGTACTTGCAACATTGTAGTCGCCGATCCAGTGTAAACTAATGCGGATTTGTCATAAGTAGTACTTAGCGGAGACTAAGAATATGCTCAATGAAATCTGCCACCAGAAAGTGAACAATATTTATGAACTGGATCGGACGGACAAAAAAAGACAAGACAATCTGGAAAGAATCTCATCTTTAGAATCTTGGAGTTGTTGTCCTCGATTATTCCGTGGAGGGGGAAAAATCTTATTCAGAAAGTGCAACACACTGAATAATGAAAAGATTGCCCTGGCGAGTAAACACAAATGCGCACTGATAATATTGATCTCCACACGGAGTCACCCGTTTTCAGACAGGTTCATCTTGGTATTCTGAACAGGCCCTAGTTCGCGAACTAAAGCCGACTGGGAGCAGATCCACCCTGATAGTGAAAATGGATTTTAAAAGAAGCATAACTCATATCGAAAGGGTATTGGTGTCTTTGTAAGTGTACGGAATATAATTCTATTCATCAGCCAGACAACCATGGTCATCTTGAATTCCAGAAAACTGTCATGAACCTCTTTGATGATGTGTATCAGCGCGAGGCGTCTGAGCCATCTGGCCCAGGGCCGAAGGCTGTGTACATGGTTATGGTTATCCAGTACCACTGCGTACATTCTTTCGGCGCCAGGAAGAAAGGGGGCGAGGCAAATCATTTTTGTGGATTTTACACAAAAAAATCTCATTTCTAACCGCCCGCCCCTACGAATGATGCAAAAATATTTAAGGGCTGGCCCTGCCGAGATGTCTCTTGGGAGTTGGTACCTAACTGGTACAAAAGCCTTTCCGGCTGGCCATTTTGGTCAGCCGGAAATGAACAACTCAACTATGTTGAGTAATAAAACCAGTACCGCACAGTCTTGTGCAGAGGATCAGATCCTGGAGAATGCTATCCTCAAGAACAGATTTTTTATATTTGTATCGAACGATAAGTATAATAATTCGCTGAAATCTTGCACTGCCTTATTGCCAGATTTCAGCATTCAGAGAGGTTCATCTTGGTATTCTGAGCAGGCCAAATTTGGCGACGAAATGATACCATCTTGTGGATTCAGAATTTCAATACATCGCTTTAGCAGAACACTTGATGTCGACGAAGATTGCTGTCGTTAAAAGCGTATCGAAAAGAATTTTAGTCAACGGCCAGATGCTTAAGTAAGGGTCGTTACCGTCCGTCGATCAACTTAATTTCCATCACTTAGTTTGCCTGTGCATCTTTTTTCATAGGTCTCTTTTGTTGAAAATTCCGCAGGAAACTCAGATCTCGAAAAGTTGATGATCGAAATTTTCCATCTTGTTGAACCAGTTTCCAGCACTGAGCTTTGGTGGGATCGACGTGGGATCAATCGATTTATAGATCTCTTTTAAATGAATCCGCAGGAAAACTCACTCGAAAGTTAATCGACGGATGGATACGCTCGAGTTTTCCAACGCGAACTTTGGCATTTTGCGAACTCTAGAACTCAGTTGATCGACGGACGGTAACGAACCTAAGCATCCGAAAATCGGGAAAGCAGTCATGAGCCTCTGAGAATAAGAGAAACCACCTTCATCTTCAACTAATGAGAATTGGGAAGCGCGCTAGTACTGGCGCGATCAAGGCCTGTGAGCAAGAACAGCTGTTGAAGTCAAGAAGGTAGTTTTTGCTATGGATGAGTAGCAATCCTTCGCTGTCTCCTAGAATGGCTACTGGCGCCGTTCCCGGTTTCGTTGACTCTGCTTCTGTCCCTCTGCCATCGGGTTGTGGTATCTACTTGCCGGCGCAAAGTCAAGCATCGTATTGCCGCGGCAGCGCCTCTTCGAGTCCCTCGGCTCATCGTCCCTCCTCTTGCTTTGATGCTGACAACGAGGAAGCCGATGTACGCGCGAATGTCGACGTTGCAGATGGGCATGCTGCTGTCCGCGTAAGCGTTTGGTTGCTGACCGTGACAATGACGACGATGCTGACGACGGTGATTTCGATGACACTCTCGGAGAAATCCTCAGCGCTTCATTCATGGCCACGCCTGCTCTCGACCTTGATCTCGCTTTTGGCGCCGTCGACTCTAACGTCGACTTTGATAGCACTGCCCTTCTCTCTTCACTCTCCCCCCACCCCTCGCCTCTCCTCCTCCTTCTGATCCTGCTGGGGAGCCCATCTGAGATCCGAGAGTTTTCACTGTCATAATCATCTTTTTCCCCTATTGGTGGCTGTCGTGTAATAATCTTTTCTCTCTCTCGCATACAACACGAACTGCCTTGGGTCAACATTCTGAAACTGACATACACCTGCGCCGTGCGTGCGCATGCCGGCCCGCGCAGCAGCTTCGAGTTGTGGAGGAAGCACTTCCTTGAGCTTTGAACTACCAGCGCGCAATTTGTTCGAATTGATGAGCTTGGCCAATGCCTGCGCGAGAAGAATCGTCAGCTGAGGCGTGTTAGGTTGACCAGCTCAAGAGCCAACCTGCTTGTTTGATAAGGCTTCTGCTGCTTTGACGCAGACAGCGCCGTATTTCTACTTCATCCGGTTGTGAAGCTCCTCCAAGCAGGCGAGCAGCGTGGGTCGGCTCTGCGAGAGGAGGACAGATGGCTCCTGCTGCTTGCCGCAGCCTCTTTGCTGTTGACTCTTGTATCATTTCAGGGTGGATCTGCTCCCAGTCGGCTTTGGACAGCCACGCTTGCAATTCTCAAGCTGTGACAATTAATTCACAACAGACAGCGTCTGTATAGCACGCATTTAAAGGCACTTGAAAGACTCACTGCACAAAATGGGTTGAATAAATTGCCAAGTGACGTTGATCAGTGCTCGCAATGCGCACTGCAGCACCCGCTATAGATCAGCTGGATTGACTCCGCACCAGCGCGGGTGGACAGATGCTGGCTGGACTGTTTCATGGCTGCAACTGTGCCCGAGACGATGAAAAACTAGCTCACTTGGTCAGAGCGCGAGACTGTTAATCCCGAGGTCGTTGGTTCGATTCCGGCAGAAACTCAGAGAACCGAGAATGTAAATCTACATGCATTTGAGCTACATAGACCCTCAAGCAAGGGTACTAAATTACTGTTACAAGTAACAAAAGCAATCATCAATCATGGGCTGCTGTGAAAACGGCTGTTTCTGCACGACTCTTCGCAAAAAGGCACATTGTCTTCTAACACTGTAATCCTCCTGCCTCTCTGCAGCTACGCACGGGGCCAACATGGTCTACGTGGAGCTCGGGTCATACTATCTATGAGGATAGCAGATCCGCTATCTGGAAGGAGAGCCTGATTATGATGTGGGACAGCAAAAAGAATCATGAGTTGTCCCTGGGTTGGGAGGGGGGCTGTGGGTGGAGGATTGGGGGAAGCTCAACGTGTCTGCTTGCTGCCGAACGGAGGGGAGATGTGCAGGACCATCTATGTTGGCATTGGTTTATACGCGCAGCTGTCATTGCGCTTGTTATGGGTGCTTGTTGTGGCTGTCATCATTTTGATTCATGTTTTGGTAGTCATCTTTTCTGAGTGCTAGCTGTGTGGCGGCATAACAAACAAAAAACCCAAAAACTACATATGTAAGCTCCTTTGCATATGTAAGCTCAACAGGTGTTTTTGTCGCTATTCACAGGTGTTTTGAACACCATTGCACGGTATGTAGAAGAGGGGTGGAAGGGTTTTCCAGTCTATGGTTAGCGCTCGTTGCCAGCGTGAGGAATTCGTTTGGGCGAGGGAAGTGTCTCCCCATTTTTTACAGGGTGGTGATGTGTATACGTTGTGTGTGTATGTGTACGCACAAACACACACACTGCATGTGGGGTACTTGGATTCAGCCCAGGTCGGGATGAGAAACCTAGAGAACCTGGAAGAAATCCAGATATACTGTAGTAATAGCTAGCATATATACGTAGTATATACTGTAAAGTGTATAAAATACAGTAAAAGCGGAGAGTACTGGAGAAGATCCCAATGCAACTAGAAGCCTCGTTTATGAGCTTCCTCACCCTCAGGTCAATACAACAAACCAACACACATGTATATATATATGCTGGGCTACAGGTAGAAGTCTGGACTAAGAGCCGTTTTGTTTTCTTTTCAAATGTTTTTTGTTTCGCAAAAACAAGAAAAATTTAAGAATTGAACAACACTGAAAACTCGATTCCAGATGGATTTGAGCAAATAGACCTTCCCATAAGGGTAATAGCCTACTCTAAGAAGAAGAAGAAAAAACAACCATCATCAGCAGGCGCAAGATTTGGTCTTCCGTGTCGTACCAAACATCCAGCATTTCTTGTCTCTTGAGTCCAGGACCATGATTCTACCTGACCCTAATATGTCGAGTCCATTTTTGATAGGGGGAAACTGGAAGTAACGTGACCGGGAGACCCAAAAGTTTGAGGTACAAAATGATGCGTGGAAGTACATCCAAACTATTGTCATTGGCCAGTACACAGTTTGTGGGCTTTTTCTGGATTACCATAACTGTGCACATAGCTTGAACCGTTGCTAAAACTCTTTTTGTTTTTGTAAAGAAAAGGTACTTTTCCGAGCCTTCGCCCCGTGCCGGCCAACATGCATCTTAAACTGTTTTTACCCAGTCCACCACCATAAGTAGGTTGGCAACAGTACAGGACAGTCTCTTAGGTCCTAAGTGATTAAGTTTTCAAGGTAGAAAGAAAAAAAGAAAGAAAGTGTTTCAACACTCCCATTCGCGGCCAGATATAGTCTGCGCGCACTCCCCCAGCTGTGGTTCCCCTGCCTGTCTCTTGCCACGTATGCTTTCTGTGTTAGCTGGCTTGATTGTTCTTTCTATGCGTTGGGGGGGAATGTGGGTGTGATTATGAGAGGTGAGTCATTTGAATGATTTGTTTGGTTGCGCCCGTCCTAAGTGGCTGCTGAGACAAGCCCCAGATGCACGCGCTGAACAGACATTTTTATTGCCAGATTATCACAACTGGCTATAAGGACAGCATATGCTCAGATGTACATGTAGGTAGGTCCAGGAAGGGGATTAAACAAGCAAGAAAGGTGATCAAAGCGAAGGTATCATATGGCTCCTTGGATGCTGTGTGACGACTCCTCACGTTTCAAAAACAAGATCTCGTTAACGAGATCTTTGGCTCTCATCTCCCACGAAATTGCGAGTTTGCCACCCTAACGAGTCACGGTTAGTTGACAGATTTCGTGGTATTTATGCCAATCTTTGTTTCTGGCACTTGAGACAGAAATGCAAACTGAATTGAAGTTAAATGCAAACTATCGACCAAGAAAATTGTAATTAGGGACCTGATATGCAAGTTTTTGGGCAACGAATCATATCAAATTTCATCGGCCTGAAGCTTGGTTCGGCTCATCAAAAATAGATTGATCAAAAAGGGTCGAAGTACAGTCATGGCGGCGAAATGAGAATGATAATACTTTTATAACTTCCAAATGAAATTGTCTTCAATTTTGATTGTAGGAAACCCCCCCCCCCTGGTGGGTCTTCTTTTTGGGTGGTTCGAAACTAAGGGCCAAGATTTGATTGACGTTGCTCTTATTACTTCGTAACAAATAGTCTAGTAGCTTTGCTGGAAGCTCTGTGTGCTCGAATCCCTTTTTTTAGATTCGTTAATATTGGGGTTTCCTGACGTTTTTCCCCCTTTCTTGTGTTGAAGGAAGAGATTCCGAAGCCAGGTACTGAATTTGACAAAGTTTGGTGCCTGGCATTTCCTTGGAATCTCCGAAGGCTTCCTACTGGCTTTTAGTTTCGAACCACCCCACAAAGGAGACCCACCGGGGGAGGTTGTTCATCTTGTCTTATTTGTGCCGGCTATCTGCTTGAATCATTTAAATTTGAGGTATCGATATTACAGTTTTGTCAGACCCTGATCCTCTATGTTGCAATCAGGGTCATTCCTAGCCGGAATATTTCCACAAATCTAGATCTGGTTTTCAGAAAGTGACGGTGACGAAACTGATCACAAATGCGTGACGTGATATTTTTGTCAAAACACGGCACATTCCAGGTTCTTGGTGACGCTGCCAGAGTCCAGTCCATGAGAATGGGGTGTGTTATACCGAGGTCCTACAGTGGGGCAGGACCTCGGTACATGACGAGGTGTAGCTAAACCACACCGGGGTCCTTTGTACCAAACTGTTCGCTGAATAAATTATTTTGGTCTCTTTTTCAACCTACTCCTTCCTCTTTTCTCGGTTGTCAACCCCACCCCGGGGTTGACAACCCTAAGCTGTAGGTTGAAAAAGAGACCAAAATGATCTAGTCAACGGCCGACTTGGAACAAAGGACCTCGGTATGGTTTAGCTACACCTCGGTATATACTGAGGTCTGCCCCACTATAGGACCTCAGTATTACAACCCCATTCTCATGGACCGGACTCTGCCACGTTTCGAAAACGTTTGTTTCAACTATTCCTGAAAATGGTCGCATTTTCCTGGAACTGGTACAAATGTGACAATTTCGTCACATTGTCACATCGTTTTTCTCGATTTGGGATTGGACTAAATCTGGCTTTGAAAACTTAACAAGGTCCTGGGTTCCAGGTGCTGGGGACGGCTCCTCGATTCCGGCTTGATTAATGATGATGATTGCTTTTATTACTTTCAAAAGTAGTTTAGTACCCTTGTTTGAGGGTCTATGAAGTTCAAATTCATGAGAATTTGAGGTATCGGGTTTTAGACGGAATCGAACCGACGACCTAGGGATTGACAGTCCCTCGCTCTGACCAACTGAGCCACGCTTGCACGTGAGGTCTCAACTTCATCAGAGAAGAATTGGATGAAATTTTTTGACTTCTCGTGACCCGCCTAAGAATAGAGAAATCGTACTCTTTGGTTGGCTACGAACTCCTGATGTGTAGTAAAATGTGTTTCACAAAAACAAAATGAGTCCAATGATAAGACCCAATGGTACCATATTTTCCTCACCGTTTTACATAATAGTTTAAGGCAGGGATTAGTTTCGTTCGAAACAAATGTGCGTATTCAGTGGATTTCAGTTTACAAGGCATTTCATCGAATTCGTTGTTGCGGAAACGAAACAAATTGTTAGTAGTAATTCAAATGTGATCTTGACCCGGCAAACCTGCGGCCAGGGCTCGGGCATGGCTGCGGGAGGCAAACACCGAGCGCTAGCATTTTGTTTTCCTGTACGAATTTGCTATATGTTCCTAGTATCGAAATGTAGAGGAGGGTCGGATCTAGGCTTTTGCATGATTTCGGTAGTGGAAACAAAATGCTGCTGCGCAGTGCCAACTTCCGATTCTTAAACGTGTTTGGCAGCAAGCCACCCAAGAACGGAGAAATCGCACTCTTGTTGGCCACGAACTACTGATATTGTCAAGCTATTCATAACATCTATGATATTTGATAAGTTTGTACAATTGTTGAGTTCATGGTGAGTCATGATTCTAGTTGAGGACCGTGAGTAGACCTACAGTTCTAGGTCCTATCACAACTGTAAAGACACGTGCGTTTGTAGAGACAGACGTGCCTTTGTAGAGACAGGTGTGTGGACCGTGAATAGACCGTGGTTCTAGGAACGAGGAGTTACTAGTAGTAGTTTTCATATTACTACATAGATTTTTCCAACTGTGAGTGCGATTTTCAATCTAGTTCCAAACTAGATTTAGAGTTGTTTTTTTAACTTTCTTGAGATGATCAGCGTGCACGATGGGCATTTGTTTATTACACATAAACACCGGGGCGTTAATCCGGGCTACGAGTTAGATGTCTCGTAGTTAGCCGCTATTGTGTCAGACTCTTCTTCATCCCATTGTCGATCTTGAACTCCACTTACTCTGCCTTCAAATTTGTCTAAAAAAAACTATCAGAAGTTTTGTCTGCTGTAGACTAGAATATTTACATGGTAGCGAGGATAACCTGTTATTATTCTGCGGAAATCGACCCGTTCGTGGCCAACCCAATTATGATTTTATGAGACTGATTTTGAGATACAATTTTCCGCACTGCTTGAGATGTCCGTGCCGTCGATAAGCTTGCATAGGACCTCAATTTGCTACAATCCTGGTACGAAGTGCGTACGTATAATTTGTTGATCCGAAATTAGTCGACGTTTGACTCGGGTGTGTGTTGCTTTGTCGTCAACCGTTGAAACGGCTTCAGAAACCGCCAAATGAAACCTCGAGGACTCTTGAGGTATATGTGTAAATGGAAACCTCGAGTCTCAGACTGCGTTGCATGTGTTGAAACGAACATCATTACAGGGGAGGAGGACTACAATCCTGGGACGGTGCTGTGGTTGAAAGAAATCTGAGATCCACTTCGCCGATTGATGAACGCATTAGATTAGGAAGGATACAACGTGGCTGGTTAGCCAACGATGCAATCAACAGTCCTCGAGATGGTTCTCAATCTCCCTCCC
>Ga0209390_10008697_pt1 | contig 12439 bp, 16 predicted proteins | sample BON01_FD_187212 | JGI IMG/M metagenome (GOLD analysis project Ga0209390, IMG submission 187212) | Freshwater microbial communities from Lake Bonney liftoff mats and glacier meltwater in Antarctica - BON-01 (SPAdes) (version 2) | ecosystem: Environmental > Aquatic > Freshwater > Ice > Glacier... | reverse complement strand
GTGCAGAAGCAGCTGCATTTACAGCGGTCCATTACACAGTTACAGCCGTGATGCCGTCAGCCAGCATCCGTCCACCCGCGCTGGTGCGGAGTCAATCCAGCTGATCTATAACGGGCGCGTATTACAAGCACTGAGCGACCTCGCTCGGCAATTTCGGTGTCACCCCATTTTTTGGCGGATTTTCATTATGTCGGTTCGGGTAAAAAAGATTGAAAATTGATGTCGGTGCGAGTAAAAACATTTGAAAATTTATGTCGGTGTGGGTCGAAAAAAAATTGAACATTAGTCTCGGTGCGGGTTAAGATTTTAAGAGAAAATTTTTATGAAGGCCAAAACGATCCTAAATCCTGGCCGTTCTGCTTAATAATCTCAACACCCGTGCCATGCACCATCGCCCTCCTGCATCGAAAAGTTGTGAAATAAAATCCACGAAGTCTTGACAGCTGAAGATTTCAAAAATCTGAAATCCTGATCACATATACTCAAATTCTTGTGAAATGCTCAACTGTCATGCAAACAAAACTTCACACGCAAAGACCTTGCGCGATCGGGTGAACATAAAAACGCAAATAAGTTGAATCCATGAAAATGAGAGTAGAGACAACCGGCGATTGATCTCGGTGTGTGCGAACAATGATGTCGGAGCGGAGGGAAAAAATGAAATGTGAGAGGGACATGTTTGAGGGACAAACAAAATCATAGTCAACTAACGCACCACGCAAAGGTAACTCGAGTAACCAAAATGACTTCAACTACTTCACATGAATGAGCGGGGAAAATGACACAATTCAAAAACATGCGAAAAGGGCGAAAGGGAACAGAAAACATGGAAAACGGGATAAAACCTGGAACACATCTGGAAATTGGAGGTTGGAGTCGAATGAAAAATTGTGACAATGAGAGAAATTTGAGTAAAGTGAAAATGTGAAACTGCGAGAAATAACAAAACTGTGCATAATCAAGCAAGGGACCAGGCAGCTGTCGCTCCTCGATCGCCAAAAAAACTGGCAACGAGAATTTGTGGGATCGATTTGGTCATTGGCCACACACAACCATAGCGGGGAACATGACAGAATTCGGATAAATTCAAAACTGGCGAAAGGGTACAGAACATATGGAAAAAAGGCTGCAAAAGGGATTAAACTTGACAATTCGACGTGCGAGACGAAAGAAAAGTTGTGAACGCCCTGAGAAAGAGTGGAGTATATTGAGAGAGGTGGAAATGAGGGGGACAAGAGAGACCAGGTGACAAAGCGAAATTTGAAATACAGTGAAAGTGTGATAACGTGGGAAATAGGAAACTGTGCATCATCATGCACGAGCCTAGGCAGCTGTCGCTGCTCGATCGCCAAAAAAAACAGGAAACGAGAATTTCAAGTTGTGGGAGCGAATGATGCTGTTACAAAAAATGAGACAAGTGGCCAAATGAGCAAAATTTGAATAGAGTGAAGATGTGAAAATGTGGGAAATAAGAAAACTAAATGAGCGAAAGTGTGATAACGTGGGAAATAGGAAAACTGTGCATCAGCAAGCACGAGCCTAGGCAGCTGTCGCTGCTCGATCGCCCAAAAAAAAAAGGAAACGAGAATTTCAAGTTGTGGGAGCGAATGATGCTGTCACGAAAAATGAGACAAGTGGCCAAATGAGCGAAATTTGAATAGAGTGAAGATGTGAAAATATGAAAAAAATAAGAAAACCAAATGAGCGAAATTTGAGATACAGTGATAGTGTGAAAACGTGAGAAATAGGAAAATTGTGCATCATCACGCAAGAGCCTAGGCAGCTGTCGCTGCTCGATCGCCCAAAAAAAACGGGAAACGAGAATTTCAAGTTGTGGGAGCGATTGATGCTGTCATGACAAATGAGACAAGTGGCCAAATGAGCGAAATTTGAATAGAGTGGAGATGTGAAAATGTGGGAAATAAGAAAAATGAATGAGCAAAATTTGAGCTAGGCAGCTGTCGCTGCTCGATCGCCCCAAAAAAACGGGCAACGAGAATCTCCCAGCCAGTGTCTTTGGAAGGTGGTCCCTCAGCTCCTTTATGACGCCGCCAAAATGCTCCAAAAAGCGGAGAGCGAACCGGTGAGAGCCAAGGGCAAGCCCACTCTCTCTCGCTCGCATCGATATGTCGATGCACACTCAGCTCAGCTAGGGGTGCGGTTGCAATCGCTCCGGGTCAAGGCAAGAGAGGAGGAGGAGGCCAACGAGAATCTGATAAAGTTGCACGGCGAAAACTTGGAGACGCGAGTTCAATTCAGGGATACAATCCAGCTGCGCCACTTGCCATCTGAGAAATTTCTGTCGCTTGTTCCGCATATCACGGCTGATCTTGACCCAGAATGCATGAAGATTGAGCTGACAGGAGGCTCCGACGCCACAATTTTCCGAGTGCAGCTGCGATGTGAGATGTCTTTACATATCGGAAAATCAGAGTCGATAACCTTTCTGGATAGAATCCAGCTCTCTCGCACATCTTTTTGTCATGCCCGGTTTTGGGGGCGCGCGGTGGCAAAATGCCCGAAGCTGCCGCGCGCCCATTGGATCAGACCATTGACGTGGAGATTGAAAATGAGGATAGAAATAAGGTCTCATTGCACTACCCTCATTTACCTAGATATTTCCATTCCACTACCCTATCTCAATTTTGGTGCTTTGTGTGTGATGTTGCTGGGGAATTGGTTTTTTCGTTTGATTCATGTTGCTTTTATTACTTCACAAGAAATAGTCGCTACACGACAGGTTATTTGGTCGCGACGTGTTATTTTTGATAAATTTGACAAAATTCTGTGGACTCTGGCTGACTACGAGTGGTGCGCGGCGGCTCCGGGGCTGTAGCCCCTCCGCTTGCCGTGCGCCCGTAGCTTTACTGGAAGCTTTATGTGCTCAAAAATGTTTGTTGTGAACGTTTCACTTTTTTTATACGTTGGTTAATGGATTTGTCTGGGCTGGATTTTGTTATGGTTGTTTTTCATGATGCTTTCTGACTATGTCCGGACTTTTGGATGTTTGCCGGTGTTGGCCAATTTGTTTGGTTGCCAGTGTCGAGAAATCGACTGTGAGATTCTGGTTGGATTTTTTTTGCAATTTTTATGCACATCTGTTGCACCTGTGTACACGCGATTCTATTGGAGAGGTTATCGACTCTGACATTCAAATTGACATATACAGACCGCATTTTCTCCGAGGGCTTGTACGTCATGTACGGTATGCAAGTCATGCTTCAATCAACCAAACTGGGTACCAGCTAACTCCACGTCTCCGGTGCCCCTGGACGCAATGAGGTGAACTTGGGTTGGACTATTCAGGGCTGGCGATTCGATCGGTATACCGAGAGTCTGCCAGCGGTGCGCAATATTTTGCAGACAGGCGTGCCAGTTCAGATATTCCACACGGATGCGCAAGCGTTCCTCTCCGCCAGCACGGCGCTCTACAAGCGCGATCCTGCCCTCGTGCGGTACCAAGGTGATACACAGACGGTCAAGACAATGTGGATGGTTGAGAAGCAGGAGCAGACGCAGGGGGTTGATATCATCTTTGGTGACGGAGTCCGTTTGAAGCACCTACCATCTGGCCGTTATCTCGCTGTCCCACAGCGTGTGCACCAAAATGACTCCATGCTCGACATACACTTGTTGAGTCCAGAGGAAGTGGATCGTGAGAGCTTCGACGGCAAGACGCTCTTCCTCCTCCGCCCTGTCACAAGTGAGTTAAAAAAAGACGATGCCGAGGGTACAGGAGTTGGCTTGGCCACCCCATCGACCACAGTCACGCTGCGCATGCAACACAAAAGCACCCGGGCCAGCTTCTGGTTGCACAACACCAAAAAGGCCCAAGATAAGTCATCCTATTGGAGATCATCCTTGATCTTCCTTTTGGTTTTCCAATAAACAACATTATCTCTCTAAGTCAGCCTCGCAGAGCCGGCATGACACGAGCGTCAGCCGAAGAGGCTCGAGCGAGGGCTCTTTTCAGTGTGCTGCATTGAATTATATCCACGACCCAGACGCCTTTGTGTTGCGCCTGGTGTCGAAAGAAGTGTTGTACGACGTCGAGTGGATGAGGAATTGTTCGCACACTTTGGATTCATTTGTCGGTATGCTCAGGACGAAGGTGGCAAAGACAGTGGTTGAGAAGTGCGAGCTGCACTTGAATCACGCCGATATCAAAAGTTTTGAGTGGTGCCTTATGCAGGGTATCCATTATTGTCAGCAAAACCCAGACACAACAAAGAACCCTGCGAATCTCAAGGTGGATGACGCAGCAATAATCGTCTGTGTTTACAAACAGAACATATTCCGCGAGACCAAGCTCCTGGATTCCCTCTCTGTGCGCTCAGTGCACCCTCGTCGCTCGATATCACAGGAGACATGATGCATAGCCCGAAAGACGAACTCGGGCCGCTGCTCCATGTTACCAAGCTCATTTTTAAACTTAGCACACTCATATTCCTGGGCTCTAGACGAAATGAAGTTTACGCTGCCACACGCTTAGCTGTGTCGTTCAACGTAGTGCCCTTCCAATTGCATTCACGACCGAAGAGAGGGGAAATCAATATGATCGAGTATACCATATCGCAGATTGGAGAGGAAGTAGGCGCTGAGGACTGTCTACGAGTACTCGTCTGAATCAATCTTGAACTGCTCGAAAGTCGAGTCGACCAAGCAACCTTGGCACGTTTTGTAAACCTCATCGGCGAAAAAGGGCCAAAGCGGATCTTCATAGACTTCATGACTGCCCTCTGCAGTTGCGATGGGAAGCAGGTACCGACCGATTTTCAACTTCAAAATTGCATACTTGTCGGTGCGCTGAAAAGAGGGCGGCATCGATAGATATGGATATGGACATAGATTTGTGTGGATATGTGTGTGTGCGTGTGTATGCGTGCACGTACGTGTGCGTGCGTGTGTGTGTCCGTATACATATATGACATAATTCATATACTATGACATGACTATTTGTACCTTAATGCATAAAAGATATTGAGAACATTCTCCTGGGTATGAATCACGAAAAAAACAGGTCATCACAAACCAAGAGGACTTGCTGCAGATCCTCTTGGCCCCACACAATGAAGCGGGCGTCTTTGCGTTGGATCAATTCAAGCAGAATCGGAAGGAGCTCATAGTCGAAACGTCCCTCGACTATGATGCGAAACGAAGTTCCTCCGACTCACTGTCAGACGAAGCTTGGCGCAAAGCGCATCCGGGAGAGAAACTCAACCGTGGCAATTTTTTGGCCAATGACATTTGGACCAACGGGCTGCCTCCGCTCGTGATTTCGTGGTTTAATCATGCTGAATGGCAGAGCGGAATGAAGCAACTCTTCTTTTCCCCGAAGGTGCTGGGTGTCGACTCACATGGCGTCAAGCCCGCAGAGTCGTTTTCGTGCTACATGCTCGCGCTCGTGGGAAGTGCACCAAAGACTATCGAGTCAGTCACGCTTGCGTCCATCGCATAAGTGCTTGAGCCCGAATGAGCTTCGCGACCTGCATGTGCGGATCGTCCCTGGCATATTATCAAAGAGACTTTCAATGACAAAGAGGTCGAAAAGTAGCTCGACAGACGGACACAGCTGGTAGAATACTACCAAGCGCAGCTTAAAGTGTTTGCAGAGATGTGTTTCTCCCGCAGCTACAATTGTATCAAAGAACTCGAGCAGATGTTTTCGTTTGATATGCTGCTGGTGGGCATGTTGGACGAAAACTTGCTCAAGACACTGCGCTTCACCTTTACCTTGTTGTGCCGGCGCACAACAAGGTAAAGGTGTTGACTGCTTTCCTCACAGTGAGCTGCAACTGCCCACACTCGTGCATGTGTGGCCGGAGGTGCCCTCGGTGGTGGATTTGCAATGCTCTGCCACGCTCCCGCAGTTCCGTCTTGGCAAGGGGCACCCTTTATTACAGCGCGCACAACCCTTTTTTAACCTGCCTGATAGCAATAAGATGCATCTTGTGGAAGATTTCATTTTAGACCACTTTATGAGGCTAGGCTCTGTACAGATTCTGGAAGATGAGGCTATGAACAACTGTACTGAGCATGTACTAAGTATGCTCCAGCACCTGGCTACCTTGGGGTTTTACGGCACACTCGTCGAGAACCAGGACGTGGTGGGCCCGCTGATTGCTACGCTCGATCCATGAGCAGATGTGAATACACGCAAGGAGCTAGTGGATAGAGTTGAATCAGTGTCGGCTCTTGACACCTCGCGCGACGACCCAGTTGCACTAGACATTTTAGATTCTCTTGATGCGATAGGCTTTAGTGCAAACGCTCACGAGAAACGATGGAAGGCCGTGACGCCCCAGAGGTATCTCGTTCTTCGCTCAAAAGAGTGCATGTTGAAAGTGCTGCTGTATTTCTGCCAGGTTCGGCTCGACTATCAAATGTCGTGCTGTCTCGCCTCGTATAAGAAGCTGGTCAGCAGCGCCGGCGAGGACGCAATCTTTGCTCGAGGCATGATGAAGAAGAATCTCGAAAACTTCTCCCTGACCTTCGGCAAGGACGAGGAGAAAGATTATGATATGGTGCAGGTAGAGCAGCTTGCTGCTCCAATGTTAACGAACTTTCTTGGCATCTTTCAAGGTGTAGTTGTGAATGTGGTTCAACCCTTGGGATTTTTAAAACATTTCTTCAAGTTTGTTTCATCTTGGGCTGTTGCTATCTTCCTGATTTAACCCATTTGCAACACACGCAGGCCCCGACTCGCATAAATTCGATTTCGATATCATGTCTGATGCTCCTCTCCTTACTATTTGTTTGGACTTGATGACGTATGATACAGTGTGTGTGCATGTGTGCGCAAGTGCGAGTGCGTGTGTGTATATGTGTGTGTGCGCGTGCTTGTGCGCATGTGTGTGTGCGCGCGTGTGCTCGTGTGTGTGCGCGTGTGTGTGCGCGCGCGTGTGCGCGTGTGACTGCTGAATCGTGTTACATTACAAGTACAAACACGTACGGGTACACAAAACCAGATGTACATACATTGCACATGTATATACAAACCCATATACATTTGCATATGTTTACACAGGTCCATACACATATGCAGCCAGAGAGCTTCCAGCTGCAGGTGGGCCTCGAGTTCCTCACCCAGACATTCTCGCAGCATGACAGTCTGGTGACCGCTCTGGGGAGCTCTCAAATACTTTTTAGCGCCAAGGCCATCGAAGCGCACTCTCTGCTGAAAAATACTTTAGACGGGCTTATAAATGATGTAGAGAGCTATGAAACGTGAGGTGTGGACAACGATTTTAGCGTTGCAGACGAGATTGTGTAGATGCGCGTGCAAGATGTGATGACACGCCTCACGAACCTGTGCAACCATGGCGATAAGGTGGATTCAGGAATTCCGAATCTGGAGAACCAGACACTCTCCCGCAAGGAGTGTGTGCATTCAGTGATGCTGAGAGCTCTGGAAATCGAAGAGCTCAATTCGCAGTCGGGTGCCAAAAGTAGGCACCTTGATAGTAAGCACCTTATCGCTATCAAGAAGCTTGCTCTCAAGTTCCTCAGCCGCTTCGTTCTGCAAAACACGCAGAATCGGCAACTTATCTTCCGTGTTGAATTCAAGGTTGTAGTGGATCACCTCAACTCGCTCGATTTCGGCTCCGACGCCGTCAACGTCTTTGCGGCCACCTTCGAGCATAATCTGCTACTGGCTAGTACGTTGCAAGAGAAAATGCTGGAATCCTTTGTGACAATGATTGACACCGAGCACAAGCACGCCAAACCGTCCATTCAGATCCTGAGCCTCTTCGAGAAGTTGGTGGTGGTGGATGGCAAGGTGCGTGTTGATGTTTTTGTGTTTGTGTGTATCTTAAGGTTTCTAGCAAGTGTGTGTGTGAAGTCGTATGCGAGCCTCTTTTTGTGGATTTTGCGCATTTATGTCGCAACACTACGAATCGAGCCAACAAAACACTACGATTTAATGTCGGGAAAATGAAAAAGAACCTAACATGTCAGAGCACTCAAACAATCCGTATAAAGCCAGAGCTGAATACACCAAACTTCGAAACTCTGATTTCTTGTAGTATTGTAAATATTTTTAGTACACGGACCTGTCGACATGTGAGGATCATTTTTATTGCATGTGTCCTTACCATTATGACCATATTAGTGAGGAATTCAAATGTAAGTAAGCGTTGACTTCTTTTAATATCAAAAGTTGAGGAAAATGTGTGCAACGCACTGCAACAACCATGGTGGAATTGTTTTGTCCTCTTTGTACCGTTCATCTCGGAATTGAACAAGAAAGTTGCGGATTTGCAAGAAATCCTATCAAGCTTCGGCATTCTATGGTATTGACTATCCCAAGAAGAGCACGGAAAATAAATTAGTCAATAGAAGTAACAATGTCGAAGTTCGGTGTATTCAGCTCGGGCCTTATGGTGGAGCGAATCACTGGCAAATATGTTGGCATAATGCCCTTTGCCGCCGTGTGCTTTCTACTCTACTGACGTGAAGCAAATACACTGGCACAGGCAATCAAGCGGAATCAAGAACTTGTCCTTAAAGTAACGTCTCAAGCCAAATTTGGAGATCGAGTAATGGTGCTGTATGGTGATCCAGGAGGCAGACAGACAGACGATGATCTCGAAACTCGCTTGGCGCGCCACGTAGAATTCCTCAAGTCAGATTCGCCCTTCCTGGAGTATCACTTTGCGCTAGTGCGCCTTCGAGGACAAGCCTGTTTGGGCAAAATCCAGAGCGCCGAGGTGCGAGTTCACAACCTGTTTCAGCCCGAACACATGACGACGGTGGCCATATCCCCGGAGAGCAGCTTGCAGCAGCGCACTGCATTCGCAGACTTGCTGTACCATGTGTGTCTGGATGGAGGCACGGTGGCCAAGCACTTGCATTCCACCATTCGCGGCAGTGGTGCATTGTCCTTCTACCACTCTGAGCTCGAAAGGCTTGCGGTGTGTCCTAGCGGTGTGTCCTAGACCTATAAGTCCAGACGAACAGGAATACTTGGTGGTGGGCGTGCTTCCGTGCCTTGTGGGCATCCTCAAACTTGTCGACACCGGCTGCTTTGTACTGACACATGCAACACTGCTGGCAAGCACGCGCTTGAACTCGCGGGGAAACTCAATGGCCAGCTCTCTGCAAATCAGGTGCATGCCCTTCGTGACTTCCTCGATTATATATGCCCTTCAATTGTCGGGGAGCTAGACCTCGTACTCATGCCGTATGAAGAGCCAGAACTACACACGTGGGCACCTGAGGAGACGGAGGGACATCGTCAGAGCATCTCGTTCGTGCGCTTTGTTTGTATGATCCGTAATTCTAAAGAAGTGCAGCGTGCTATCGCTGATGATCATGAGAAACTCATCGATCTGGTTATCAACATCGAGAAGCTCACAGACCCAGAGGATCCCGACTATCAGCGTGCTCTGCGCGACACTGATGAAACCCAGCGAAAAGCCAAGGCCGACACGCGCAGGGACAAAATCAAGTTTGAAGCGTTTATAAAGCGGCTGGTGCACTACATGGAGTCAGTGAGCGAGGACTCGTCACCTGCTACCTTTGTGCAGGTCCTTTATGTTCTTAGCTCCCACATCACGCGCGCCATCAAGTCGTATATGAATGTGGATGTAGAAGTGTTGGGGGACAAGGCCCTACAAATAGCACGCGAGGCCATGATCAACATGCAAGAGGTCATTGCCCAGTCTGGTGCTGCTGTCTTGTGCGTCAGAAAATTGATTTATAGCAAGCGTGATGCTGTCGCGTCTGGCGCAATGGATCACATTATCTGCATGATCGAGGGCGGGAACCTGCGGGTGCAACAGGTCGTTTGATCCTTTACATCAAATGGATCTGTGTTGTTGACTTCTTTTGTGTGCATTTTTTAGTATCTTGATCACCCTTTGTGTATATTTCCCTCTTTTATTCAACGCGCGTTGACGCACAAGCACCCATGCACAGCCAACCCCGTACAGACACACACACACGCACACACGAGCACAAACGCACACAAGTTCAATCAACATGCTTACGTGTTTGTATGGATTTATGTATATGTATTTATATATATACATATATGTATACATACATGTACACACGTACATATATATTCGAACGAAGATATCTATACACACACACATAGTTGATATACGAGCAACTCGTAAACACACTGCTTGCCATAGAGGCTATCCACACGCGCATTGAGCGAGCGATGGCGTCAAACAAGTTGCGGCATAAGCAAGCCAAGAGTCGCATGCAGCGTCGGCGTTCAAAGTCAGGATTGGACTCGATGCTCTTCACGGGGTCGATAGATGATAACCTTATCCAGGCGGGTAACCTATACTATCTGCAGAATGTCCCGGTGCAATACCGAATGTTGTATCGCATGTTGCAGTTGTTCTGTGAGGGCCATTATAACCCCATGCAATGTCTTCTGCGACGGTAGCCGCCACCCGCCAAAAATAGCATCGATCTTATTGTAACTAGTATGGCGCATCTTACCCAAACGTGCAGAAATGTGGAGAGGCTGAGCATATACGCCACTGAAGACGACCTCAAAACCATGGAGTCGTTATTTGACTTTCTCATTGACGCCATGCAGGTCTATGCGTACATGATACACATGTGTATGTACATTTGAGTTTACATATGTGAATTTACATATATGTAATACACATACTCAGATATTACTTGGGCACATTCAGACATGATCGATATGTATGGTCATGTATGCATATATATGCAATACACATACACAATCTGATGTACTCACTTATACATAAACAATATACGAATAAATACTTACAGAATAACATACTCACCTACACGTAAACAACATATACAAACACAAATAAACAATGTGACATTCTCACCTACACATATATATTACATACAGATACACATATACAATATGACATATTCACCTACACATACACAAAATACAAATTTACATATACAATACGACACACTTACCCACACACATACAATATACGAATACACAGGGCCCTTGTTTACACAATCAGAAGTGTGTAATTGAGTCAGGGTTGCTATAAACGTACAATACCTTGTTAAATGCTGACTTCTCGGCGCGTTACGATCCCTCTATCTGTGTTAAAGACGAAGATGGCAGTGCGAGCATTGCGCCCAGCATCTACCCAGGAAGTGATGTTATTGGGTGCACCCTTCAGACGCAGGGCGTAGGCGGCACAATGGGAGTGCTGAGGAGCGACTTGGTCCAAAATATTCGAGCTCAGTCTTTTAACTCGCTGGCTTTTGGCCAAATGAATCCGAATTTGCCTATAGAGGAGCAGCTGGTAGAAGATCACAATTACAACTGCCAGACGCTGTATGAGTGTTTTCTGAAACAGCTACATTACGGTCTTATCATGGGCACAGTGACGAGCACGCTGATGAGTGGGGCATACGATTACGATGTTCAGCCCAGCGGAGACTGGTTAGGTCAGGTTATTCTTGATCTGACCTTCTGGCTCGTAATCACTATCTTTATGATGAACATTGTGCTCGGTGTCATTGTCGACACCTTCTCAGCGTTGCGCGCTGAGCAGAACGAGCAAGAGTCTTTGCTCAAAAACACGTGCTTTATTTGTGCAACGCATCGAGCCAAGTTTGACCAACTAGCGGCAAAATCGGGCGACCCTTCAAAGAACTTTGAAACACATATCCGGAAGAATCACAACATCTGGAACTACGGTTGTCAATCACGTCGCTGCGCTCGATTCAAAACATGTCTCCATCTTCACTTCTCCATACACTCACTTTCTTTCAAGACTTAACCCTAAAAATTTTCCTGTATAGTGAACCATATTGAACTAAAAATATGCCTGTATTAAAATCAAATCCAACCAATCTCTGACTTAAATTGGGGGTTTTACAATTCAGGACCAAGTGAGTCTTGATGGTGTGAGTACATATAGACAAGGGTCATGGGCGCTTCAGGTGTATCTGCCGACGGCACTTGAGGGCATCAGACTGCAACACAATGTCAAACACTGCAACACACTGCAACACACTGCAACACACTGCAACACAATGCAACACGCTCTGATGACTTCAAGTGTTTCACTGTATCATTGATACCAGGCAAATGTGAAGAGAAAGCGAGAAAAGCAAGACGCAAGAACTTGAATGCAAATCAAAAATTTCAATGGGGTTGTCTAAGGTGTCTACTGACAGTTGAGACAATTATGGCCTATTTTTAGTTCAACAGGGTGTGATATCTTTTTTTAGGCACTGGTTGTGGGACGCTCCCAGGTCACGGCACCGTCGGCAGTGTAGTAATACGTCTTGCCCGTTGGCTCGTCAACCGCTGCATACCAGCCGCCTGGCAGCCTTCTCGCCGTTACTGTTCCTGTGGCTGATGCGTCTGCTGATACTGGTGTAGTGGCCGTTGAACCTTTCATGTGTGTGCGTGGTTACTATGGCCTTTTGGGAGGATTTTGAGAGAGGAGGGGGAGGGGGG
>Ga0209390_10008694_pt1 | contig 12444 bp, 16 predicted proteins | sample BON01_FD_187212 | JGI IMG/M metagenome (GOLD analysis project Ga0209390, IMG submission 187212) | Freshwater microbial communities from Lake Bonney liftoff mats and glacier meltwater in Antarctica - BON-01 (SPAdes) (version 2) | ecosystem: Environmental > Aquatic > Freshwater > Ice > Glacier... | reverse complement strand
CAGTGCTTCGACTTGTGCCTTGGTGATACTGTCGGCATAGACTCGTTTGGCGGTGTTATCAATCCGGGCGCGACCGATCGGCATTAGCACTTTTTTACCAATAATCCAGCCCCCAGTATTGATAATCAAATAGCGAAATTGTCCTTCATCATCGACTAAAACATCATCGACAGAGCCAATTTTGTCATTTCCAGCATACAGGTCTAATCCTTTGATATCGCGATCCCCAAAGTGTTCCTTATAGTCTGGATAGAAGTCTCTAATTCTGTGAAGAGTCATTTTTTAAATCCTATTAATGATATTGTCAAAACCGATTGACTATTTAAACATACAATTTTTACCAATCTCATACATCCTTCGATCTGCCGATCTAACTAGTACCATTAGATAGAGAGCAAAAGAAACTAACTGGTACTTTTGATTCGTTCGAGCTAGGGGGGACAGTTGAGAGTTGAGTGTTTAACTAAGAATGCAGAATGTAGCCAGTAAGTGGCTCGTCACCGCTCCGGTGTATCAGGTGAAGGCGCAAATCGCCTTCGACCATATTTGTCCACGAAGTACCCCATGATGACTCCAGACTCTGCTAAAGTTAGCTCTCCGTCAGTGATGACAGGCGATTTACCGAGTGGATGCACCTGACGCAGGGAGACTGGTGCTAACATGGTTTGGGGATCGCGCTTGTAATACTTGATGTCGTACTCTAGCCCGAGTTCTTCTAGCATCCAGAAGATCCGCTGGGAACGAGAATTATTTAAGTGGTGGACGGTAATCATCTAAATTCTCTAGCCAATGGATCTATTACTCTCTAATTGCGGCAATCTCGATCGATTCAAATACAAGCCGTGCTGAATTAGGATCTGATTCTCTTTGCTACAAAATTATCGCCCATACCCATACTCTATTTGTTTGATACACCGTAGCATCAAAATAGAGCGGCGTTTTTATTCGGAGGTTCCCCCCGAATAAAAAAACGACAAGACATTTAATCGAGACATGTATACCCGTTTTAGCGATTTAGTCACGGAAGATATTGCGGAAGATCGGAAACGATTTTTTCAGATCTTCAAACCTTTTTACCTGAGGATTTGGACAGTAATCTTTACAATCAATTGCTTCTCTAGTCATAACTGTCTTTGGGTGGAGAGTACACTGAAGATAGTGATTGCTATTAAAATATTGACAGCGATGACACGTAACCTTATGATGCTGCTGATGGCTGAATTTCTGCTGTCCCCACTTGGAAATATAAGCATAAATTGGAATAATTAGCGTAAAACCGGTCGCGAGGATAGCGACACTTAAAAAAACTGTATTTATTAAGGGAGCGGGGCTAATTCCTTGCTGACTTTGAGCAATTGAATTAGATGTCTGAGCCATAATGGATCGTGTTTCCATTTTCAGTTCTTTCATGATTTCATGAGGGTTTCCAGTGTTATCCTAAATATTTTATAAACTATGATGTTATTATTAAACTTAACTCTAATTTATATCTTTTAGTATTACTGAAAGTAATACTAAAAGCCTATCCATCAACAGACAGATTTTTGATAAAGATTTTTTAAATACGATCTCTCTCAATAGGCAGAGATTTAGCTATTTTTACTTCAATTACTCCCCGAAATATTCTCATCCCACAACTGAAAATATATTCACCTACCGTGGTTGGGGTGAATCCAACATTTGTTATTTACCTAATCGGTAAACGGGTAGTAATCCCAAAATCAGGAATCAGTAATTCATCCAGACAAGGATTGCGATTTAACCAATCGAATGACAACTGCACTGGCTCTCCAGCGACGACAACAATTCGACCTATCGGAATGCCCAGGACACGATCGCTAAGTGCCCAAAACAGATTCTGGTGAATATTTTGCATCGTGGCGTGACTGAGCCGAATTGCCGTCACAATCCCCTGCAAGTCCCCCGAAATTAGCGTAATATCACTTGCGGCGATCGCTGCGAACAGTTTGAACCGACTTCCGGCGATCGCTTCAAACTGTTCGCCAGTAGGCAATTATGATTTATTTTGGTCGCGGGTATATTGGAGTAATGCTTCAGCGAGGGGATGTTCGGAGTTACTTTCTAGAGCACCGATCGATTGCCACAAATCCAGTGGAGCTAAAATATTTCGGCTGGTCGGAATCAGATCCAGTAGGGAAGATGTATCGGTGACAACTGGCTTACCCTGTGTAATCGTACCTGTTTTATCTAGCCCGATCGTCTGGATTTGACGGGCGAGTTCGAGACTTCCGGCACCTTTAATCAAAATGCCATGTTCTGCCCCCTTGCCGATGCCGACAGTCACCGATGTGGGAGTTGCTAGACCCAAGGCGCAGGGACAAGCGATAATCAATAATCAATACACCGACCATTGTGACGATCGATAATGTGAAATTGCCAATCGCTAGAAACCATACTACAAAAGTTGTTACAGCGATCGCTAGAATTGCTGTAACGAACTAGCCAGTGATATTATCTGCTAATTTTTGGATTGGAGCTTTAGAATTTTGCGCTTGTTGAAATAATTTGACGATCTGCGCTAGGGCGGTATCTTCACCGATTTTGGTAACCCGAAATTGAAAGCTACCCATCTTATTGAGAGTTGCGCCGACTACTCGATCGCCAACTTGTTTCGTAACTAGAAAACTCTCGCCTGTGAGCATCGACTCATCTACAGTTGAATATCCCGATACGACTTCACCATCAACAGGGATTTTTTCATTAAGGCGTGCTCCGACTATATCGGCGGTGGTTACTTCCGCGATCGGGATGTCAACGAATGCTGGCTCGATCGATACTAAAATTGACATTACCTTGTGTCATCCCTGGCATATTCAGGAGTGCTTTCTCGATATTGTTAGCACAAGAATCACAAATCATCCCCTTGAGTTTGAGATTTAATTCCATTATCGTCCCTCTAGTTGCCGCCTTGGATTCTGCTGCATTTGCACTAGCATGGCTAATAATCCCAAGCACGAGTTTAGAGCTTCTAGCTGTTAGGCGGATTATGATTGGGACAGCTAGCTATCCTAATTACAACGCTGTCTTGATTCGCTGTCTTGGAAAGGTGCTCTACTTAGGTCTCCCCAAGACCTACTAGTCGGCTAGCCGACCAAATGCAATTTCCCGCTAAACCCTCAACTGGGCGGGTCACAAAGGCCAGTCGGGAACCCTACGTGCGGCGAATCGCTGTCAACACTGTTGGCGTAGCCTTGCCAAGGGTAAGGCTACGCCAACAGTGCAAGCTGTCAACTGTCAACTGTTACCCTGCGGTTACAGCCTGGGCACTACCATTCAAAGCAGCTTGAAGTTTTGCTTCATCTTCTTTGGATAGTGAAGTGCGTAGGACTTTGCCTTCAAATCTGCTTAAATCTGCCAAAACGCGATCGGGTGTAGATTTGCGGATTAATACAAAGATAGCAGAAGTACCAGGTTCGATCGTACTACCTAGATCGCGGATGAAATTGTCATCAATGCCGATGTCTGTGAGTGCGCCTGAAACTGCCCCAGCAGCAGCACCAACCAATGCAAAAATCGGATTGAAGAAGAATATACTCAACAATATGCCCCAGTAACTTCCACTTACTGCCCCAGCAGCTACTAGCTCTTGAGCTTGTTTGATTTTGATTTTGCCTTCTTGATTTCTGACCACAACAGCGGCATCTTCTAGATCGACTAAGTATTCTGATTGGAGTCTTCTTAATTCGCTCATCACTTCGTCTGCTTTAAATTCGTCTTTAAAACCAACAACAATTAGGTCGCTCATTTGATTATCCTTTGACTAAATTTACTAGTTCAACTTGCTTATTATAAAAAATCAGTAGCGGTTATTCTCTCTTCCAACAGATAGAGAGTGATACTTTTAGGCTGCCATTGCCATCATCTGCACCATGTCACTATCTAGACAAGCTTCAATACAAGGTTCTAGTAGAGAATTATGGGCGTGAGTGGCAGTCGTCGGATTACTCCTAAAAATATTTAATAGCCTTTCGCTCTCTGTAATCTCTAGTTACGCTAATTGCTTATCAGGAATAGATCTGTCGATCGATAGATCTATTACTGTGATTTTCTTTAGCGTAGTTAGGCTACAACGATTGAAATCGTCGCTAGTGACGCAAAGTCCGCCTGTCTCGATGCGCTGTCTTGTCTTGGTTTAGCAGTTCCAGCATGGTTGTCTGTGCGGATGACGATCGCTTGTATACCTTTGAATATGTAGCATTGGTGATAGAAACTTCAACAATCGCGATCGAACAGTTTGTGCGAGTAGGATCGATCGAACCTGTCGGCTCGATGCTGCGATCGCGAGAAATTGGGCGGATTGCTCAAATCCAACGGTTGCGCCAGGATTTAGGGTTAAATCTCGTCGGCGCGATGATGGTGCTCGATCTAGCACAAGAAATCGCCCAGCTCCGGGCACGGCTGGAAATATTACGGTCTTGAGTCGTTGGCAAAGCCTGTTTGCAGCTTTGCCAGATCGGGCCGAAATTGATGACATTGCTAATGCTTTTGGGCGGAAGTTAGAAGAGGCTAATTCGGTTTTCCGAGTGCTATGGGGCAAAGTGCTGTCGAACCTTGGCGACAAGCTGAGGTTCGGTCAGATTATCGACCGTTTCCACCCCGACCACCTTGACCCCAAGGCGATTTTCTTCCATCCGCTGTTGCAGTTCATGCTTGGCTGCACCTGGCCCCACGATCAGAATCGAGTCGGCATCGCGAATATGCAAAATAACCTCATCATAGTAGGTATTTAGTTCTCCCGTTCGTGCCCGTTGGCGGCTATCGTCGGCGGGTACCTGAAACGATTCATAAGTCCCTTTCACGGGTGAATCGCCCGATCGCCATAGTTGTTTTTCTACGTCCGAGAGGATCTCGCTCGTCTCTGCTCCTTGCTCCGTCATCGCCACGATCGTCGCCTTGCGATAGTCGATCCACAGTCCTATTTGTGTACTCATCGATCTCTCCTTTATGGATTCAAGTTATCTAAAAAGCTGAGTTGCGCTTTGGTCACTAACAGCCTGAATTGGGCATTACTCAGCAGGCTTAATTCAGGACTAGGACGATCGTTAAGGCAGAAGTGGGTCAGTCCGGTGACTTGATGGGTGCTTGAGCCGTCCCAGGGTGTGGTCGATCAGGTGGGTCATTTTATCAGCAGCACTGTCAACAGCCTGGTAGAGAGTGGCGGATTGCTCGGTGACTGCCAGGGGTTGATGACCTTCGAGGCGGGCTTCAATCATGCAGCGGAGGCTGTCGTTGCCGTCCTGTTGCTCACTGTTTTGATTACTCAGATGAACATCGACGGAAGTGAGCCGATCGCTGAATCGGCTCAGTGCATCTTTGATGATGTTACTAACATAATCAGCTAGTGCCTCATCACCTTCGATATTGTGGTCGGTTCTGATTTGAATTTGCATAGTAGTCTCCTTATCTTCGTTTTATGTTAGTCCTGATACTTACTTGTCTTGGGGTTCCCCGCCCAGTTGGGAGACCCCAAGACCATTGGGCGGGTTCCCCGCCCATCAGCACTTTCCGCTAAACCCTCTCTGCGATCCGCTGCGCGTTGGCAGACCCTGCGCTTTGCCAACGCGCAAAGCCTACGTGCGGCAAATCGCTGTCTCGCCTCGCTAAACCTCCAACTGGGCGGGTGACAAAAGTCAGACAACTATCAACGATCGACTATCAACTGCTTACCTACTGCTGACTCCATCCGTCGTGCGTCCAGTCATTTCACTTTCATAGATCCGGTAGATACTAATTGCTTCTCCACGTCCCCAGGCATCTGTCCAAGTGCGATTGATGGCAGGTGAGAGGGCGGGATTTCGTTCTTTGACAACAGACATCATTCGATCGATATCTGGCTGCTCGGTCAGGTGTTTGGCTTTACCTGTAATAATGACACTGCGCCAATGCTCTAAGCTGTGCAGTTCTTCGACCTGTAAGCAGATATCTGGATCTGCATCCATGTCATCAGTCTTCATCCCAACTGTTGTAAATAGGTAGATCTGCCCGTCATCTAAATAGTAGTGCATGGGCATCACATATGGTTTCCCTTCGTGAATAACGCCGAGATGACCGTAGCCGATTTTGTGTAGCACTTCATGAATCTCATCTTGTCCCATTTCATCAATGTCTAGCACGATCTTCTCTCCAAATATTTAGTTAAATTTAGGTCTGTTGAATCACCATTACTGAGCAATATGCATGGTGCAAGACATAGTTACTGGTACTGCCTAAAAAGAATTCACTTAAAGCTGATTTCTGATTGCGTCCCATCACAATTAAGTCCGCAGACCAATTTTTAGCTATTTTACAAATCATCGCTCCCGAGTCGCCAAAATCTTGAGATGTTTCAGCTTCGATCTGATACTCTTTAGCCTGAGCCGCATAAGATTGGAGTCGTTCCATTCCGCGTTGTTCGCGATCTTGCCATTCTTGCTGATATTGTTGGACAGCCAGCTCGTTCATCATCGGATAACTCGCACCCATAAGTTGATTACCCATAGTTTCAAAACTATTCTGGGTTTGATTTAGGACATGTAAAAGTAGGATCTTGGTATTAAATTTCTCAGCCATTATTAACCCAGATTTTAATATTTGTGATGATTCTGGAGCGTCACCAGTTGCGATTAAGATTTTTTGCAGTATCATCTTTATTTTAATTTAAAGTAAATCGAGAAAAATGTATTAGTCTATTCAGATAGTATTAATAAAAAGGTAGAATTTATGTTTACTTTGATAGTATGGCGGGCGTTAGTAGGTAAGAGAATAAAGACTCCAGCTTCTAGGACTTACTCTTTACCTCTTTGCCTTCAAGGAGTAATTCGCCCTATCCTTCAATGACATTTACTATGGCATTACGACCAGAAATATGTTCTGCAATGTGCATTCCCATCACTAGCGATATCTGTGCGTAGTGATTTTCATTTTCTAGTAAAGTCTTGCTTTTAACTCCAGTTTCGGGATACTTAATTACGTCCGCCCAACGAATGGTGGTAGTCTTCGATGACATGATAGTTGTAGTGATGGGATTAACCTATAAAAGTTATTTTTTGAAGCGAGGGGTTGTAGCGATCGCGATGCTTCCTATTGGAAATCACACTATGGAACGATCGATCTCAATATTAGATTTAAAATCTGAGGATCTGGTGAGGTTAATAAATTACTTTAAACAAACGTTGCTTAGAGTAAGATGAAAAATATTTTTTATGCTAGTTTCGATCCTTGATGTTTATATATATTAAACTTACCGAGATTTGCCAATCGAAAAATCAATCAATAGGTAGATCTTTCGGCTGCCCGATCTGTCGCCCGAAGTAAAGGTTTATCTGCTAACTCCCGATCGATCGTCACAACGCTCTCTTGAAGAGGTGCTAGCCTTTATCGATCGACAAAGGCCACTTGGGGCTAAACCCTCGTGGAACCCAACGTGCAGCGAATCGATCTCAACCCTTTGACAGAGCTTCATGGCAAACTGTCAACTGTACTGGGCGGGCAACAGTTATCTGGCAAACTGTCAACTAATTAGTGACCGCCACCAGCTCCAGCCTCAACTTTCACCTTTTTGATAAACAAAATTGCTACCCCACTTAATAGCAAAGCAAAACCGATAAAATAAAAACAATCATTAAAAGCCATCACATAAGCCTCGCGACGGACGATACTCTCGATCGACTTCAATGCCCGATCCTGCGCTGTAATCAAATCTGCCCCCCTACTCACAAATAACTGAGTCAACTCATCAATCCGTTGCTGAGTCGCAGGATTGTATAACGATACGGCATCGCCCAACCGATTGGAGTGAAATTGTTCTCGCTGAGTCAATAAAGTTGCCAAAGCGGCGATCCCAAATGAACCACCCAAATTCCGCATCATATTAAATAAACCACTTGCCGAACCAGCTTGCTCTTTGGAAATCCCCGCAGTAGCCACCCCAGACAGCGGCACTAAAATCAGTGGTTGACCCATTGCGCGTACCAATTGCGACCACCGCAACTGGTCGATACCAGTTAGATTAGTTAGATCTGAATTCATAAAGCAACTAACTGAAAATAAGCTTACGCCTACAGCAATTACTAGGCGGGTATCAACCAACTTAATCAGTTTTGGTACGAATGGAATTATGAATAGTTGGGGAATTCCCGCCCACATCAAAACTTCGCCAATTTGGAGAGCATTATATTGTTGAATTTGGGCTAGATATAAAGGTAAAACATAAATAGACCCATATAATCCAACGCCCAGCGATACATTGACAATACTAGCCAGCCCGAAATTTCGATTGCGTAATAGCCGCAAATTAATAAAAGGTTGCTTACGAGTTAATTCAATCCAGAAAAATATTGATAAAAAAATCACGGCAATGATGCCAAGATTAATAATCAACGATGAACTAAACCAATCTTTGCGCGAACCTTCTTCTAATACTACTTGTAACGATGCTAACCCAATCGCCATCGATAGAATTCCCCACCAGTCACCTTGCTTGAGCAATTCTGGTTTAGGTGGTTGTTGTTTGATGCCATACCAAACACCAGCAATTAGGATTAACCCTGGGATGACATTTAAGTAGAAGATATAGTGCCAACTTAAATTATTTGTCAGCCATCCGCCTAATGTCGGCCCAATCGAAGGCGCGAATGTAGCTGTAATTCCAAATAACGCCAATCCGATCGGTTGTTTAGATAGCGGTAGACTGAGCAACATATTGGTAAATGCCATGGGAATCAAAATCCCACCTGTCGCCCCCTGAAAGGCACGAAAGGTAATCATCGATGGCAAATCCCAAGCCGAAGCACACAAGACTGAAAAGAGGATGAATAGTGAGGCATTTACCAATATATAGCGGCGGATCGAGAATACCTGCGACAACCAGCCCGTCAACGGAATCACCACAATCTCGGCAACCAAATAGGAAGTGGAAATCCAAGAACCTTCCTCCAATGTTGCACCCAGAGCTGCTTGAATATCTTGAAGTGAGGAGTTAGTGATTTGAATATCTAGTACCGCCATAAATGCGCCGATCATTCCCGCACCAACCCCAATCCAAGTTCTCAGCGATACATAATCCGGTGGGAGGTTAGGATTGTTACTTCGGTTACTAATTACACTTGGATTTGCCACATTTCTAATTCCAGATTGGTTAATCATCTTATTGTTGGCGTAGCCCACTGCTCTCACCCTCAGGTAGTTGTCCACGCAAGTCGGTTAGACTTCTGCAACGGCAGACACTACGCGAACGGTTGAGGTTAATTTAGCCCCCAACCCTCCCTGATAAAGCAGGGCTGACTCATTTCAGATCGGGCTTAGGTTGTCAAGATCGAACAATTGGCGATTTTATCCTCGGAAATACCCAAATTAATATTAAAAAAATTTCACGATCGACTTTCGATTAACTTAATAAAGAATAGGGGTAAAAATCCCCAGGGGACAACCCAATTATCAATAGCTGGGCTTGATCCCCCGTCTAGCTATCAATTATCAATTAATTCAATATGCCTTTACTCCGATAGATTTCGTGAACGATCTTCCGCAATGATGGTAATTGCTTATTAAAGAAGATCGATCCCAAAATACATACACTACCAGCAATAATTAGTGTGGGAGTAACACCAATCCGATCGGCTAAACTCCCACCTAATAAACTCCCGAAGGGCGTAATACCTAAAAATGACATCGTATATAAGCTCATTACTCGTCCGCGTTTATCATCCTCGACAATCGTTTGCACAATTGTATTACCTGTAGCGATTTGTAAAATCGTACCTAGTCCGATCGATAGCATTGCTAACAAAGAAAGCGGCAAAAAGCGCGATAATGACAAAGTAATCAAGCCAACTCCTAAAATTGCTGGCCCGATGACAACCAATTTGCCAAGTCCGACTACTGTTGTTCTGGTAATTAGATAAATACCACCAGCTACGGCACCAACTCCAGATGCTGCCAGTAAAAATCCTAAGATCTGGGCATCACCTTTAAGAATTTTATCGGTAATAACTGGGACGAGTACGGTATATTGCATCCCCATTAAACTGACTAAGCAGGATAATAATAGAATCGCGCGAATTGGCGGACATCCAAAGGCGTATAGAAATCCTTCTTTGATTTTCTGTAACGGATTTCCATTTGTGACTGGGATTAATTTAGGCATAATTCGCATTGCTAGTAAAGCGATAATTACGGCAATATAACTTAACCCATCGATCAAAAAACAATAGCCTTCGCCGACTCTAGCAATCAGTAATCCCCCAATTGCTGGCCCAATTAATCGCGCTCCATTAAACATCGTCGAGTTAATTGCGATCGCATTGGGTAGATCCTGTTGACGATCGACAAGTTCAGTCACGAATACTTGTCTTGCTGGCGCATCGACTGCACTAATCATACCTTGAAATAAGCTCAACCCGATAATATGCCAGATCTCGATCGTATTCGATAATGCTAAAGCAGCAAGGGTTAATGATTGTACCATCGCCAGAATTTGAGTAGTAATTAAAATCCGACGGCGAGGGAATCGATCGGCAAATAATCCCCCAAAAGGTGTCAGCAAAAAGTTGGGAATTTGACTGGTAAATCCCACCACCCCTAGCATGAAAGCCGAATTAGTGATGTGATAAACTAGCCACATAGTAGCGATTTGTGTCATCCACGTGCCGATCAGTGAGATCCCTTGTCCGCCAAAGAACAGCTGATAGTTGCGCGATCGTAATGCGGGGGGTAAAAATCTAGGTTCACTTACTTGCATATTAAATCAGTCGGTTGTAGCGGTAATACCTTTTAGTGCGTAAATTGGGCGCAACATTCAGGGAATGCCCCCACAAGTTATCCCTGAATTAAGTAAAAGCTCTAGTCGATCGCGATAGTAACTTCAGCAGACATACCTGGAGCAATCCGCGACTCATAACCTTTGATACTTTGGGGATCTAAGTTAACTTTTACAGGGATCCGTTGGACGATTTTAGTAAAATTTCCAGTAGCATTGTCGGGTGGTAATAGTGAAAATTGTGCGCCAGATGCTGGGGCAATACTATCTACATAACCCCTAAATATGTGACTGGGAAAAGCGTCTAACTTAACTTCTGCTGGCTGCTTAGGTTGCAGTTTGTCCAGTTGGGTTTCTTTGAAATTTGCCACTACCCAAAAATTACGATCGACAACAGCCATCAGTGGCGATCCTGCTTGGATACGGTTGCCAACTTCAACATTTTTACGACCGATCCGTCCGGCAGTAGCTGCCGTAATATTCACATAAGATAGTTGTAATTGAGCATCTTTGAGAGACGCTTGAGATTGGGCGATCGCTGACTGTGCTGCTGCATACTGACTGCGGTTAACTGTTGTTTGTTGTCCGCTGGCGGTAGCTTGTTGCAATCCGCCTCTAGATGCTGATAGTTTGGCTTGTGCGCTAGTAATTCCTGCTTGTGCTACTGCTAGTTGAGATTGCGCTTTAGCGACACCAACTTTGGCTGAGGCGAGTCGGGCATTGGCTTTTTGGACTCCTTGGAGGGCAGAACTTTTTTGGGCTTGAGCGACAGCGTAGGCGGCTCTAGCAGTATCTAATTGTTGCCCTGCGACGGCACCCTGTCGATACAAACTATTGTACCGATTATAGTCAGCCGTGGCTTTCTGGAGATTGGCATCGGCTTGAGTTACCTCTGCTTGAGCTAGGGGAATTCCAGCTTGAGCCTCTTGTACAACTGCTTGAGCCGCAGGAATTCCCGATCTCGCCTCTTGTACGGTAGCTTGAGCGGTACCGATGGCTGCTTGGGCGGTACTGAGATCTCCCTGCGCTTGAGCCGTCTTACCACTTGTGGTTTGGGATGCCAAGGCAATGTTGGCTTGAGCGGCATTTGCTTGTCGCCGCGCCGATTCTAGTGCAGCTTTTGCTTGCTGGACTTGATTATCGTAGTCTTTGGGATCGAGCTTAATTAATAATTGCCCTGGTTGCACCTGCTGATTATCATCTACTAATACCTCAGTAACAGTCCCCCCAATCTTACTGCTAATTTGGTGAATATGTCCGGCTACCATAGCATTATCTGTCGCCTGATGGGTTGAGGAATATTGCCAATAACGATAACCAAAAATACTCGCGGCGATCGATCCAATCCCCACACCTGCTAAGATTAGCGCGATCGGTTTTTTCTTTGTCGGTGTTGGCTGACGCTCTTCTGGTCCGCCTTTTTCCGCATCTGGTGTCGCTGGCGATTCAGGGACTTTAGTATTTGTTAGCTCTGGATTTCGCTCTTGGAGATTGTGCCGATCGATAGTCAAGTCTTGCTCGGATCCAATTATTTTGTTCGGATCGGAGCTGTTATTTCCGGTACTAGTTGGCGTTTGCATCGTTTATTCTCACTAAAAAATAGCAGTTAACCTCACAATAGTTACTCCTGGCTTAACTCAGACAACTCGGCGATCTAAAGATAAATAAATATTTTGTATGCGTAATAT
>Ga0209390_10008690_pt1 | contig 12447 bp, 17 predicted proteins | sample BON01_FD_187212 | JGI IMG/M metagenome (GOLD analysis project Ga0209390, IMG submission 187212) | Freshwater microbial communities from Lake Bonney liftoff mats and glacier meltwater in Antarctica - BON-01 (SPAdes) (version 2) | ecosystem: Environmental > Aquatic > Freshwater > Ice > Glacier... | reverse complement strand
TGGGGGGGGTATGGGAGGAGTGGGGGCGGGCGGGGGGGCAGGGTTAACCCGCTCGCCCTACGTAATAGCGTTGCACTGGTGCCAAACGCTTGAGTTATCTATCTATATCTATATAGATCTATATCTATCTAGAGAGAATCCGCACCCTGTAAAAGACGACGAGGACCCATCGCTCGCCCCACGTGATAGCGTTCGATTGTATGTGTATACATATAGGGAGAGGGAGAGAGAACTATAGATCTATCTACTTCTATCCATCCATCTATCTATCCATCTATATATATGTTCATCACCCTGTAAAAGACGAAGAGGACCCATCGTTCTCCCCACGTGATTGCGTTCGAATGATGCCATTAATTTACACATGCATATATATATATATATATGTATATATATATGTATATATATAGGGAAAGGGACAGAGAAAGATACATATATATATATATATATATACATAAATAAATAGCTAGTCCGCACCCTGTAAAAGACGACCAGGACCCAACGCTCGCCCCACGTGATCGCGTTCGACTGATGCCACACGCTTGAGTCGAGCACACACGCATCTCCTGCTCCCAGCGGGTATTCAAACACCTCCGCGTCTTTCTCTCCGTCCCATACCTAAGGAACATGTCGAGGAAAAGAGTTGTACAATAATGAACATGAGGTTCTCGGGTTAACATGTTCATGGGCGCCACCAGCTTCAACAGAACCTCTCTGCGTGGGATGTGTCGGCCGTCGCTGACATATCTTCCATGTTCCTGGGCGCCGCCGCCTTCAACCAGGACCTCTCTTCCTGGAATACATCGGCCGTCGCTACCATGTCTAGGGGTTTAGGGTTAAAGGGGTTAGGGTTAGGGTTAGGGTTAGGGTTAGGGTTAAACCGATATGCAATATGCGTAATGCGTCTGACTTATCTCGATAACAAAGGAGCACACACGCACCTCCCGCCCCCAGTGGGTACTCAAACACTTCTGCGTCTGTCTCTCCGTCCCATACCTAAGGAACACAAGAGGAAATCTTGAACATGAGTCCAATTTGAAGGTGCCCTGCAGGTACTAAGTAAGTGCTTTAAGTAAATTCGCGTTGATCATGTACATGAGCGAGTTTCGACTACGAGTTTCGTCGTTTTAATTAGAGGAAACTCGAAGTCGAATCACTTAGGCGCACAGGGCACCTTTAACATATGCGTACAGTGTCTGACTTAGCTCGAAAACAAAGGAGCACACACGCATCTCCCGCCCCCCGTGGGTACTCAAACACTTCTGCGTCTCTCTGCGTCCCATACCTAAGGAATACGCGGGGAGCAGGCGCGGGGGGGGGGGGGGGGGGGGGGGGGGGCTAACCCTACATATCTCTATATCTATATCGATCGACGCGCCAATGCCGACTGGGCAAATCGATGGCCTGTTCGGGAGTAGAGCGCAGTCGAAAAGGGAGGGGGGCGTTAACCCGATCATCATGTAACGCTAAGCGCGTATATGATTATCGATACTACTAGCCTAGTTACTTGGCTGGTTAACCTATTTGGGCTAGTAAGCATTCATAGGCTAGTAACTAGGCAAGTAGCCCGCGTCACTAGGCTGGTAACTAGGTCACTAGACTAGTCGCTAGCCAAGTAACAAATTTACTGGCCTAGCAAGATGCGTACACGCCCAAATGGGTTCACCAGCCAAGTAACTAGGCTAGTCGTTTTTCAGTGCACCTTCAGCTTGCCGTCCAGTTGGAGCGGCAACAATGCGCTGCATGCATATAGGTGCTCTGCCATAGCACATTCTCGCTTCTTCGGATTCTAAGCCGTAGGGCCGCGCACCGTGAGCCCGCCGCCGCCGAACCCGGTCTCGGAGGGAAGGCCGAGCACGAGCGAGCCGTCCACGTCCGCGCCGTCGATGTGGCGCGGGAGGTGCGTCTCGTGCGTGACGGAGCGGTAGCGCGTTACAAAGGACTGCAGGCGCTCAAGCCGCCGCGCCTTCTTCGAGCTCAAGTACGGATGCGTGTCGTCGTACCACCGCAGAAAGACCGCGTCGCACGCAGCGAGCGTCGGCTGCGCCGCGCGCATCAGCAGCGCGCCCCTGCCAAGGTCGATGTTGCCCCGGGCGACCCCGTTGCCGTATTCCATGAAGCACGAGAGCTGCCAGTGGTCCTTGCCGTAGGCGGTGTTGGCATAGCCGACCTGCTGCGGCGAGAAGGCGCCGCGGATCGCATCGAACGCGCGCTCCAGCTCTCGCTCGCTCAGCGCGGCGCGGATGGCGCGGTGCCTCAGCGGCAGCCACCTGTGCCGGTCGAGCGCGGCGCGCGTGGCAGCCGGCAGGTCCGAACAGGTCGCTTGCAACCCGAACGTAGTGGTTCGTGCGGCACGGCGTCGTGCCCAGCACACCAGCGCGCAGGCCACCGCGGCCAAGGTAGCGGCCGCGGCCAATTCGCGGTTCGGCATGCAACAGCGAGTTCACATGAATTCATGAATACTGTATTATGTACGGGTGGCTTTGATGTAAATAGTAAGAAGACAACCATCTGTAGCCTATTGGCATGAAGCGGTTATGGGGGTATCTAATTTCAGCGCTTTCTGCTACCTGCATTTTCCGTCGCCTTCCTTTTTGCCCCGCCCCCCGCCTAACCCCCTTAGCCCCCTAGAGTTTCTATTTCCACTCCCCCCCCTCGGTATAAAAAAAAACACCATGCGTGTCGGCTTCTTCGCTGCACTGCTGCTAGCAGCCACGGCGCCCTGCGCGGCCACGGTCCTTGACCGGCCAGCGCTGGGCGTGCAGCGCAGTGTGGGGGCTCTGCGCGGAGGCGCGCGTGCGGACGCGGTGCACCGGGTCGTCACGCTGCGTGGCGGTGCGACGACGGGCGTCAGCTGGTGGCGTGAGTGGTTGCGCGGCGCCATGGCGAAGCTGGGCATCTGGAGCAAGAAGGGGCAGCTGCTCGTGATTGGCCTCGACAACGCGGGCAAGTCGACGCTGCTCACGATGCTCGTTCGCTCCAAGGTTGTGCAGCACGAGCCGACGCACCAGCCCGTCTCTGACGAGATCCAGGTGGGCTCGCTCAAGCTGCGGGCAGTGGACATGGGCGGCCACGCCATCGCGCGGCGCATGTGGCGCGAGTACTCCAAGGAGGCGGACGCCGTGGTCTACATTGTCGACGCCGCCGACCGCGAGCGCTTCCCGGAGGCGGCGCTCGAGCTGCACAAGCTCCTCGCGGGCGCCCTGCCGCCGCACGTGCCGGTGCTGGTGCTGGGCAACAAGCTCGACCTGCCCAATGCCGTGCGCGAGGAGGAGCTTTATTTTAGCCTGGGCCTTGACGAGCTCGTGCAGCAGGCGGGGCCGCAGCCCGGCCGCCCGCTGCGGCTCTTCATGTGTAGTGTGTACCAGGGCACCGGCTTCACGGAGGGGCTCGAGTGGCTCGCGAGCTGCGTCAAGTAGAGAGCGCGTGGTGCGGTGGCGCGGCTCACGCGTGGACTGGAGGGTGGAAGGAGGGAGGGGGGGGGTGCAAGCGCTGCTGCTACGGTGCTCGGCCGCTGCAAAGAGAGAGAGGTGGTCCTTGTGGAGGGGTATACTTCTACGGGACGGCTGCTCTCGTCTGGAAGGCGGGACGGGAGTGTGGGGAGTGTGAGTGCCGCGTTAGTTGTGGTTCGTCAAATATGTCTCTCTGTTTCGTCCACTCCCGTTCCTTCCGTCTCTAGATATGTTGTGTGAGCTTGCGCTGGGTGAGCGCGAATGCAGGTATGTGCCGTCGTTCGGCCGGGTACAGTAGGTATGAAAAGAAAATTAAAAAGTCTGCTTGTGTCCCGCCTGCATTTTCCTCAGCGACGCCGCACAGCTCTGTACGCTTTCGCTCTGCAGAAGACCTTCGGCGGCCGCCGGCCTGCCCCTGACCGCCACGGTCCGCCCCTTCGCCCGCAGGCACCTGTGGAAGCATGCTGCGGTCGGCCTCTACGCGTATCGCTCGCCGCAGCGGCGTGTTCGCCAAGGGTGAGCCTCCACGTGTGGCAGCAGCGCAGGCCCTGCGCGCAGGGAGTGTGGGCAGGTCTGGGGCCGGGGAGCAGCGGATTGGACGCGGTTCGCGGTGCACGCGGTGCATGTTGGTCGCTGGGCCCGTTCCCCGCGGCGCGCGACGTGATGCACACCTTATCCGACGCTTCGTCCCCTCGCGCCCCGGTCGCAGCTCCGTTCGCGTGCATCGCGGCTCGCGAGGCCTCGACTGGCAAGGTGACCCAGGTCATTGGTGCCGTTGTCGACGTGCAGTTCGAGGATGGCGTGCTGCCGTCCATCCTCAACGCGCTCGAGGTCCAGGGCCACGAGGTCCGCCTCGTGCTCGAGGTTGCGCAGCACCTTGGCGAGAACACGGTCCGCACCATTGCCATGGATGCGACCGAGGGCCTGGTCCGCGGGCAGGAGGTGCTCGACATGGAGACGCCGATCAAGATCCCGGTTGGCGAGGGCGTGCTCGGCCGCATCATGAACGTGATTGGCGAGCCCATTGACGAGCGGTGCGCGTCATCTATCCCTCGTCGCCCGCCCTCGTTTACCCACCTCTCCCCATCCCCTGGACCTCGTTCATATGGGGGGGGGAGAAAATGGTAGCAGCATGAATTTACTCCCTACCGGATTCCTTTACATCTCCCTGTGCCCCACTGCGCTGGGCTCGATTGTGCGCTTACCTCAACCCCCCCACTCAAAAAGCCATGCTGCTACCCTACCCCACCCCCCATACAAACGAGGTCCTGTAACCATAGCCACTTGTGATATTCGACCACTCAACCGGCCACCCGCTCCCCGCGCGCAGTGGCCCAATCGATGCGGCGCAGTACGACCCGATCCACAAGGAGGCGCCCGTCTTCACCGACCAGTCGACCGAGCAGGAGGTGCTCTCGACGGGCATCAAGGTGAGCTACTACTATCATATTGACTAAATAGGAGGATAGGGATCATTCATTATCCCCCCCTGCAATGTTTCCGAGGCGGCCGGAGCTGTCTAGAGCCCTTCTGGGTTGGGGGTAGGGCCAGACTTGGTCACGGAATCAAGGTGGCCGCCTGTTGCGCATTGGCTTTAGGCGGGGGGGGGGGGGGGTAGTCGATATAAATAAATATGCATGCACCTGGCAAATGCGGTCTTGCAAATATTTGGATGCGAGAGAGGTCGCACGTAAGAAGACGGGACACGCCCAGAGCCTGCGAGTGACTTACCTGGAGCGCCCAAGCGACGGGACGCCGCCCCCGCGCCCTAGCCTCATTCCAAAGCGTCACGCCTCGTTCAATGTAAAACTGGTTCATAGTAACCATACCACTTGCCTAGGCAGCGCACGGGGCCGCGCGGGGGATGGAATGAAGGACCTTGAAGATGAGAGGGACGCGAGGAACAAGAAGCCCCTTGGACGGGTGGCCGCTGCGCAGTACAGCATATAGTGTGTGGTATAGTGTATATATAGGTATGAGTCTGCCTTCCACGCCTGCTGCTGGCAGACCTCTGGAGAGCCTTTGCCTCTGCCTTCTCATAGGAAGGTGGGGCTCTAACCTGGATCCTGGAACGGCAGGTGGTTAACCCGAGGGAGGCAAGATCCTAAAAGAATACAGAACCGACGATTCCTTTACTTGTTGTTTCTTTTCTTTTAGGTGATTGACTTGATCGAGCCATACCCCAAGGGAGGCAAGATCTTCTTTCTCTCTGGGTCCTTCCTAGTTTTCCTCCCCTTCCTTTTCCTTCCTTTACTTTGGGGGTAAGAGAACACTACAGCTACGATTCGTAAATCCTTTTTGTTCTTGTGCATATCATACAACTCACACCACGAAAGCTAACCCCCCGTTTTTCTTTTCTTTTGAAGGTGATTGACTTGATCGAGCCCTACCCCAAGGGTGGCAAGATCGGCCTCTTCGGCGGCGCCGGCGTCGGCAAGACGGTCGTCATCATGGAGCTCATCAACAACATCGCAAAGGTGCGTCGCCAGATGAAGACGCTTCATTAGCACGCCACTCGCACGAGCTACAAATCAGCTTAGGCATCCCCGCCGCTTTCTATTTCCGTCTCGTACTCAGGACTAGTTGTATAGACACGCCGCGCCCTACACGAACGCGCCCTCTTCCTTACTTTTCTTTATATACTCAAAACATAACCAATTGGTTCGGCGTTCGGGTTAACCCCTCGTCAGCATGGAGCTGATCAACAACATCGCAAAGGTGCGTTGCCCTTGACCAGAGATTCGTTTGTTAATTTAGGGAATATGCACTGGTCAATTCTAATATTGGCATGGAACGTTGAACTTCACAAGAGATTCGGATGTTGATTCCGGGAGTATGCGCTGGTCAATTCTATTATTGGCACGGAACACATCCTTTATTTAGTCCCCCTGTGTGTGTTTATTTCGGGAGTGTGCGCTAGTCAATTCTATTATTGGCACGCGACGTCTCCTTTATTTCGCCCCCCGGTATTTTTTTCACACATAATATTGCGCAGCGTATGGTCCGCCTCCGACCCCCCTCCCTCTTTATGTGCCAGGCACCAAACAATATTGGTAATGGCAATATCGTGTAAAGCGTCAAAGGTGCGCCACCAGCCAACACACACAAAACACAACCAATTGGTTCGGGCCTCGGGTTGGACGTATCTCGGTCCTTATCAGCGCAGCCTAACACAATATTTACACAACTTCGCGGCTCCTTGATCCTGAGCGAAGGGTAGGGCCTATTCGGAGTGCGTGCGGGGTAGGGCACCCTGGGAATATTGGGTTGGCCCCAGGAGGTGGGTGGCTCCATTGGAAGTCCGGGTGTGGGCCCTTTAGAAGTGTTGGTGGCGCCCCTGGAAACGCGGGTGGGGTTCTTTGGAGTGGGGGAGGGGCCGCTTAGGAGCGTGGGTAGCGGGGGCCCTTTGAAGTGTGGGTTGGCCTATACAAGATATGGTTTAGTTGCTGGGCTCTTGTGCACGAATCAATACTATTCTTTGAGCACCCACCCTTTGTGTAGGTACCCCACACCACCCCGTCATCGCCCACACTATTGCGCAGTAATGGTTGCCCCCGACCCCCCGTTATTGCAATATATACCACATTTTATTGGCGATGGCAATATCGTGTAAAGGCCAGGTTGGGGTGGGGGTGGGGCTTATGAGTGTGGGTGGGGCCCCTTGCCGCCAGGGTGGGGCCCCTGTGGAGCTCGGGTGGGGCCCCCTTAGAGTTTGGGTAAAGTCTCTTGACGCCAGCCTGGGATCCTTAGGAGGGTTAAAGGTGCCCTGTGCTCCTAGGTGATTCGACTTCGAGTTTCCTATAATCAAATCACGAAACCCTTAGTCAAAACTCGATCAGGTACCTGAGCAAAGCGAATTTACCCATAGCAGTTCATTAATAGCTTCAAGGCACCTTTGAGCCGAGCCGGGGCTACTAGCGCGGGTAGCCCCCTGCGGAGTGCGGTCTTGGAGAATAGGTGGGGCTTATAGGAAAAGTGGCACAACTGGTTCAGTACGGCACTCTTCCTCTACCAAACAGCGACTATCTAGGGTTCGACTCCCGGTAGGCCGCACGTGATTAACTCTGCGGCAATCGAGTGAGCGCCTTCCAGAAAGACGATGTTTTGTAGAGGATGGGCCCCTAGGAAGGGTGGGGCAGAAAGTTGGCTGAGGCGAGGATAATCAGATATATGAGTAAATATGTATATGTATGTATATATACATACATATATGTGTGTGTACACACCGAGCGCGGGGCGATGCGTATGTAACCTGCGCTGACGCTGCTCTAGTGCTCGCCGTCCCGCTTGAGCGCAGCCCACAGTACCCCCCCCGCCCGTATTTGTTCCTTCTGTGTGTTGTTCTCTGTTGCGATTTCTTCTTTTACTCCTCGGCCCATGCCTCCCCGCCTGTTCCGAGCGTTGTTTTCCTGTTTGCTTAGGTGTTTTGTTCTCTGTTGAGTTTTCTTTTTGTATTCCTCCGCCCATGCCTCCCCGCCTGTGCGCCCTCCTGTTCCGATCGTTGTTATATATATGTATATATATATATATATTTATATGTATATGTATATATATACAATATATATATACACCGCTTCTCACGCAAGCACGTTCATTCTCAGGGCTACACGCTCTCTGTGGCGGCTGGGTCGTCCTGTGCTCTGGTGGGCTCCTCTAGCTCGGGAAAGAGCATATATATATATATATATATATATATATATATATATATATATATATATATATATAAAAGCATATATATATATATATATATATATATATATATATATATATATATATGTAAATATAAGAGCATATATATATATATATATACATACACAGTTTCTCACGCACTTCCTGTTTGCTTTCTTTTCGGCAGGCCCACGGTGGCTTCTCCGTCTTCGGTGGCGTGGGCGAGCGCACCCGTGAGGGCAACGACCTGTACTTCGAGATGATGCACTCCGGTGTCATCAAGCTCGAGGGAGGGTCCAAGGCTGCGCTCGTTTACGGACAGGTGATTATTATATGTTTGTGTATCTATATTTATTTATATATTTTATGTAGAAACATATATACATATATACATATCGATTTACTTCGAGATGATGCACTCCGGTGTCATCAAGCTCGAGGGAGGGTCGAAGGCTGCGCTCGTTTACGGACAGGTGATTAGTATATCTATGTGTATCCATATTTATTTATATACTTTATGTAGAAATATATATACATATATACATATCGATCTACTTCGAGATGATGCACTCCTGTGTCATCAATCTCGAGGGGGGCTCCAAGGCTGCGCTCGTTTACGGACAGGTGATGATTAAATGCATACATATGTATATGTATATATGTATATATTATGTATATATCGATATAACATGAGATGATGCACTCCGGTGTCATCAATCTCGAGGGGGGGTCCAAGGCTGCGCTCGTTTACGGACAGGTGATGATTAAATGCATACATATGTATATGTATATATGTATATATTATGTATATATCGATATAACATGAGATGATGCACTCCGGTGTCATCAAGCTCGAGGGGGGGTCCAAGACTGCGCTCGTTTACGGACAGGTGATTATTTTTTTATCTATATTTATTGATGTATTTTATGTAGAAACATATATACATATCGATTTACTTCGAGATGATGCACTCCGGTGTCATCAAGCTCGAGGGAGGGTCCAAGGCTGCGCTCGTTTACGGACAGGTGGGGAATATATGTATATATTCACACATATATATATGTTTATATACACATATATATCCATATACATATATATACATATACATATACACACACACATATATATACATATATATATATACATATATATATATTTCTATCTATATATATATATATATATGTATATGTATGTGTATATATAACCAGCGAATGGTGCACTCCAGTGTCATCAAGCTCAAGGGCTCGGGTTAACCCGTCCAAGGCTGCGCTCATATACAGACAGGTATGATATAGATACACACACAGGCATACGCTATATATGTATATATGTATATATATATATACAAATATATATGCATATATATATATATATATATATACATATGTATGTATACAATATAAACTTTGGCGCGCGCTTGATTTCTACCTTGATCGGGAGAAGTCTTCTATTTTACGGATTTGTTTTCTGTTTCGTCCACCCGGAAGCAAATCCATCTATATATATATATGTATATATCGGGTTCACCCGATATACATATATATATATATATACATTATATATATATATATATATATATATATATATATATATATGGTTCACTCTATATATATATATATATATATATACATTATATATATATATATATATATATATATATATATATATATCAAGGCGGAGGCCGTATTACTTACGAGTTTTTTTGTGTGTTTCAAACGTTTGGCAGACGAACGAGCCGCCCGGAGCTCGCGCGCGAGTCGCGCTCACCCCCCTTCACCGTGGCCGAGTATATATATTTATATATATATATATATATATATATCAAGATAGCGGCCGTATTACTTACTTTTTTTTAACTGTTTCGGCAGATGAACGAGCCTCCGGGAGCCCGCGCGCGCGTCGCGCTCACCGCCCTTACCGTGGCCGAGTACTTCCGTGACGACAAGGGCATGGACGTGCTCCTCTTCGTTGACAACATCTTCCGCTTCACCCAGGCAAGCACTTATAGCTGTAAACTTAGCTCCATGTCTACACTTTTTATTGACCAATTATCAACAGCAGCACGACATTAACAAAGCTGCAACTACACTTATAACTTACAACTATGGACGTGCTCCTCTGTTTCGACAACACACCTAGGCATGCTGCCGCGACACACTTACAACTTATATGTGCGCTTCACCGTTGAACCTCTCTCCATATTCAACTACAATGAGCAGGCCCTAGTTTCACTAAAATTAAAGAAATCCATCGACGCAGAGGGAGGGCGTAGATTTGCCGTTATAATTGAAGGCGGATAAATGGCTAAATAAATTAGGCCGAAACGATTAGTGGAAAAAAAACGGTTATTCGCCATATTGCAATAAAATGTACGCCCTCTGCTCGCGTCGACAATTTCTCTATTAAAAAGGCAAACTAGTAGGGCCTGCTCATTGCAAACTTACTATACGCGTAACTCAACTTGTATATATATATATATATATATGTGTATATATATTTACATATAAGTAACCCTCCGGCTTACCCCCTCCCCCCGTTTCTCAGGCGTGCGCCGAGGTGTCTGCCCTGCTCGGCCGCATCCCTTCCGCCGTCGGCTACCAGCCCACCCTTGCCACCGACATGGGAGCGCTCCAGGTACGAAGCTGAACATACAGACTGAATCTGTATATATGATATGTATGTCCCCTCGGCCGCCGGCTACATAACATACAGACGATATCTGTTTATATAGATAGATAGATGTCCCGTCGGCCGTCGGCTACCAGCCCTGGCCACCGACATAGGAGCGCTCCAGGTAGGAAACATAGCACACAGACTTAATCTGTTTATATAGATAAAGATATGTATATCCCTTCCGCCGTCGGCTACCAGCCCACCCTGGCCACTGACATGGGAGCGCTCCAGGTACGATATATACAATACGGACTAAATATGTTTATATATATGTATATATATATATATATATATGTATATGTGTGTGTGTATATGTCCCTTCCGCCGTCGGCTACCAGCCCAACCCTTGCCACCGACATGGGAGCGCTCCAGGTACGAAGCTTAACATACGGACTGCATCTGTATATACAGATATGTATGTCCTCTCGGCCGCCGGCTACATAACATACAGACGATATCTGTTTATATAGATAGATATATGTCCCCTCGGCGGTCGGCTACCAGCCCTGGCCACCGACATAGGAGCGCTCCAGGTAGGAAACATAACGCACAGACTTAATCTGTTTATATAGATAAAGATATGCATATCCCTTCCGCCGTCGGCTACCAGCTCACCCTTGCCACCGACATGGGAGCGCTCCAGGTACGGACTAAATATACATGTATATATATATATATATATATATATATATATTTGTATATTTATATATATTTATATATATATTTATATATATATATATATATATATATATATATTCGTATACTTATATATACTTACATATATACTTATATATATATGTGTGAATGAATGTATGCATATATATATATATATATACATATATATATACACACACTCGATGCAGACTAAATCTGTATGTATAGATATAGATATGTCCCCTCGGCCGTCGGCTATCAGACCACCCGTGGCCACCGACATGGGAGCGCTCCAGGTACGATACACAACATACATACTTAATCTGTATATATATAGATAGACAGATAAATATGTGTGCTCCCTCGGCCGTCGGCTACCAACCTTGCCACCAACTTGGGAGCGCTCCAGGTACGATTCGTAACGTACAGACTTAGTCTGTATATGTAGATATCGATATGTACGTCCCCTCGGCCGGGTTAGGGTTAACCCGGGGGAGCGCTCCAGGTACGTTGCCTAATATACAGACTCAATCTGTATATAGATATAGATATGTATGGCTTTTCCGCCGTCGGCTACCAGACCTGGCCACCGACATGGGAACATAGGACTGCTTTCATGGAAACCGAAGAAACGGGCGTGGACACGGTGCGCTGTGTGCGATACAACACCTAGGGCTAGTGGCGAGCCAGACGGCTCCGGAAGTGGAGAGTGCGTGAGGAGCGCGATTAATAATCGCACTCCTCACCGCAGGCCGCATTCGCGGCATCGCCGTATTCACGTATGTATGTGTATCTGGCTGTATCTCTAAATTATATGTATATATACATAGGATTGGTCAGGGCTGCCCACCAGCCCCCCGCCTCGTCTCTGACTACTAACACCGCCCCCTCCGGCCCCCCTTTCGTCGCCTAGGAGTGCATTACCACCAAAGGACTCCCCATACACAAATACACATCTATATATAGATATATATATATATATATGTATATATATATATA
>Ga0209390_10008689_pt1 | contig 12448 bp, 10 predicted proteins | sample BON01_FD_187212 | JGI IMG/M metagenome (GOLD analysis project Ga0209390, IMG submission 187212) | Freshwater microbial communities from Lake Bonney liftoff mats and glacier meltwater in Antarctica - BON-01 (SPAdes) (version 2) | ecosystem: Environmental > Aquatic > Freshwater > Ice > Glacier... | reverse complement strand
AATGCGGGTGCTGGGATTTGCCGATACCGCAGCGGGAAGGCGGGAATTGGTGAGCTATCTGGACCGTCGGATTTTGGAGGAGGGCGAGAGAAGCGGGGAGGTTACTCTGGCGGGGGAGGCGGATCGGCGAATGAGCGATTTGAAGCGGGGGTGGTATTGGGGAAGGCAGCAATTTGGCGAGAAGATGCTCAAGCTGGGACAAAAATTGATCACCAAGGGGAAATCGCGGGGATACCGTCGAAGCCCGCAGAAACTCGCACACGGCGAGCGAGAGGCTGAGAGATTGGTGAAAGAGGGATTGAAAGCCGCAGAACTCCCAGAATCCAAACTTGCAGAACTTAAGGGAAGCGACCCGCGGAAAGTGGCCCTTGGGATGCTGATTTGGAAGACAACCACTGTTTCGCAGGAATGGATCGCGAGGCGATTGCAGATGAAAAGCACCGCCAATGTCAGTCAGTTCCTGAGCCGGAGTCGTCCGGGCAAGAACAATGAGAAACTTCCGCTCGCGCTTGGTGAATTCCTTGCCAATCAGAGTTCGTAGAGTGAGCCGTGAAGCAAACTGTCAAGATTTGCACACTGACCCCTTTTTCCCGACTTTCACCTGCCCGATGGGAGGCGAGAGTGGGTTTGATTTCTCGTCGTATTCCCGGGATGTTGCTTTTTTTGAGAAATGCGAAGAGCCAAAAAATGAACTACCCTAACCGCAACTTTGAACCTATGCACCGATCGCACGGGTTAGTGCGTCCGCTATCCGGTCTGCATGGGCGTTGATCACCGTGTCGTTCCGGCCTTCGATGAGAAGGCGGATTTTGGGCTCTGTTCCGGAATACCGGAGCAACACGCGGCCTTGGCCCTGGAGCGATGATTCTGCCTCCGACAGGAGCGCCGAAATTCCGTCAATTCCCTCGATGGGCGGCTTGGTTTTTACTTTCAGATTTCGCTGAGTCTGAGGGTATTTGTTAAGGCAGGCCTTAATCTGGCTGAGGGGCTTGCCCGTGGTCGCCAGAATTCTGAGGATCTGAAGCGCGCTGACTATACCGTCACCAGTCGTTGAGTATTCGCGAAAAATCATGTGTCCGCTTTGCTCACCGCCGATGGAATATCCGTGGCGCATCATTTCCTCGATGACATAGCGATCTCCGACTTTCGTTCGAACGACACGACCGCCGCGTGATTCGACAGCTTCATCCAATCCAAAATTACTCATCACCGTGGCGACAAGCGTTTGATGCGCGAGTGCCCCACGCTCGAGGGCATCAATGGCGGAGATGGCAAGAATCTCATCCCCATCGACGATGGCTCCGTTTTCATCGCAGAGCAGTGCGCGGTCTGCATCGCCGTCATGGGTGATGCCGATGTGTGCCCCACACGCGCGCACACAGCGTGCGATCTCTTCTGGATACGTGCTGCCGCATCCCGCATTGATATTGGTGCCATTGGGTTCGTTGTGAATCACCGTAACCTCAGCACCCAACTCCCGTAGGATCGCCGGCGTCGACTTGTATGCGGCCCCGTTTCCGCAATCCACGGCGACGTGCAACCCCTCCAGCGTCAGCCCGCGGGGGAAACTTTGCTTTGCGTGTTCAACGTAGCGACCGAGGGCATCGTCGATGCGCTTGGCCCGGCCGATCGTCCCCGCGGTGGGGCGGATCGACTCGATTTCTCCGCTGAACACAAGGTCTTCGATCCGGCCTTCGATGGTGTCATCGAGCTTATATCCATCGTGACGAAAAAATTTAATCCCATTATCTTCGTAGGGATTGTGGGAGGCGCTCAGGACAATCCCGGCGTCTGCTCTCAGGGATCGGGTGATATATGCCACGCCCGGAGTGGGCAGAGGGCCAATGACGAGCACATCAACTCCGAGGGATGTGATTCCGGCCACCATGGCATTTTCCAACATGTATCCAGAGAGACGGGTGTCTTTTCCGATCACGATCTTCGGGCGCGAACCTTGAGGGCGTCCCGCGGCATTTTCGGCGCTGAATACGTGAGCTGCCGCGCGTCCCAGTTTAAGCGCGGTTTCTGCGGTGACGGGTTCGACATTGGCAATACCTCGGACGCCATCCGTGCCAAAAAGTTTCTGCCCGTTCGGTTTCATCGTTTGGATTCCACCGAGGCCGCTGAATCGGGCCATTCGAGGGGTGATGGGACCTGCATCACATTTTGGCGGATGATGTACCAGAGCACGGATGCCAAAACCAGGCAGACCAGTTTGGTGTGCCAGTTTTCAACCAGCGTCTTTATGATCGATTTCATAGGCATCTTTTAAGAGCAGCTTATTTAGAAGCGTTTTAAATTTTTCGACGTTCAAGTTGCGTTCAAGAATCCCGTTGTGGCAAATCGAAACCTGACCGGTTTCCTCCGATACTACGATTGCCACCGCGTCGGCCTCCTCGGTGAGACCAAGTGCCGCGCGATGCCTCAACCCGAGATTTCGGTCCAGATCTTCACGCTGTGTTAGTGGGAAAATACACCCTGCCGCGGTGATACGTTCGTTAGACACAATCAACCCTCCGTCATGCAGGACGGTTTTGGGGTGAAAAATTGTCAGCACAAGTTCCTTGGAAAAGGCACAGTCCAACGCAACGCCAGTTTCCGAAAACGGCTGAAGCATGATCTGCCGCTCGATTGCGAGCAAAGCACCAAAACCTTTTCCAGCCAACTCAAAGACGGTGTCCGTGATTTCTTCGATGGATTCTGCCTGTTCGACGGCCGAGGAGAAGAAGCGATGACTACCCAACACGGTGAGCGCGCGACGGAGCTCCGGTTGGAAGATTACCACGAGCGCGAGAGCAAGAAAGACTGAGAAACTGCGCAGAAGCCAGCCAATGACCACCAGATTCAAGAGTTGGGAGATCAGGGTCAGTGTGATGAAAATCAGGGCGAGGCCCATCAGAATGCGCGCACCGCGGGTGCCCTTGAGGTAGGTGTAAACGAAATACAATACCACCGCTAGAATCCCAATTTCGACGGCTGACGTCCAATTGGTTTGAATGAAATTCCATGCGGTCTCGATCATGAGTCGTCCATTCCTTGCAAAATGGCCTCCGTCATTCGCACGGCATCGCGGTGCTCACGCACGTCATGGACTCGAAACACCCGTGCCCCGCGTTCCCGACCGAAGCAGGTGGTTGCAACGCCTGCCCAGAGGCGATCCGCCAAGGCGGGGGCATCGGCTGCCCAGCTCAAAAACGATTTACGCGAGACCCCAATGACCATGGGGCGGCCCTCGACGCCGAGTTGATCGAGTGACAGAATTAACTCCCGGTTGTGATCATGCGATTTGCCAAAGCCAATTCCGGGGTCGAGCGCGATACACATAGGGTCAATCCCCGATTTTATCGCGGCAGCCATTCTCTGTCGAAGAAATTCCCCGACCTCTCGGACGACATCTGCATACAACGGGCTGTTTTGCATGGTTTGCGGGCGTCCCTGCATGTGCATCAAAACGACGCCCGCGCCGGCAGCCGCGACCACACCCGCCATTTTGGGGTCACCGGTCAGCGCAGTCACGTCATTGACGATGTCCGCGCCTGCTGCCAGAGCCGCCTCGGCAACGATGGCTTTCGAGGTATCGATGGAAATCCAGACATCTGATTCCGCACGGAGCCGGGCGATGATCGGCACCACACGGGCGATCTCGACGTCTGCGGGCACCACAGCGGCACCGGGTCTCGTTGACTCGCCTCCAATATCAATGATGTCCGCTCCGGCAGTCACCATCTGCCGCACGTGCGCACACGCAGGTTCCAGCGCATCAAACTGACCACCATCGGAAAACGAATCCGGCGTCACATTCAAGACGCCCATGATCATGGCGTGCGCCGTCAGGTCGCGCTCACGCCGTCGCGTTTTCCATCGGACCATCGGTTCAGCCTGCATGGGTAAAACTCACGCTGCGAGAGCATCGCCGACCACGCTCGCGGTGCGTTCCAATGCAGCGGCGTCATGTTCGGTGCAAAGAAATCCTGCTTCAAATTGGGATGGAGCAAAATAGACGCCCTGCTTCAGGCAATGGTGAAAAAACCGATCGAACGCGGCTTTGTCACTCTGCTGTGCATCTCCAAGGTTCCAGATTGGGCCCGGATGAAAATACAAACAAAACATCGATCCAATGCGCTGGAACGTGAGGGGACGGTCCCCGATGGCGGCTCGGGCAGCGGACTCAAACGCCGCGCCAACGGCCTCCAGTCGCGCCCAGCCGTCGGTGGATTCGAGTGTGCGCAGTTGCGCCAGCCCGGCTGCCATGGCCAGCGGATTGCCGGACAGCGTCCCCGCCTGATACACAGGCCCATCCGGTGACAGGAAATCCATGATCGCCGCTTTCCCGCCAAATGCCCCGACGGGCAAGCCTCCTCCGATCACTTTACCCAAAGCCGTCAAGTCCGGACGGATGCTGCAGATCCCCTGGTATCCCGCCGGCCCGAGCCGGAACCCAGTCATTACTTCATCAAAAATCAATATGACCCCATGAGCATCACAGAGCTCGCGGATCCGCTCTAAAAACCCGGGCCGGGGAAGATATAATCCTGCGTTGGCGGGCACGGGCTCCAGAATGATGGCGGCTGTCTCGTTCCCGACCTTCGAAAAAACCGCTTCGAGTGCCTCCATGTCATTAAATGGCAGCGTGGTCGTGAGTTGCGCCAAGGCTGCGGGCACACCCGCGCTGTCGGGCTGACCGTGGGTGAGTGCGCCGCTCCCGGCTTTCACGAGCAGGGAATCCACGTGCCCGTGATAGCAGCCTTCAAATTTGATTATCCGGTCGCGTCCGGTGCACCCGCGCGCCAAGCGGATGCAGCTCATCGTTGCTTCAGTGCCGCTATTAACCATACGAACTTTTTCGATGGATGGAACCAGTCGGCAGATCGTTTCTGCCATTTCCACCTCCAGGGGATTTGGAATTCCGAAGCTCAATCCACGGCCGGCAGCCTCCCGCACGGCTTCCACGACCACGTCCGGCGCATGGCCAAGGATGGCCGGCCCCCAGGTACCCACGTAGTCGATAATCTCCCGTCCGTCCACATCGGTGATCCGGCAACCTTTGGCAGACTGAACAAAAAACGGATTGCCTCCGACAGCTCGAAAAGCACGCACGGGCGAATTTACGCCGCCAGGGATGCGGCGCCGCGCCGCGGCAAATAAGGTCTCAGATATCGACTGCATGGAAGCTAAGTGTTCGTCCATCATCAGGCGTAATTCAAGAACCATTCGGTCCGGTGCAGCAAGACCGATGCCGCGCAAACGGCAGTGTGTGCTTGCAAAATTTCCGGGCTGGCGACATGGATTTGAACGATGCACAATGTGAAATTACTTGCTGCAGCACTGCTGGGTGCCGCGTTGACGGGCGCAGGCGCCGTTCTGTTTGTTTGGGCGGACCAAGGCTCAACGCAGTTTGGAACTTCACTCTGGAACTCCCATCCCTGGGCCTTTTTCCTGTTGATGCCCGGCGCACTCATGCTGGTTCTTTTTCTCCGGGATCGTGTCTTTCCAGGCACTGACGGCACAGGCATCCCGCAGACCATGGCCGCGCTAAAACTGGGACCAGGCGAAGCCCGTGACCGGTTATTATCGCCGCGAGTGGCCATCGGGAAAATCCTCCTCACGATAATAGGATTATTCTCGTGTCTATCCATTGGTCGCGAAGGGCCATCCGTGCAACTCGGCGCATGCATGATGCATCTCGTCAGCAAATGCGGCACCTTTCCCCGGCATTTGATAGAGCGCGGATTAATTATGGGCGGAGGTGCAGCGGGTATCGCGGCGGCTTTCAATGCACCTATTGCGGGCGTGATTTTTGCCTTCGAGGAAATTGGCCGATCGTTTGACAAACGCAATCTTGGCACGATCCTGCGCACCGTGATCGTCGCCTGTCTTGTCGCTATGAGCTTGTTGGGCGACTACTTTTTTTACGGGAACTTTGCCCCGGTCGTGGGTGCGGAGGAATTTCTTGCGGTTAGGCCATGGGTCGGTGTGTGCATCATTGGTGTGGTCGGCGGTGCACTCGGCGGGCTCTTTTCCCGGTTGTTGCTGCGGGTAATGCCATGGGTAACTGCGCAAATCCGTCGGTCCTTTTGGAAAGTTGCCATCGTGATCGGCCTGCTCAGCGCGATCCTCGTCGCGATGTCCGGTGGCGCCACGCTAAACGGCGGACGCGATCAGGCAGCCGCAATTCTAGCAACCAGCAGCCCCGAATACCTTGCCACACTGGATGTCGCGGATGCGGTCCGGCAAGTTGAAATCAACGACACCTGCGGTGCGGCATATCCAATTCTTCGCGCAGGCGCCTCATTCCTGGCGTTGGTTACCGGGATTCCAGGCGGGTTGTTTGATCCCTCGTTTTCTGTGGGCGCCGGGTTGGGGAAATTAACGGCGCCGCTCTTTTCCGGGTTGGGGCTCAGTCCGCTCGCGGTGGCGTTGTTATTCATCGTCGCGTATTTTTCCGGCGTGGTTCAAAGCCCGATCACGTCGTGCGTGATTCTGGTGGAAATGACGGGTCTCGTCGCGTTCATCTTGCCCATGGCTGCCGCAGCGGTGATCGCCTACGAGATATCCCGACGGATCTGTCCAGATGCATTATACGAAGCGCTGGCAAAAAATTTCCTCAAAAACTCACCGCTGAGCCCAACGAAGCTTGGCTGACGTGGCACGTGGGTTGCGATGACACTCGGCCGGGGTAGCACGGGTGATTTCATCAGCAATTTTAGAATACCCTCCATCACGCACTCCTGCTTGAAATGCCTTTTTCACGCGGCGATCCTCGCCGGAGTGAAACGTCAGGATTACGACGCGCCCGCCCGGAACCAAACACTCCGGCACAACGCGCAGGAAGGTTTCAAGCGCCGACATTTCCTCATTCACTGCGATTCGAATCGCTTGAAAAACGCGGCGGATAGATCGGGCAAGCGCATCCTCGTCATGGTGTGGCAACGTGTTGCGCACCGCCGCTGCAAGGTCGGTCGTTTGCGAAAAATGCCGTCCGGCCAGAGCCGCAGCCAGCGACGGTGCTGCAGGCTCATCGGAGTAATCTCGCAGGAGCGCCTCCAGCGCCACAGGACGAATATTTTCAACAAATGCGGCTGCGGGCTGATCGCGTGACGGATTCATTCGCATATCCAGCGGCCCTGGAATTTTGAATGAGAACCCTCTCTCTGGTGTGTCGATCTGCATCGATCGACATCCAATCCGATCAGGCGTCCGCCGGGCTGCGTGAACGGGAGGATCTCGCGCGCGTGCCCGCCAAATCCGAGCGTACCGTCCACCACCAATGCTCCAGGTCGTAGCGACAGGGCGTCGAGCACCTCGGAAACCATGATCGGGACATGCATTCCTGCGGGAGTTTTGCCGGAAGCGAGCACCTTGGCGACGGTGTCTGGATATTTTTCAGGAGATAGCTCCTTGTATTTGTCTTGGAATCGACGCGGGTTTTTTCCGCTGTATCGCGGACGTCTCCGGTGCGGGACGCTCGGATCCGGAGCGCTCACAGCTCGTTGTATTTTCGATTTGACCCCTTGGCCTTGGCGACGGGATACCGCTCCTCATTGCGGGCAAGCTTGGCGCGCATCGCATCTGCAAGGTCGATGCCGCAGTTGTCCGCCATTTCAAAAAGCAAAATTGCGACATCCGCCATCTCTGAGGAAATCTCTTCCCGCCGGTCCGCGATGCGTTGCTCGGATTGTTCCGGGCTTTGCCAGACAAAATGCTGCAGCAGCTCGCCCGCCTCGGCGGTGATCGCCACCGCAAGCTCCTTGGGATTATGAAATCGCAGCCAATCCCTCGCATCCCGAAACGCGCGGATCTCAGCTGTCAGTGACTCAATAGACGTGGACATGCCCGCAGCCTACGTCAAGACATCGTGGAAAGAAAACCCGCGAATGCGCGGGAGCTACTCTCCGGGTTCCTCGTCCCGCCGAACCAAAACGGGCGTTCCTTTCGCAATTTTCTGCGAGAGGTCGAAGGCGTCCCAGTTTGCCAATCGGATGCAGCCACTGCTCTCGTTTCGGCCAATTTGGTCCGGCGATTGCGTCCCATGAATCCCGACACTCGGCCGGTTAATTGCCATCCAAACGATGCCTACATAGTTGTTCGGGCCGGGAGGGATATTGAAGGCATTGTCGCTGCGGGTGCCGTCTTTCAATACAGATTTATCGTAGCGGAAATACGGCATCAGGATGTTTGCGGTGATGCGCCAATCTCCAATCGGGACCGGAACGCGGCCCGATCCGGGCGTACAAGGATACGACGCTATCAAATGGTTATCTTCGTACAGCTCAAGAATGCGTGGGTTGGTGAGCAGAACAATGTGCCGATTGGGTGGTTCCGGCGTCGCGTCTGGAACCGGCGTCACTTGTGTCGCATCTGAGAATTCTGCCGTCTCCGGCGGCGAGGGTGCGGGGATGGGGGATGGTGTTGCCTGAGCCTTCGCTTTCGCCACGGCGGCGCGTTCTTTTTCCAAGGCTGTCACATCGGCCATGTGGAACGGTGTGACATCCGGAACACGCATCACCATGCCTGCCGTGATCGGCGTGTTGGCGATCGACGGATTCAATTCCCGGAGAAAATTGAGATCACAGTGAAACATCTCTGCGACCATTTCCCAGACGTCCCCATACGGCATCCGCTTGAGCTTTTCCTGCTCCGGTGGCGACGACGCGGTTTTTCCGATCCATTTCAGATCCTCGTCGGAAACCGTGTATTCGCGATAAGGACTCGCAATGCTGGACGTGTCTAAAAGGGTGCCCGGAGGGAGTCCTTTTGCCCGGTTGTACCGGTCGGCTGCCTTTTGCGTGAACTCCCCTCCAAGGCCGTCGATCTTTCCAGGGCGAAATCCCGCCTGATCCAATGCGACCTGCACACTTGCCAGATGGATTCTCAGGTCACTATCCGGCTCCGGTTTTTCCATCCGCGCGCCGGACGCCTCCCGGGCGGAAGCCTGTCCGTAGGCCGCATCCGTCCCCAAACCGGAGAGAGAAAATAGCAGGGCTATGGGCAGTGTGGGTCTTAGAGCAATTCGAGTCACGCTCTCATCCATCTCGCGAATGCCGAAGAATTGCAAGCGGACGTGATCGTTGGATTTTCTGATTTGCGAATTTGGAATGATCGTGTCTGATAGAGGTCTATCGCTAAGGATCAATTCAGTTGGGAACGCACGGCTCGCCGAAAAACACCGATTTTTCTGCGATGGTATGTACTATCGCCGCTTGCCATAATCATTCTGGGAGTGGTTGGAGCCATCGTCGGGTATGGGTTGCTGAAGTTCAAATACGAGGCTCACGCTGACTCCTATGACCTGGCCACCATGGACCAAATGGAGTCTGCCACCTCGGTTTACGACCGGAATGGCGTGCTGCTAGGGAAATTTTTTATCCAAAACCGGAACCCGATTCCGTGGGAAAAAATCCCGCCGCTCATGGTGCAGGCTGTCGTCGCTGCTGAAGATAACCGCTTTTATGAGCATAACGGGGTGGACTACATGGGCGTGTTTCGGGCGGCGCTCAAGAACTACCGCTCGGGCCGCATCAAACAGGGCGCCAGCACCGTCACCCAACAGCTCGCGAGAAATTCCTTTGACCTCCGCGAGCGCACGTATGAACGCAAGATCGTCGAGATGTTACTCGCGAGTCGCATTGAGAAGAGTTTTTCGAAAGAAAAAATCATGGAGCTCTACTTGAACCGGGTCTACTTCGGCTCCGGCCTATATGGTATCGACGCCGCGGCACGTGGGTATTTCGGCGTGGCACCGCTCGACCTCAGCGCCGGCCAATGTGCGATGCTTGCCGGACTGCTTCGCAGTCCCAACGGCTTGTCCCCGTGGAATAGTCTAGACGGAGCGCGGAACGCACGTAATTTTGTGCTCGGCAGAATGAAGGATGAGGGGTTCTTGACTTCCGAGCAGATGCGCCAGGAGCAGGATTCGGTTTTGATCACCCGCCGACGGACGAATCCTCACAAGACCGGGTATGCCGTCGATTTCGTCAGGCAACAGATCATCGCCGCACTGGGATTTGAGAAAGCCATGCAGGGCGGTTACCGCGTCACCACGACGCTGGATGCCCGTATGCAACGCACCGCAGAGATCGCGCTGCGGAACCGTCTCAACGCGGTCGAGCAAGTGAGTGGCTACCGGCACCAGACGTTTGCCCAGTTCGAGAAAATTTTTGAGCCCTTCGATGAAACCCTGCGAAAGGGAGGATTTCCATCCGCACCACCGCGACCCGAATATCTTCAGGGAGCAGCGATCGCGATTGACACCACCACCGGAGCCATTCTGACGATGGTGGGCGGTCGCGAGTTCAAACACAGCGAGTACAACCGCGCCACCCAGGCACGGCGACCTATCGGAACAGCGATCACACCATTCGTCTTTGCGGCGGCTTACGAAAACGGCGTGTTTCCCGGTCAGATCGTCCAGGATGCCGCACTGGACAACCGATATGTGAATATCGGCGGGACCACAGGAATCCTCGGAGAATGGGGAGTAGAACGGGTAGAAAATAGTTACCAAGGCGGGATTCCCGCCCGCGACGCACTGTCGCAGTCGAAAAACTCAGCGACCGTCCGCGTCGGCTGGATGGCTGGCCTCGACGCATTCAAGTCCGTCATTGCCAAAGCAGGCATTCGTTCGCCCATCCGGAATTTTTCCAATGCCTTTCTCGGCACGAGCGAAATGACACTCGATGAACTGACCCTCGCATACACCATTTTCCCGGGCCAGGGATGGCGTCCCGAGCGCACGTATATCATCCAACACATCGAGGACCAATCCGGGGCACCGATTTACAGCGCTGCCTCGAAAAAGCTTCCGGTGATCGAAGACTCCACCGCCTATCAGGTCCACGCGGGGCTCGTGGACGCGATTCGGTCCGGCACCGGCGCCGCTGCATTTACCACATACGGCCTCGCGGACATCCCTGCCGCGGGGAAAACGGGCACTGCCTACAATTTTACCGACACGTATTTTTTCGGGTATACCAATCGGGTCACGTGCGGCGTCTGGATTGGATTCGATAAACCGACGACCATCTTCCGGGGCGCGTTCGGCAATACTCTGGCGCTCCCGGTTTGGACCGATGTCATGAATAATTCCCTTGATTCGTTCAAGCCGTCAGAGCTCGAGCGGCCAGCGAGCCTGACCCCGGTATCGGTCTGCAGGTCATCCGGCCTGCTTGAAACACCACGGTGCGAACATGAAGTCATCGATCCGAATACCGGAGCCGTGACGATGCAAAAGACATCCTATATCGAATATGCAACAGAAGCCCAGCGGCCACGGATCCCGTGTGACGTGCATGGTCCTGGCATGAGGCTGTATGAACAATTCGCGGAAGAGGATAGCGAATGGCCCCGAGCCGCTCCAGCGGTTGACCTGGCATCGATTCGTCCGGTAGCCGTTGAAGTGGGTGCCCTCGCCGGCTTCACCGACGTTTATGGTTCCGTGCGGCCTGCGGCACTCCGACTGCGACAAGAAGACATCCCGGTTGCCCGCGCGGTGGCAATTAATGAGAACGGCGATGATATACCGGAAGGCGAAGTTCCTTTAGCCTCAGCCGTGCCTGTGGCGGAACCGGAAAACACCGGGGAAGTCCGCCGTGCAGAGATGGTCCGTCCATTAGATTCGCCCTTATCCTCCGACATCATCACGATCGCGCCCCCGGAACCGATTCAATTTTAAGCCGACTTAAGCGGGCGAGCGCAATTATCCCCTTGCATCCCGGAACTTCGGGGCTAGTTTGACATAGCAAGAAAAAAGGGGGCGTAATGGTTTCGACTATTCGTTCAATGCCAGGCTTGCATGCCGGGGATGATTCGTTGGCCCCGTTACCAATCGAGTCAAACAAAAATAAACGCAGATTACGAAAATCTCGCTCTCGCGGCCTAAGTAGCCGTGACGTGTTCACCCTGACGCCTGCTGAGGGGGGACGCGATGCCAGCAGGCTGGTCGGATAGTGGTGCAACCGCGCTAACCGACGAGATCGACCTCGTGGATGCTGGGGTGTGTGTGGCGTGACGGCCCGCAGCGCGCATCCGAGATTGAGGACCGCCTAAGCATGTAGATAGTCGCGCAGAGCGCGATTAGGACAGGGGTTCGACTCCCCTCGCCTCCACTTTTTCTTGTCGGCTCGGCGCTCCGGGCTAAAACACCGATTTGGTGTTCGGGCCATGGTTTGATTCGCCCCGACCGTGGAGGATTTGTTTCTGCATTTCCCTGCCTGGATTTTATTTTGATCCTGGTTTGCCATCCCTGATTTACCTTTGTTCGAGCAAGCTTTCAAAAACATCGCCGACGTCCTCTGGACGGATGCCTGATACTGTTTTGGTTTAAGCACCTTCAGTATCCGGTCTTGGGCGGGCACCTACAACCCCAGTGGCCTGGGAGGAGGTCGGCGCGCCGCCGCACTGGCAGCCGATTCCGCTACGCTCCATCGGCTGCCAGTGCGGCAGACCTCTG
>Ga0209390_10008688_pt1 | contig 12448 bp, 9 predicted proteins | sample BON01_FD_187212 | JGI IMG/M metagenome (GOLD analysis project Ga0209390, IMG submission 187212) | Freshwater microbial communities from Lake Bonney liftoff mats and glacier meltwater in Antarctica - BON-01 (SPAdes) (version 2) | ecosystem: Environmental > Aquatic > Freshwater > Ice > Glacier... | reverse complement strand
CCCAGGACCTCCACCACCACTGCTACTACTGCCGCTACTGCTGCTCCCCCCCCCTCCACTCGAGGCCGACTCATTAATAAACCGACTAAGCATATACGAGCCTTGGCTGCCCACGTTCGAAGGCACAGACACACGCTCCGGCCGCTCAGAGACGAGAATGGAATGATCAGACTGCTCGAGGAACGCGCGGGTGTCTAATTGAAATTCATCGCAATCCTCCTCCGTGACCATCCGATCCGTCGTCCTCTGCAAGTGCTTCAAGCGCTCCTCCAAATTTTTCAACCACGTCTCACTCTCCGTCGCCATCCACTTCACAGTATCCCGCAGCTGCTTCGCCACGCTCTTCCTCTGCTCTTGCGCCGTCCTTTCCACCCGTACCATCTCTCTAACCTCCTTCAAATCCACCTCATCAATCCTCGCCCTCGTCGCGGCATCCACCGAGATCGTATGCTCCGCGCCAAAGCTCATCAACATCTTTGCACAACACAAATGGCCCTCCTCTATAGCATCATCCAACGGCGTCCTCCCCCACCTATCCTTGACACTGGTATCAGCATGAGCATACACCAAAAACTCCACCGAAATCACCTCCCCCTCCGCCGCCGCCAAATGAATCGGATACCGATCATCATAATCCCCGATATTCGTTTCCACCCCACACTCAAACAACATCTGCAACAAGGAACTATCGCCATTCGCTGCAGCTGTGCACAAAAACGTCGCTGCCTTCCCCTTGGAAAGCCGCGCGCCGTTCTCATACAGGATACGCGCCACGGACAAATTCCCATGCTTAATTGCATCAAATAAAGGGGAGATCCCCCACCTGTCCAACGCGCCCGGGTTGCACTTATTCATGGGCAAAAGCAAATATTCCACCACCTTATTATTACCCTCACACGCCCCCAGATGCAGAGCAGTCCGCCCGTCATAATCACCAGCATTACAACTTATCCCATTCTCGACCAACCGCTGCAACTCAAACAGATTATCCGATAAAGCAGCCGCACACAGCCGGCCCGCCGAGTTCGGGAGCTTCAGCTCCGCCCCTTGCGCGGCCAGCATGTTGGTCACGGTCGAATGGCCCTTATCAATGGCATCTTGCAACGCATTCCTCTCCCACCGATCCCTCAAATGCAGGTCCGCCCCGCGCTGAATGAGCAACTCCACAATCTTATCCTCTCCCTTGGCCGCGGCAAAATGCAGGCCCGAACGCAAGTCATAATCGGCAGCATTCGCCTTAAACCCCTTATCTAACAAGAGCTTGACTGCCTCCAGATCCCCCTCATCAATAGCATTAAACACAGTAGCCAAATCATCATCCAACTTCTTCTGCAACCCCAAAGCCACCTTCCGTCTAAGTTCCGCCTCCTTCGTATTCTTCTTCTGCCCACCCGCCGCCGTAATCGCCGCCGCTTGCGCCGCCTGCTGCTGCTGTTGCTGCTGTTGCTGCTGCTGCTGCTGCTGCGGGTTACCAGCACTGGCACCGGTTCCATCGCTCTCGCCCACCCCTCCTCCTCCTCCCCCGCCGCTGGTGCCATTGACGTCGACGACGACGGTGCCTCCCCCCATGCCTTCCATCTCTCCATCCCTTCCAACAGCAGCCTTGATGTTGTCAATAAGCTGATCACGTGACTCAGGGTAGCGATCTCGAATGTCTTCATAATCGTCCTTTGAGAGCGTCAGGAGCTTCACATGAGACTTGATGCTGGCCTTGTGGGTGTACGGTTGGGGGATGCCAAGAAAGAAGGCGATAGCACCAGCGACAGGAAAAACGGTCTCGGAGGGCTTGACGACCTTAAAGGGCATGGCTTCGTCTTCGGCGTAAACCTCAACCTCGCCTTCTTCCAAAAAGAGAGTCTCGCGGGTCATGTCGTCGCGATTGAAAATGGTGACCCCAGGGATGAGGATTTTGGGGCGCAAAACGGCGAGGACGGAGGTGACGAAATGCTCTTGGCAGCCTTGGAAAATGTCGTTGGCTGCAACCATTTGATAGCGGTGGGCAAGGATTTTGGTGCGCATGGTCATGGGGATTGCGGCGAGGATTTCTTCGTCTTGCCCGATGCGTTTTTGGTGCTGGAAGGTGAAGCAGAGCTTGATGGAGGACTCGAGGCGCCGGGGGAGGTCGTGCATCTTGGCGTAGCGTTCGACCTTGTCCATGAGTGTGTTGAACTTCTCTTGGTTCGCGTCTTTCTTCACGATGTAATGCAGCAGGATACCGAGCAGGAAGGAGAAGATCAAGACCTGGCTAAAAACAGACACGATCGACAAGACAGTCTCCTGGATGTTATCCGGGGCATACCCCTGAATCATCGTCCCCGTCAAAACCGTGAACCCCCAATACAAAGACAGCAAATAATTGAACGCCGTGCTATGAAAACTCGCCGGTGAAATCGGCTCGCCCGTCAACCGCAAATACTGCACCACCCAGCAACTCTCCCCAAAGCCCGAAAACCTCGCCATCGCCCACCACACACACCCAAACCAATGCGCGCCACCAAAGAGCACCAGCCCATATTTCGTCACTGCCAGCACTCTCAAATCACTATCTAACCTCACCTCCAAAGCATGAAAATACGACAACAAGTCATACATCCGCCTCGCCCTGAAAGCAGCACACAACGGCAAAAACCAATCAGGCAACGAATAAAAATACATCAAGATAATCCCCAGATAAAACGGGACGAACTCCATCAAAAACACCACAAAGCACCACCGCTCCCCCTTCTGAAACGTCTCCCAACTAAAGTACCGAATCGCAATCTCCTTCCTATCAGCAATCAATCGATCCTTATACAAAATCGCCGTATTCAGGGCCAGCAGGTTATCCAACAAAAAATAAATATCACACATAAAATCCACCACCAGCCCATGCGCCCCAAAGGCCATGATAATAGGCAGACGGAAGAAGGAGATCGACAGAAACACGATACACAAGCTCTTCCACCGCACCATAAACAACGACCGAGGGTCCAAAATCTCAAACGCCGCAAACAAAGGCCGTTGCTCCTTATCGCTCTCCAGCCGAAACCTCACCGTCTTGTTGGGCGGCGCCAGGATAAAACGCGTGCTCATCGTCTTATTACTCCGACTCAAAGGCTTAGGCATCCCCACCCTTAAAGAAGAACTCCCCTTCCCCATCCCCGGCCGTCCAGACGCCCCCAAATCCGGCCCGTCCTTCTTCAAAATGCTGTGCAGCTTAGGCGTAGGAGGCGTAGAAGGAGCCGAGGCCGTGATGCCCGCGCCGTGGCCGCTGCCGTTGAGCGATTTGCCCGACCCTTTGCTGATGCTGCTGCTGGTGCTGGTATAGCGAGTCATGCCTCCGCCTGCCCCTCCTCCATTGGCCTTGACCATCTTGTCGATTCGGTCATTGCTGCTGCTAGCACTCGCGCCGTTCCCGCCAGCGCTGCTCGCGCGGCTCATGCTCAAGCCACGCCCCGCGGCCGTTAGCATGGACGTCAGCTTGGAGCCGTCGTCGATCTCCTTGTTGCCGCCGCCGCCACGGCTCACGCTGCCCAGCATGAGCTCAGGCCCTTCCACCATCACAGGGGGACGCTTCCACGTGCCACCCTCGTCGCAGCTGTCGTTTGCCAGTAGGTCGCAGCCGTTCTCCAAATCCGAGGGCCGGCCAAGGCTTCCGTCGTCTGACAACGACCCCACCTCAATCTTCTCCTCCATGCGCTGTTGGCCGCCTTCCTCCTTGCACAAACCGGGCCGCAGGGGCGCCAGGCTGTCCTTCGTGTCACTGACTGCGGCAGCAGCAGCAGAAGCCTCAACAGCAGGCAAGGCTCGGAATAGTGCTCCTCAGCCGGATGCCGCCGAGGGTAATGTCGAGGAGGCGGCAGATAGCGTTGGGTGCCGCCAGTGCGTCTGGACCTGGGCGAAGGATTGCTGCGCCAGGCTTGGGCGTCCGACGATGCGCTTGCGATGCGCTTGGACCCTGTGAAGGTGTGCGGGATAAAGGAACGTATGGCTAGGTGAGAATTGGGGGTCGAAGTCTAGCATGCCGTGTACGCGTTTGCTCGTCGTGCGAAGAAGGAAACTCGAGAAAGGCCGAGCGTGGCACGGTGTCGCTCTCAAAGGAGACGACGCTTGCCTGCCACTGTAGAGCCAGCTAAACCCACGCACCATCACACCAAGTGCCTGTGTGTAGATAAACGTCGCACCTACATGCTTTAGTAGGGGATGGTGAACCCTAAGCAAAGTGGTGTAGAGTGGGGGTGTTTGGGGGGCTCAGATACCGTTGACGCCACACGCCAGCGGAGTGACGTTGTGTGTTGTTCGCTGCTGCTAGACGGCCCAACACGTCAAGAGGAGGAGGGGAGGAACTTTTTGGAAAGTTAATGGGTGGAAACGAAACGAAAAGAAAGGCAAGATGCATTGCCAGTGCCTGTCATGCGTAAGAATTACGAAAGCAAGCAAAAAGTGTTCTCCCTCGCATCGACCTCCCCTCCCCTTCCTCGCCGTCTAGTGCTAAGAGGAGGAGGAGGAGCTTTTGGTATTAGCCCAAGGTTAGGAAAGTGAAAGGACAAGAAAGGCAAAATGCATTTGCCGGTGCCTGCCGTGCCTTGCTTGGTCCAAAGAATTACGAAAGCAAGCAAAAGTGGTCCCTCTTTTCGACCTCCCCTCCCCCCTCCCTCCCCTCCCCTCCCCCTCTAGCCAAGCCAGAAGAGCAAGTAAAAAGACCAGGAGAGCAAGTATAAAGCCCCAAGTTTTCTTTCTTTCATTTTTCTTTTCAAACAAAGACGACAGGCGTACTTAATCAAGCAGAAACACACACTAACATACGCATTTAAATTCACTTACTCCTCTATTTTTCACTTCTACTTCTTGGTAACCGCGCCTCCACCTCCCACCGCAGTCCCCGTCGGCTGATACTGAAAGAGAGAATACACAGTGTTACGCCGCACATTCCCAATCAAATCCCTAAAGAACGCACTCGTCCGCTTCTCATACTCAGCCATGGGGTCCGCCCCCTTAAAGCGCTGCAAGACCGAGATCTCCTTCAGTTGCTCCAAAGCCTCCAACTGCTGCGCCCACAAATTATCAATCTGCAACAAAGTCAAATACCGAACCGTCTCCGCGTAAAGTTCCGCCTTGTGTGCGGCCAAATCTGCCTTCTTCCTCTCCAGGGCCTTATCGACCGCCTCATGCATGCAGGCCGACGTTTGCTGCTTCGTCATTTTCAGCAACTCCGTCTCGTCCACCGGGCCGAGGGTAGGGAAGAACTGCCTGACCTTCTCAACGATCTTGCTGCGTTTCTCCGTCTCGAAATTTGCGTCTACAATGTCCTCGGTGGTACGTCGGGCAAAATCCCGCATCATGGCATGTAGCTGCGTCGCGTCATGCGCCACAATCGCTGCCCGAATCCCATACAGCTCCTGCCGTTGCTTACTTATCACATTATCAAACGCCAGCAACTTCTGCCGAATGTCAAAATAATACGCCTCCACCTGCTGCTGCACCTTATCCAACGCCTCACTCACCGTCGGGCTTTCAATCGGCAGATCCTCCCCCACCCTAAACGTATCCATAATCCCCTGCATTTTCTCCCCTCCAAAAATCCGAAACACATCATCCTCCAAACTCAAGAAAAACCTCGTCCCCCCCTGATCCCCCTGCCTCCCCGCCCTCCCCCTCAACTGGTTATCAATCCTCCGTGACTCATGCCTCTCCGTGCCCAACACGTACAACCCATTCAATTTCTTGACTGCGGCCTTCTCATCCTTCAAAACCTCCTGATACTGCCTCTTCACCTCATCATACGCCTCTCTCAAAGCAAGCAACACCGGGTTCGACACCGGTGAGTTCTCCGCAGCCACCGCAATCATCTCCTCGATCTTAAACAAACTCATGCCCTCCGCCCCAATCTTCTCCTTTGCCAGCCCCACAGCCGCATCGATCAAGGTAGCCGCGGCTGGCGAGCCTTCACACGGGAAGAAATCATCCATGGCCTCAGCGCCCGCCGTGCTGCCCAACATCCCTCGAGCCAGCTCTAACTTGAGCTTGATCCTAGCCATTAATGCGGGGTTTCCTCCTAATAAAATATCAGTCCCGCGCCCCGCCATGTTGGTAGCAACAGTGACCGCGCCCAGGCGACCGGCTTGCGCGACGATTTGGGATTCATTCTCAATGTTTTCGGGGCGGGCGTTTAGGACTTTACACGATATATTCAATTCTTGCAAGGCATCCGCAATCAACTCAGACGTCTCCACCGAGGTGGTCCCCACCAGAATAGGCTGCCCCGTCTTATGCGCCCGCCGGACCTCCCGCAGCAGCGCCCGGAGCTTCCCTTCCTTCGAACGGAAGATCGCGTCAGGGTAGTCTTTTCGAGCATTGGGCAAGGCGGTCGGAATGGCAATAACGGGCAAATTATACGTCGTCACAAAATCCTTATAGTCAGTCAAGGCCGTCCCCGTCATCCCCGCCAATTTATAAAATAACCGAAACAAACTTTGATACGTAATGGTGGCAATCACCTGTGACTGGCTCGAGCACACCAAGCCCTCCTTCGTCTGGATGCTCTGCTGCAGCCCATCAGAATACTTCCTCCCCTCTAACACCCTGCCCGAGAAACGATCCACAATCGCAATATCCTGCCCTCGGACAATATAATCCTTATCCCTAATCAGCAATTCCTTCGCCTTCAATCCATTCGTTACAAAGCTCATCCAGGGATCGGCCAAATCAAATAAACTCTTCCCCAAGACCTTCTCGCAGTCCTTCACCCCCTGATCAGTCAACACAACATTCTGCGCTTTCTCATCCACTTCATAATGCACGCCCTGCTTCAAGAAGTCCACCAATTTTTTCGCTGCCCCATACTTAGGCTGAGGAGCATTGATCTGCTTACTAATAATCAAAGGTGTGCGTGCCTCATCGATCAAAATCGAGTCCGCTTCATCCACTAAACAAAAAGCTTTATCCAACGGCCGGGACCTCAATACAGTCTCTTCCCTGGTCAGTGCCAAATTATCCCTCAAATAATCAAAACCCAATTCGACATTCGTCACGTAGGTCACATCACACGCATACGCCTCCCGCCTCTCCGGGTAATTCACCCCCGTCTGAATCAACCCCACCGACAACCCCAAAAACCGATGCACCTGCCCCATAAGCTCCGCATCTCTCCTCGCCAAATAATCATTCGCCGTCACAATAAACGCACCCTGACCCGTCAATCCATTCAAATAAGCCGGCAACGTCGCCACCAGCGTCTTACCCTCCCCCGTAGCCATTTCCGCGAGCCTCCCCTCGTTCAAGGCCATCCCTCCAATGAGCTGCACGTCATAATGCCTTAACTGCAGCACCCGCCACGCCGCCTCACGCACAACCGCAAACGCCTCTTCCAACAGCGGGCCAGTCACATCCTCCTTCCCTTCCTTCACCCTCCTTTGAAATTCCGCGGTCTTAGCCCGCAATTCATCGTCGGTCAGCTTTTCGAAGGCGTCTTCCATTGCATTGATCCGCGCGACCCGTGCCTCATACTGCTTGATCAGAGCCGCATTCTCTGCTGCTGGTGGCCCGTTAGCAGACGTATCCAAGGCACCTGACGCGACAGCAGCGCCGGTCATGGCCTTTTTAAGGCCGTCGAGGAGGCCCATGCTAAGGGTGGCATGGCGGCGGGTGGCTGCTCCGTGGGAGGGCTTGGTGGTGCTGGTGCTGGTAGGGGGGAGGGCACGGGGGGAGGGGCCGAAGAAGGAGAAGCCCGAGGCGAGGAAGGTGCTGAGGAAGAGGAGGAGCAGCACGAGCTGGTGGCCGACACGCGCTGATGGTGGCTGCGGTATTGATGACGGCCGATGCATGGCCTGTGTAGGTTGGGGGTGGGTTAAGGGGGTGGGGAGGTCAGAAGGCGAGAAGGAGGGGAGGGTGCACTCTAAAGAAACAAGACAAGACAAGGGCTCGACGACGGCAGGCCGCAGTACGGGTGGATGAGCAGGCACGCGCAGCGCAACTTTGTCTTGAGTGGTGTCGCAAAAGAGTCCACGGAGCAGCCGCCGTGGGTGAATAAGCAGGGGCAGGGTGGCGCAAACGCAGAGGGGTGATGGAAGCATGACGTCTCGCCCCCGTGTTCGTTTGGTGGGGTGGTTGGCTAGGGAACGAGATGAGACACGTGATAAGTGAGGGTGGGCAGTCCTCCTCGCACAGCCATCGAGAGAGCAAGAACCACGCGGCCCTGCGGCACGCCGGTGAGAAGTGAATGTCTGAGACTCTGGCAAAGGGAAGCTGACAACGTCGGGCACGCCACGTCTTCGTGATGATCTTGACCATCGCGAGGCGAGTTGTTGAGCGTCCTTTCCATGCACCGCCCGGGCAGACCAATCTCCCGTTTAGCTCAGTTGGTAGAGAACGGTGCTAATAACGCCGCGGTCAACACAATCCTGTAAGTGGGAAAGGTCTCAGCAAGCTGTGCTGCGATTCTTTTTGTCCCTGTACGGTCCTCAGTGTCGAATTTAGTCTGCGGGAGGCCATCTTCCTTTTCGAACCCCGTTTGCGGCAGGAAAGTCCTTTCTTTTTTGCATGCTGTTCAAGCATTTTTGCGTCTCGCCACGTGAACACGACGCAGAGAGTCTCAGGTACGTGTGCCATGCATGCAGTCGACTGATAGGGTGAAGAGCGCTTTGCCCTCTCCGCTGGTCCAACAGCACACGGAAAGCGGCCCATGTGGCTCTCCTACTGCCCTTGCCGTCTTTAAATATCAACCCATGTCTGGTCCCCGTTTTTGACAAGGTACGCAAGGACGATGAGCTGTGAGACTTTACTGTGCAAAAATAGAGGGTAAGGCTACTCAAAGTTGAAGACGGGGGAGGTCCTCAAAAGTATCCCCTACCAAAACCTCCCCGTGCCCCCCAGCCGATATTCCTTTGCTCTGGATTTGACGTACCATAACGCTCTCTATCATCGCTAGAATGCCTGCTATCTATTTCTCAAGAGTCCTCTAAAGATGGGTCGGAAGCAGGAGCCATATGCAACAACATTCAAACTTGGCCAAGCTCTCACCTACCTCTGCTAGTATACACCCCCTCCGAAACAGATGACGACGGCGACAAGACCAACGACAAAGCAACCGGGAGTGCTGCAGAAGTAGCAGCGATATACAAGATGAGTCGCAATGAGCCAGCAAACCAACGTGTCGTGTACATGCGGCGCTGGTAATGTGTCGAGGCCCGTGTTTGTGTCGAGGCCCATGTTCGGAGCGGAGGGACGACTATTGGGAGTAGTCATCAGTTGCGTGTCTTTCTGTCGCCCATTAGCGTAGGGCCACAGTGACAGTGTATTAATGGTAAGCCTTGTCTATATTTTCCTTGTGCATGCGATGCCCCGGGGTGGTTTTGAGGGAGGTCGCCTCTCCTCCTGCAATGACGGCTTCTCATCTACTCGCCATCAAGGAGGGACTGAAATTACTTCTGCCGAGTACGGACACTCCTTTTTGTATTGGGTAAGTATTTTATTGTGATAGAAATGCGTGCTTGGGGGGAGCTTTGACGTTCGGATGGACACATATTGTTAAATTGTTGTGGGAGGAGAGGGTGGATGTTTATATGATGGGTGCTAAAACCTTTATGGCGAGGCTGCGTTACGTGTTTAAAAAATAGGAAAAGCTGAGTGAATGTGAAGGTGGCTGAGGTTGATACAGGTGAAATTATAATGCAATTTCGTGATTTCATAGTTGTGACGAGGTCCGATGTGAATTTATGGCGATTCGAAATTTTCTGGCATGATAATTGAGCAGTAGGGCTGTGAATTTATGGCGGTTCCAAATACCTGGCATCATAACTGACCAGTAGCGCCGAGGATGCAGACCAATCTCCCGTTTAGCTCAGTCGGTAGAGCACGGTGCTAATAACGCCGCGGTCCACGGTTCAAGCCCGTGAGTGGGAAAGGTCTCAGCAAGCCTCTTATGGGATTCTTTTTTGTTGGTAACTCATATCTCTTCCTGATCCAGGGACGCACGACCTCGGAAACGTATTTTTTCTTTTTTGGATCAGGTGTGACGTTGCTTGTCCCTGAGGAAGTGTTCTCTCGGCCCACTTATCATAGTTTTCATGTTTCCGTTCTCAGTGAGGTTAGTCGGGCGGGGGTGCCTTTTTGTTTTCCTATTGCGGGGGGCCGTGTCTTGTCTTGTCTTGTTTCTTTAGAGTGCATCCTCTGGGAGGGCTTTTTCTAGCGCATGCCGAAGCAGGCCTACACTGTACCATGCAGAGCATCACACCCCCGTGGGCAGGATGCTCAGGTCTAATGCATTTGAACCATCTCGGGGCTTTGTGCGGCTCTTACACATGTATTGCCCGTCCTCGACCATATGTGGCCCATGGTCGCCCGCGTCGGGTGCTCGATTCCCAGGGGCGGACACCACGGACAAGTGTTACTGTCGCTCGAAAACGCCATTACCGCTTCCAGCCTTTCCACCAGACACTAGTTAAGCTTCTCCTGACCGTTGCTGGAGGGTTTTGCGTAGAGGTTTGTTGTGCTTGCATGGGCTTGTTAAAAATGGAGGGCGGAGAGGAGGGCAGGGTGGGGAGGTTTTTCGCGCGAAGAAGACAAGACATGCTACTTCGCTTTGCCCTCTTGTTTTGCTGGCCAATGCTATGAACCCTGAATGCATGGCACTACAAACGACACAAGAAGAGAAGAGAGGTGCTGTGGATTGTGCTGATTGTCTCACGCCGCTCTTGCCAATCTTTTCCATCCACCACAAACAACAGGGGCGGAGAACACACTTCTGCACCACCCCTGGCTGAGATGGACTCCATCCCTCCAGCAGGTAAGTTAGTAGTGCTGCCCGCTGTCTTGTGTATTGCACCAGGCCTGGCCTTTGACACATGCTTCCTTACGCATCCTTATCATAACCACACAGACAAGGACAAGGAGGCCATGCCGCCACCGGCGCAAGACAAGCCCAAAGGTAAGCCGGCGCAGGGAAGAGGCAAACAAGAGAATCATCGTGCCCCAGCAGCCGCCAGTCATCCAAGCATCACACGGTCACCCCCTCACACACCCCACACCTTCCATGTACGACTCACAGCGCCTGCTGTCGTCTCTTTGGTCAAGGATTCGGTCTTCCAGAGCCTCACGGGCGGCTTCAGCGCGGCCAGTATGTTGGGCTTGCCCCAACTCCAGCTGGGCCAGGCGGGCAGGCACACCGGTACGCCACCACCAGCAACACCAACTGTGGCGGCAACAGCATCAACAGCAGCAGCAAAATCACGCCGGCGTCTTCCATTGGCGCGTCCTGGAACAAGCCTTCTAGGAAGAAACCTAGCAGCAGCAGCAGCAGCAGCAGCAGTAGCAGCAGCAGCAGCGCCACCAAGACATTGGCACCCCATCCCTATCCGGCGGCACTTCCCCCTCCCCCAAGCCCGGAGTAGACCATCGTATATTAAAGGCCTTCGTCACCGCCTGCCGTGTCCATGCCAACCGCACCTGTCATGATGCTGTGGGCTTCACCAGTGCGTTCAGTCACCGCGCCAGTCGCCGTCGCTCCCCCTGCCCCCGCGCGATTCCCGAAGCCCCAACACCCACCACCAACAGCTCTGCTCCCCCGGCCTAAATGCTGAGACCTGCCTTAGCAATCTCGCCATCATCCTTGTCCTCGTCTTTCTCATCATTATCAACAGTGCCTGCATCGTCGGCCTCTCCCTCCCTCGCCACCTCGACCTCGGTCTTGCCCAAACCATCCTACTACTCTTACAACGCATCCAAACCCACCCTCAGCATCCTCATCAGCAGCAGCGCCACCACCACAGGCACCACTTCCTCCTTCTTATTCAGTAATAAAGAAAGGAAAAGCGATGATTGGCAAGAGGGTTGAATGATTGCATTGGATTTTGTTCTTCGTCTTCTTTCGTTCTTTCTTTTCATCTCCTTTTTCCTATTTATTTTTTGGCTCCTTCCTTTTGGCTTCGTCTTTCATCCTTTCTTCTTTCTTCCTGTTCATCCTCACCTCTTTTTATCTTCTTCTTTCGTTTCATGTTTTTATGGGATTTCTAGTTCATGTTTTCCTATTTATATTTCCTTTTCTTGGTTCTTAATTCTTGGTTCTTGATTTCTTGGCTGACTTGACTCTTTTGTCTTTTCTTTCTTTCTTCTCGTGCTTTTTTCACTCTTAGCTACCACAGTCTCCTCAATTTTCTTTTTGCTTTCAATATTTCTCCTTTTTCTACTCCTCCTCAAACGTCCCTCCGGGTCCCGCCAAACTCCAACCTATTTCTCCGCCCCTTCCTTCTGCTTCAACAAGGTCGAGACCAAACTCACAAACTTCCTCCCATACTCAACAAGGTCCTGATACAACTCTTTATTCACCTTCTTCTGCAACTCTTCGCTGGGCACGTCCAGCTTCTTGAGGGCTTCGAACCCTTGCTGTGCCGCCTTCTGGGCGCCTGCCTGGGAGCAAGCAAAGGAGTCGTGGATCCCGGCAATGGTCAGTGTGTTGAGGAGATTGCCTTCTTTT
>Ga0209390_10008681_pt1 | contig 12457 bp, 12 predicted proteins | sample BON01_FD_187212 | JGI IMG/M metagenome (GOLD analysis project Ga0209390, IMG submission 187212) | Freshwater microbial communities from Lake Bonney liftoff mats and glacier meltwater in Antarctica - BON-01 (SPAdes) (version 2) | ecosystem: Environmental > Aquatic > Freshwater > Ice > Glacier... | reverse complement strand
GGTCGTTCACGGTGGAGCCTCCTTGAATTAGTGATGTTTGAAAACACCATTTCAACGGACCTTCACCGTGATTTCAAACCCAAATTGGCCCTCAAAGTGCTGTCCAATTTCGAACGCCTTTTGCTTGCACAACCTGTTGCGCAAAGCGATTGCCAAAACCACTACATCTAGATAACTGCGGCTTAGGCCCGTGCCATTCAGTCCTGACACCTTTTCCTCGCCCAAGGTCTTCACTGAGCCAAGATTTTTGGAGCGACGATGCAGTCCTTGTCAATCCCGCATCCCGCGTCTGACCCCCGCGAAGCGTTCCGACCCCCGAATCCAAACCGGGTAACGCACTTGAGTCTGTACGGATACAATGTGCTAGACGCGTCATCTCCCAAAACAGAGGTAAAACGACGGGCCGCAGTGGCCAAACACAGCCGCCAACAGCTACACCCGCCGAACACCTTATATAACGCGTTTTTGCAACCGGTTTAGGATCGCCGTCCCGTTCAGCCTGCCCAACCCGTACTCCACCGCTAGAAATCGGAATCGTGAAGCTCGCAAAGCCTCCTGCCGATTGTGTCCGCGTCCGTATTGAGCGACAATCTCACGCGATACAACCATCAAGTCATACCGTACTTCAACGGGAGTTTGTCCCGAGGCCATTCCCGAGATTCAAAATGCTTCCAGAAGTCAACGAACAGTTCGTTCTTACAAAGTGCAACTTTCTTGCGAAGCATCAGTTCTGGCCCCGCAAGGCACGAATGGACCCCGAGGGCTGGCTGGGGAATTTCCGGCCAGATGATCGACGCATGGCAAGTCAACTTCTAAACAGCTTTCTGTACTATTCAGAAGAACTTGTCGATCGCATGTTTGCATCCGCAGTTCAGGGGCTTAGCCGCGACGTAACGTCAAGCACCGAGTCCTTGAAGGATCGCCGACTTGAATGGGCGCGATTTATTGATCAAACCGTTTTTACATTCCCAACTGGCGAAATCCCCTTTGCTGGTGATAGTGGTCACCTTTATGTGCGACGCCTGCGTGATGTGGTTGGCTTGGATGAAGAACAAATCCAGTCTCCTGAACTAGCTTTACGAGCATTGAAGACAGGATCGAAACGCAACGTTGTATTCGTTGATGATTTCGTCGGCACCGGCCAGCAGTTCTTGAAAACATGGCAGCGTCCTTACGACAAGACTGGATCATTCGCTGACATGTGGTTGTCTAAGAAGTTCTCGGCCTATTACTCACCGATTTTCTGCACTCGTTACGCGATGGACGGTCAGCTAGATGAAATTGCTGACCAAGTCTCGATCCTTCCGGCACATTGGTTGGATGCTCGGCACAGTCTGCTAACACAAGAATCGGTGTGGTGGCCTGCTTCGATGAAAACAGAGGCTTCGGACTTCATTTTTCGGTACAGCATGAGTATCGGCGTTCCTGACACGGGTGGCTATGACGAGCGAGATTGGCAGGGATACAACTGTCTCGGACTGACAATTGGCTTTTGCGACTGCGTACCTGATGCGACAATCCCGCTGTTCGATACGAGACTTGGCGGATGGCGCCCCCTATGGAAACGCGTAGCATGAATGACCCAGATACCATCCGAAAAGAGCTAAGTCGCCTGTTCGCTTATAAAGCGGAATGGCTAAAAGAGAATCTTTTCAATCTCTTTACAAAACCGAAGTACCTCGCGGAGCTTTCAGACGATGTCCCCTGTGTTCTGGTCGGAGGACGCGGTACTGGAAAAACCACCGTCCTACGCGGTCTGTCCTACGCTGGGCAATACGCGATGAGCGATCAGTCGCCGGACACTGTTCGCGACTGGCCCCATTTCGGAATCTACCTCCGCATCAACACGAATCGCGTGACCGCGTTTGCAGGGCCAGAAGTCAGCGAAGAGCGTTGGCAAAGGCTGTTCGCACATTACGTGAACTTGGTGTTCTGTGATTTGCTGCTGGAGTTCGTTGCTTGGTATGAGCAGCACACGAATGAGCAAGTTGGAGTGGATTGCGGGCGGCTTGGCAATTTCTGCAAGAGCCTTTGTGTTCAAGTTGCAGAAACCCTGCCTGATTGTCGTGAAGCTGTGTTGACAGCGATTGTCGAGTTTGAATCTTATGTCAACAACATTGGTGATGAACCCCAGGCGAAATTATCCCTACTCGGTGCGCCGATCGACATGCTCGTATCCGTTTTGCTGGGTGGAGATCAATTTGATGGTCGACGGTTCAGTTTCCTCATTGATGAATATGAGAACCTTAGTGAATCACAGCAGCAAGTCGTTAACACCTTGATGAAGCATGCGAGTGACTCGTATACGTTCAAAATTGGTGTCCGAGAACTGGGGTGGCGATGCAAGACGACGCTGAATCCAGATGAGCAGTTGGTTAGTCCAGCCGATTACCGACTGATTAACATTACCGAAGAACTGCTGAAGACAGATTTCGACCAGTTTGCTGAAGATGTTTGTAACGCTCGCCTAATTGCGTTGCAAAAGTCGCACCCAGAGATCCCCAGCAACATCACAGCGTTGTTTCCAACTCTCACCTTAGACGAAGAGGCTCTGAAGTTAGGCGTCGGCGTTCAGGTACGTGGACTCGCTGAACGTTTTGAGAAGGCTTCGGATGAGGACCGACAGTTCTTTGACAGCCTTGATCCCTTGGAACAATTTTTCATCAAGGGAAGAATGGAATCGTCCGGAAAAAGCCTTGACGATATTGTCGATGAGGCACGACTGGACTCAAATTGGTCTGCGAAGTATCAAAATTACGCCTACTCGCTTTTGTTCAATTTGAAAAAGGGCAAACGCGGAATCCGCAAGTTCTATTGCGGCTGGAAGACCTTTTGCCTACTTGCCAACGGCAACCTTCGATATCTTATTGAGCTGGTTGACGCTAGCATCGCATCCCATCTATCGGCGGGCCACAAATTTTCGGTCCCAATTCATCCTGAAACGCAAACGAAAGCCGCACAGGATGTGGGTCAAAAGAACCTGGGAGAACTCGAAGGACTTTCGATTCACGGGGCTAAGCTAACCAAGTTACTGTTAGGCTTGGGACGGTTGTTCGGACTTATGGCGGGCGACGCGATTGGTCACGCGCCGGAAGTCAATCAGTTCGAGATTTCGGGCGAAACACGTTCAAAGGAAATCGACGATCTGCTCTGTTACGGTGTAATGCACCTCGCCTTGGTGCGTTTCAGCGGGACAAAGATATCTGGCATGGACACCAAGGACTACGACTACGCGGTGCATCCGATCTTCTCGCCGTTCTTTGTTTTCGGCCATCGCAAAAAGCGAAAAATGAAGATCAGCCCAGAGGAGTTCTTGGAACTTGTTGAGAACGCGCCCAAAGCGTTAGAGAAGATTCTCGCGAAGAGTCGACGTACGCTCGATCAACCACTTCCCGACCAGTTGACACTTTTCGAGATTTACTACGATGGAAATTCATAACGAGCCACTTCTGACGACGGTCTTTGCGGATCACACGGACTTCCATCCAGAACCAGGCAGCCTGTACATCGGGTTTGAAGGTCTCGAAGAGCGAAGCGGACACTTTCTCAGTTTGACTAACTTGGAAGGAGAGACAACTTTTCTTAAGGTGGTTTCCGAGGGGGACACTGAGTTTAGAGCAAACGTGATCGGCGAGAATAATGTTCTATCATATCGACTCCGCAGTCGAAGCGACCTTGATCGAATCTGGACGGCTAACGATTGCGATTCGATCTACCTCGACATCACCGGACTTCGCCATCATGTATGGATTCCCCTACTACGTTCGGCTTTAGCGACGACAAGGAAGGTCAAAGTTGTTTATGTTGAACCTTCGGACTACCGGCACAGTCTGACACCAACAGAAAGCCAAATCTTCGATCTGAGTGAACGCATTGGAGGGATTTCACCTATCCCAGGCTTCGCTTCGTTCCGACGATCCGTTGACGACTTTCTGTTTCTGCCGTTGCTTGGGTTTGAAGGCACTCGTTTGGCATATCTGCTGGAGCAAGTTCAACCGATCGTCGACAGAATCATTCCCATCGTTGGCGTGCCTGGCTATTTGCCCGAACATCCCTTTAACTCGCTACTTGGAAATCGCATCGCTCTTCAAGAGACCGAAGCCTGGCAGCATGTTCGGTTTGCAGATGCAAACTGTCCGTTCTCACTCTTCTACACGCTTGAACGGATTGAACAGGAACTAAGGGCTGAACATAGTAAGATCGCATTGATCGGCACAAAGCCTCATGCACTCGGTGGCGTTCTATTCGCTCTCAAGGATCAGTCGCGACGAGAATTGATCTATGACCATCCGATACGCAAGACGGAACGAACGACTGGCGTTGGACGCCTCTTGCAGTACGAAGTCAGCGAGTTTATGCGATGAAGCAGGACTCCTTCTACACTCCCGATCGGATTGTCGATGCAGCGCTGAGAAAATGCACGCTTACCAGCCCTGCATCCATTGTCGATTTCGCTGCCGGAGACGGTGCTTTGCTCCGGAAGGCGACCGCGTCATGGCCCAAGGCAAGTATCTACGCGACGGATGTTGATTTTAACGCCATCAGGTCGATCCGACGAGAGTTTCCCGATTGGGCTGTTTCGAGATGTGACTTCTTGTCACCTATGTCACGATCGCGGGCAACGGTGTTTTCGCGATTGGCTCAACCTGCTGACCTGATTTTGCTCAATCCACCATTTTCGTATCGTGGAGCGCAGACTTTTCCCGTTTCAGTTTGGGACGAATCCTTTTTGTGCAGCAAAGCGATGGCGTTTGTGTTGCAGTCACTCCATTATCTCGCGCACAACGGTCAGTTGATTGCAGTCCTCCCTGAAAGCTCGTTGTTTAGTGACAAGGATGCACATGCGTGGGACGCGATCAAGAACCGATTTACTCTCACTACTGGGGCAACAGCAAAACGAGGAGTGTTTAGCGGATGCCATGCAAGGTGTACGATTGTTCGATTGATCGGCCGCAAACGAAAACGCAGTGTCGGTGCCGTAAACGCAATTCGTCCGAATCAGCCGCTAGCGGTGACGCTCATTCGTGGATCCGTGCCCCTGCACATGGATACGGGAAGTGATCGGACATTAGTACATTCGACTGACCTACAGCGTTCATCCGTTATTCTCAATGGCCACGTCGCGTCCGCAGTCCGACCGTCCATCATTGGACCAAGCGTACTTATTCCTCGTGTAGGTGCGCCGTCGGTTGAAAAGGTCGCGATCTATCGGCGCAATAAGAGAGTCGTATTGTCTGATTGCGTGATCGGACTCCAATGCGAATCTTCTAGTGATGCCGACGCTCTACATCAACTGATTGTTTCTGACGAAACCCGTTATCGTCGGCTTTACGCTGGAACGTGCGCACCCTACACCACGGTAAAACGAATCGTTGAGTTCCTCAGCCAATTGGGCTGCGCTGTATCCGTGAAGAAATCCCGTTAAAGGCCAATTGGTGCCACCCACAAACCGGATCGATAAATGCGGGAATGGACGATTTGCGAAGGACGAGCGATCCGGGTTGACGTTGATGGTGGCGGGCGGTAGGGGGTTGCGACGTGTGGTCGGGGTGTAACTTTGAAGTCGTGGTGCCCGACGGGCTTCTTTTGCCTTGCCTCACAGGAACGGCCATCTTGCAGGAAGACGCCGGCGGATCGCCTCCCATTTCTTGGCCCGCCAATGGCGCTAATCACGCGAATGGGACAAATCAAATGGGTCAGGCCTGAATGCTGCGGGTTTAAGACGCAACTCCATGGCAGGAATGGACTTACGCTTCTGTCTTTAGACTCAGAATGCGTGCAGGCATCAGAAATTACAACGAAAACGGGATGATGCTTCGCATGGAGGTGATGCTTCGCATGGGGTCAGACGCGGGATTCGTGATTGGTGGACAGGGATTTTTCGATTCGAGTGATCCGATCGTCAATCTTTGCACTTTGCACTCTCGCGCCGCGCACGTTTTACCCGTCGGACCAAATCCCCCGAACTGTCGCGGTGACTCAGTCCAAAATACTCCGATAGCTCCGCCAGCGTCGCGGTGGCGGTTCGCCGACACAGGTAGGTCGCTACATCCCGACCACCCGCTCGGCTCCGAAAGCCAGCGTAGTCGCTCGGATCGACTTCGTACTCCTTCGCCGTCGCCGCGATGACCGTCTCGATGCTGCGCGTCGGCTTGCGAATGTCCCGACAAACGGCCTGGGATGTCTCGTCATGATTGGCAAGCTGAACCATTTGCCTTAGGAATTCCTCTCCTCCGTAGACCCAATCCTTGAGGCGATCAAGCATTGGGTCGGCGGGGGCATCCAATCCATCCTTGACGAATTGCCGGTACGCCGACGCAGGATCGCTTCGATTTCTAAGCAGGTATGGGGAAATGTTACGGCATATTAGCCGTTTGGGCGTTAGCCACGGTTCTCACGTTCAACCGTGGCTAACGCCCAAACGGCTAATATAGTTATGCGTAATTAATTCCCCATACCTGCTTAGCGGCCCGGTATCGGTGATGTTGATCGTAGTCAATCCAGTCCACCCGCCGTGTTTTGCGAGCGTAATCGGCATAGCTGCTGTACGGATAAAGCTCAGGTGATTCTGCCAGCGGCTGGCCGCCACTGCATGGGCTGAGGTGAATGTACCGACTGACACTGGAACAGCCGACGCCGTCCGTCACCACGAGTAATGACATGGTAGATCGCATTTTCGCATTGCAGGCGGGGCAGTCGTGGCACTTCCGTTCCAATTTTCCAAGGTCGTCGTCGAGCCAAACATTCTGAAGCGACGATGCAGTCCTTATCAATCCCGAATCCCGCGTCTGACCCCGCGCGAAGCGTTCCCCGGCACCAATCCGCAAACCTAAACCAGGCTTGCAAGCGATTCTCCCCCATGGGGGCGAGCCGGCTATCTTGAACTCACTTTAAGCCTCAAATACAATGCGAATTTCTGCCCCGCAGCGTTGCCCTTCTTGACCGATCAACGCTGCACTTACTAACCGACGTTCACAACAGCCTGTTTTGGCAGGATTTGAGAGCAGAACCCTTTTCATTCTTTTAAACAATAGAGAGCACATCGATGATCACGCCGACTAATCGCTTCCTTGCAGCCCTAAGTCTTTCGCTCGCAGTCCTCGGTTGCAACGGCAAGCCGGAAACCAGCTTGGTTGAACCACCCGCTGCTGGTACTCCAGCTGCAAGTACTCCCGCAAACGTTGTAGCTTCAACGGAACTGGAAGAGGCAGGGAAAATCGATGTGCGCCTAGCCGCTCAAATGGTTTTCGACCTTGGTGGTATCGTAAATGTCGTAGCAGACGGAAAGGAATACAACCACATAAAGTCATTGGAAGCGCTTCCGCAAACAGACTTTATTCTTACCTACGTTGGCCTTTGGCATTTACCAAACGTTACAGACGAAGACATAAAATTCTTAAGCGGCTTGCCGGATCTGGTTGGTATTGGACTCGATAATACCGGAATAACCGACATCGGCTTAAAGTCTTTCTATGGACTGAAGAAGGTAACAAGCATTGCGATTGGCGGCACGAAGGTTACTGAAAAAGGCGTAAAAGAACTTCTGACAAAGCATCCCGAAATAACGTACGTGATCATCAACGATCTACCCATAACGGACAATATCATGTCTCTGATTGGTCGCCGCAGCTTCATTTGGGCACAACGAACAAAGATCAGTGACACAGGCCTGGCATTCTTCGCGGGCAAGGAAATTAATACTCTACGCCTAGATGGAACTGCGATTACCGACGAAGGACTAAAGAATTTCGCAGGAACCAGCATTTACGATTTAAGCCTGGCAGATACATCAATAACCGACACTGGACTCTCGAACTTATCAAGCATGAAGCGGATCGATGTGCTTTACCTGAAAGGTACGGCGGTCACACAGGATGGGATCGCAGCTTTCCAGAAGTCTTTTCCCAATTGCAAGATTGAGCAGTAAGCGGAGATGAAGGGTTGGGGAAAGCAACATCTCTTGAGCAAATTCGATTCGAATCTGCAAGCGAGGTTTGGGGCAACGCGAGCAAAGTTTGCACTGCTTCTTAAATTCTTCGCCTGTCGGTATGGACTGCCCAATGGGCGATTTGTTTAATGCCCAAGCGCACTCTCGCGCAGCCAAGATTCGCCCCAGGGCATGCAGTTGCTTCTCTATCAAACGGGGGATCTGTTTGGTCCTTGTCATGGCAAAACCATGATCGCCGTTGACCCACTCCATTTCCCGTTCCGAGTTCGCCAACAACTGCGACCCCGGAATCGGTGATGCTTCGCATGGGCGGGTGATGCTTCGCATGGGGTCAGACGCGGGATTCGTGATTGGTGGACAGGGATTTTTCGATTCGAGTGATCCGATCGTCAATCTTTGCACTTTGCACTCTCGCGCCGCGCACGTTTTGCCCGTCGGACCAAATCCCCCGAACTGTCGCGGTGACTCAGTCCAAAATACTCCGATAGCTCCGCCAGCGTCGCGGTGGCGGTTCGCCGACACAGGTAGGTCGCTACATCCCGACCACCCGCTCGGCTCCGAAAGCCAGCGTAGTCGCTCGGATCGACTTCGTACTCCTTCGCCGTCGCCGCGATGACCGTCTCGATGCTGCGCGTCGGCTTGCGAATGTCCCGACAAACGGCCTGGGATGTCTCGTCATGATTGGCAAGCTGAACCATTTGCCTTAGGAATTCCTCTCCTCCGTAGACCCAATCCTTGAGGCGATCAAGCATTGGGTCGGCGGGGGCATCCAATCCATCCTTGACGAATTGCCGGTACGCCGACGCAGAATCGCCTGCATTTCTAGCGGCCCAATATCGGTGATGTTGATCGTAGTCAATCCAGTCCACCCGCCGTGTTTTGCGAGCGTAATCGGCATAGCTGCTGTACGGATAAAGCTCAGGTGATTCTGCCAGCGGCTGGCCGCCACTGCATTGGTTCAGGTGAATGTACCGACTGAGATTCCAGTAGTAGCCTTCGTCTTCCACCGGAAAAGCCTTGTATCGTCCCTGATAGCGATGCGTCGATAGGATTGGGCATCCAACAAAACGCGATAACGCTCCCGCCACAGCGATCAACTTGGTCAATCAACCCATCGGTAAATCGTTAGTAGTGCCCTTCATTATGGAACAGCCGACGCCGTCCGTCACCACGGGTGACGACATGGTAAATTGCATTTTCGTATTGCAGGCGGGTCAGTCGTGGCACGTCCGTTCCAATTTTCAAGGTCGTCACTGAGCCAAGTCTCCTGAAGCGACGATGCAGTCCTTGTCAATCCCGAATCCCGCGTCTGAGCCCACGCGAAGCGTTCTTCGGCCTGAAACCAACGTCAAAACTCATCGCGAGGCGGCACAAATTGTGCTCGATCAATGGCCGGGTGAAATCGTCTGGCACGGCTTCGAGGTCGGCAACGTGCTGATCACAGGCGAGTGTCTGAAGCAAACTCCGCCCATAAATCCTTTACGGCGGGGCTACGAACTGCGTCGACATGCCGGCCGCGCGTCGATTGATGGCGGGCAGCCCAATTATGACAAAGCTGCAGCGTTATTCGCGGTCCGCGGTGCCGAGCCCCAGTACTGGCAAACCGTCACTGGCGGTCGCGCGATCGTGGACGACGAAGGGATGACGCGCTGGCAACCCGACGCAGCGGCAAGCCAGGCCTACGTGAAAATCGCCGGTGATCCTGCGGTGTTGGCCGCAGAGATCGAGGCACTCATGATCGCTCCTCCAAAAAATCCGACACCCGGAGAATTCCAATGAAACGAATCGCAATTCTTACCACCCTGCTGCTTACAAAAACACAATCACCAGGAAACGTTTCTAGCGTGCTTGGCATTTAAGCCTCCCGACACCTTTGTTTGATCCAGTTTGCGACGCGAGCGTCGGCTCGCCAGCTTTTCAGGTAAGGCTATTCCTCGGTCGGCAAGGAAGCTTCTCGATAAAGTTTGCGATACTGTCGCGGAGAACAATTGCAATGTTGCTTGAACACCGTATTGAAGCGACTCAATGAACCGAACCCCGATTCATAGGCGATGGTTAATATCTGCTCATCGGTACTGATGAGCAGTCGCTGTGCGTGAGCGAGACGATGATCGAGCAAGTTTTCAATCATTGTCTGACCGAAAACGTTACGAAATAATGTCATCGCATAGCCGCTTGCCAAGCCCACTGCATCACTGATCTGGTCCACCGTCAGCGGTTGTGTGTAATTCATCGCAAGGTAGGCGGCGATACGTTCGACAGCGGACACGTCGGCCTGCCTTAGCATTCTCAATGACTGTGCTTCGATTGGTTTGTCTGGCAATTTGGTCACCGTCCAAATTCGCAATAACAGCGACTGCAGTTCTAATATCATTGCTTGTAGACGCAGGCTTTCTTGGCTCTTGATATCGGCGATCCAGGTATCGAAGCGAGATTCCGCTGCCGCCAAAACTGATTCAGTATTGGCGGTAAGAATTTGTCCGTGGAGAGTTGCTTGCACCATCGGTTTGGGAAGTTCAAACCGCAGGAACATATTCAGTGGAATGGTGGCAACGTAATAGATGTCCTTACAAGCCGGATCGACAAGCTGGTGGGGGATGGCAGCCCAGAAAACCATCAACTGGCCCGGCGGAACGATTGTGCGACGCCCGCCGATCTGGAATGTAACCGGCTCGGTCAGCACGAAATTCAATTCAATTTCGTTGTGCCGGTCCGTGCGATTCATCGGTGTCGGCTGCCAACGAGTGACCGATAGCCCGTACGGCTCGAAATCACTGCGGTTGGTGTCAAAACGCTGGCTCATCACCTGAGGATACAGTGAATTCTTGGAAAAATCCAGCGAGACTCACCGGAATTCTTATTTACAATGTCACAGTGTCACCGCATTGAAACCCGCTTACGGTCAAGGGTGCGATCCCGATTCGCGTTCTAACTACTACTCGCAGCCGTGAAAGATAACTTGCTGGAACACAGCGGTATATCAAGAGAACTTCGACTGCAATCCACGGAAAGTTATTGGCTGATGATGATCTTCGCTCGCCTGCTCCTTACTGCGGTCTTCGTTTTTACCGGACCTGAACTTCATGCCGAGGAGGACGGGGTTGTCTTCGACTTCCGCAGGCCGTTCGAGTTCACTTATCTCGACTGGAAAGATCAGACCACCGCAACGGATGGAGGAGTCAGAATTCAAGCGCCGAAAAATGCCGGTGGGGCCGGAATAAATATCAAGCGGGATCTCGCGGTTTTCGCCGGCCGCAGCCCGCGGTTGCAGCTTCGAATCAATGAAGGTAACCAAGCAGAAGGAATCAATCTCAGTTTCAGCGATGCCGATGGAACGGGGCATCAGTTTCTTTACAACCTGCTGGGAAAGCCCTTAGGGGAGCCGGTCGAACTCGTGCCGGACGAAGGGGCTGGGCTTGGTTCGCCAAATGAAATCAAAGACGAGGGAACGGTGGCGGGACTTGCCCTCAGTCAGATCAGACAATTTCAACTGCAGGGTCAGTGGGGACGCGGGCAGGACAAAGCGATTGACATCACTGTTGTGAGACTGGACCTCGTAGAGCCTGACGCTCCAACGCTGGCCCTGCGAGCCGCTCTGAAACAACGACTTGCTGAGGAACAAGCCCGCAAAATGAAAGCTCATTCCGCTTTGATAGGTAGTGCTGAAACCGCGCTGAAATTCGCCGAAGGCAACAGCTTTGGACTGACAAGTGCAATTCCCAGTCTGCCGCCCATGGGTTATGTGAGTTACTTTTCAGTGCCCGAAATGGTGGCTCAAGTCCTGCCGCGCGCCCATTACGTCACGCAAGATCCCAGGTATTTCAAGGGTGCTTTGCGAGCGGCGAATTACAGCGCGGGCGCCAATCCGGACAACATGACCTACACCGTCGGTGTCGGGGTCAAGCATCCACTTCATCCTTTGCATCTTGACACTCGTGTCTCCGGCCAGACGCCGCCTGTCGGCGTTACCGTCTATGGTCAAAGCGATCCGGCCGAGAACTATCCGTTCAACCAATGGGTTCATACCTGGTTCATTGGAAAGACGTCCGTCCCAGACTCCTATTCGTGGCCCGCCGCAGAGGCGTACGTCGATTTGCCAATCTGGCCGGCGATGACAGAATATACGATTACATAGTCGATCGGCCCTAAGTCCTATTATTGGGGCTACCTGGCGGCACGCCCGGACGGCAGTGGTTCTGCGAACAGTGGTACTGAGAAAGGCGAAACGAAATGACGCACCGCGCGAAAGTTGCTGGTTTAATCGGATTCTGTCTGCTGATCACGACGGTCATGCTGTTGACCGCGACACCGGTCCAGGCCATTGTTCCTGAACACGAAGTGCGTGACGGCGGCGTGTATCTCAAAGGTGTTGGACCGGACAATCCGATCATTTACGATAACGACTGGTGGTTCGATGTCTTTGACAACAACTACCTCTGGGCACAGGTGAGTCTTGGGCGGGCCAACCTGCGCGGCAACATTGTCAGCCGTGATATGTGGGATTGGGAG
>Ga0209390_10008680_pt1 | contig 12458 bp, 8 predicted proteins | sample BON01_FD_187212 | JGI IMG/M metagenome (GOLD analysis project Ga0209390, IMG submission 187212) | Freshwater microbial communities from Lake Bonney liftoff mats and glacier meltwater in Antarctica - BON-01 (SPAdes) (version 2) | ecosystem: Environmental > Aquatic > Freshwater > Ice > Glacier... | reverse complement strand
GTTCGCGTGGTCCAGCCCGAGTTCGCGTGGTCGAGCCCGAGTTCGCGTGGTCCGGCCCGAGTTCGTGTGAAAATCTATAAACCCAATTTTGGATTCGTTTGATCAGGCACGATGTCGGGTGGATCATCGGAGCCGCGGTCCAAGCTCAAGGGTGAGCCTGGTAAGGTCTCTCGCAAGCGCAAGCAGATTTGCGGTGTGTTGGAGGCGAAAGAAACACCGTGCAAGTTGACCAATCTGGACGGGGATGGGCGTTGTCAAGTGCACGAGCGCGCCCCGCCAGCGCTGTTTTCGAATGAAGACTACATTCACCTCCAGCAGCAGCAGTATGAGCCTGGTCAGACTATGAAGCCGCTCGACATTGCTTTCCGCAAGACGCTGGCCTGCGACGTTGTGGCCATCAACGAGGCTATTCAGATGGCTTCTGAAGCCGACATGTACCGGTTGCAGAAGCCCCGTTTCCAAGAGAAGCTGCAGTGGTTTGCTGATATGCTGTGCAACTGCGAGGACGTCACTGTTATAGTGTATGATGTTCTCAAGAGTTCGTACAAAGTGGCGAGCATCCTTCCCGTGGCAAGGGTGCTTGTGCATGATCCGCTTGCTTTTAACACCAAAGTGAGGGCACTGCTCGCCAGCGAAAACAGTAAGCTGTGGAGGGTGGGCGGCAATGGGCCGACTTGGCCGGTGTATAACTTTTTCCGCGTGCTCGGCATGAAGCCTCGCTTCCGTGGGTGTGCTTCCACTGACCCTGGGAAACATGACATGCTGTATTACCACGTGTGGGCTTTTACAGACGATGTTGCATTCCAGCCACTGGTGCGTGGTTAGGATAGGCCGAGTAAGGACAGCTCATGTAGTGATTGTGTGGCCACGTCTGTGGGGACGGTGGCTTGCATCTTGAAAACATCAATCTGTGCGTTTCTTGTTGAATAAATTTCGACAGCATTATCATTCGTTTCGAGTGGGCCAATTCCGCATGGGTTTGAACTTGACATGGGCGATGCATATACACACATGCGTGGATGTATATATATATGCGTAGATTGCTGCGCACAGGACGCTTCTGCGCGGTTCATCCACACACACACTGTGCGATTAAAGTTCAGCCGTATTGTTGTTGGCCTGTGTTGTTATGCTGCTGCCGCTACGAACAGCAATGTCAGTGAGACGTAGTGATTCCATCACGACATGTACTTTCACCACACTCTTTGTGGTGTTGCAGTTCTGGTTTTTATGCGGGACACCGGCAGTGTCGGCAAAGTGTTTTCCAGGAGACTCTGATAATTGTGAGTGTCACGAAGGATACTTCAGACATGCGAATGAAAGCAATGTTAATGCGACAGAATGCTGGCCGTGCAAGGCCAACACGTACTCTGGTGCGGTACAGCACTCGTTTACCAGGCTCTGCACTGAGTGTGAGGACCCACGGAATAACGAAGGGGTGCTGTGGCAGAAATCGACGCAGGCGTGTGGTGTGTGCGCACGCAACGCATCAGTGGCACCGCCGTTCTGTTTGTGCCCTGCCAGCTCGTTTCTTGGGCCCGATCGACAGTGTGTGCCGTGTGTAGAAAACCACGTGTGTGCGGGGGCATTTTCCAGTCCAGTGCGGTGTCCTGCTGCTACCAAGGTGGTGGGCACGGGAGAGGGCCGCAGCATGGACGATTGTTTGTGTATCGACGGGTATTTCAGAGCAGATGACAGAGAAACACTCGATGTGGCCATTGCGCAAAACACAATGTTGTTTTCAGACACCAGGCGATTGTGGTGCGTGCCATGTCCGATTGGGTTCTATTGCAAGACGCTATCCGTGCCACTGGTGTACAAGTGTCCTGCCAAAACGAGCACACTGTTGTTTGGAGCCAAGCAGCTTTCGCAATGTCAATGTGTTGCAGGCACCTACGCAGAGTCTTTGGAACAACAGCATACACCCACAAACACCACTCTCGTATGCATGCCTTGCAGAAAAGACCACTATTGCAAAGGAGGGTCGTTTGCAGGAATACCTTGCCCGCATCGGACGATCAGCAGTGTCGGCGCGACATCTATCGACAGCTGCGTATGTCTCCCTCCCCTTGTCATGCTTCCAACGCAGAGTGCCGATTTCTCGTACGATTGTGTGGAGCGATCGATGGTGACCCACGCGGGCAGTTCGGGGGGATTGGCAATGGAATCGTACAACATTTTCGCAGTGGATGCTCGTGAATTATACAAGACATATGCAACCGTGTCATCCACGGTGTGTCTGAGTATTGAGACGGGATTCATACAAGAGTGTATTCACGATATTCGCGTGGGGACCAAACAATATTCCGACGACGCCATTGTTCTGTTCCGCAATATACTGCTGGATCCTGTGTATCTCGACATGGTTCTGTATCTGTTCAATTCGGCCAAATACAACAGTGTGGTGTACCGATTGGAGACGTATCTGTGGATCCACCAGCTTGTATACGACGATGCGGCAACGCTTGTTCGTGGCATCATTCGTGCGTCCGGGGTTCAAAGTGGGCATAATGTGACGTGGCAGCTGCTACCGTCGGTCAAGTGCGAGGTGCGATTGCACTCCAAGATGCACGCGCTCTCATCGGTGTACAAAACCGACCTGTACAACATCTCGAAAGTGCGGTCTTTCGTGTACACGTCGCTCCCGACGTTTGCGGTGCACAACATTGACATTGTGACGCGTCCGGTGGTTTTGACACTCTATACTCATGATTCACCCCTGGACGAGATTGCGAGCGTCAAAGCCGTAAAACGTGCGGTCGAATCGTGTCTTCCTCGCAGCACACCACTGGTGACAGGAGGAGACAACACAGGGCCCGGCACACCGCGGTGGGAAAGCACACGCTACTTTGATTTCGCTTCGAATGTCGGTGCTCACCCCGTATTTGTCACAGAAATCAAGGTGCAAAAAGTGTTCTGCCCAAGCCAGGAACAGCTGCAATGCATGAGCACATACGTCGGTCCTCTTGCCGATGGCCCGGGTGTGGATTGTGTGAGCAGCATCAGTCTATTTTTCACGTCTCATAATCGCGAGCATGTGCCAGCGAATTTTCGCCAATATGTGGAACAAATCCAAGAATACGACACCGGCATGAGATTGGAACATGTGGGGGAGTGTTCCGAGATTGTCTATGTGCAGCATCAGGTGTCGAGTACAGAGTACTCTGATGTGATGCAAAAGCAGCAGGCTCTGGCCGATTTACACCGCGCGTACCACCGGCAATTCGGGAGTTCTGTGCTATTGGACAGCGGTATGAATACAATTGCCATCTACAATGTCACCATGCCCACCAACACCGGCGGTGCTTCAAAAAATCAACACATCCAAACCTCAGTCCAGGACGCGGCCGAGCTGCGCCAGCAACGCGAAAATATAGCACATATGGTCGCCGTTTTGAATTTGCTGGGCGTCCCCATGTTGTCACACCACATTGCTGCGCAGAGTACCATGAATCTCCGGGAGGACAGTGTGGGGGCAGACACCACGGCGCGGCACGTTTTTTTCTCTCTGGTTGGAGGTGTGATAGCACGCACAGATGCGGTCCATCTCATGAACACTACATTCTGGCTGGCCACATCGCGATTTGCAACCACCTCCGACGTCGAGCTAGTGAATATGTCGAGCACAATCACCGGTACACTATATTTTGACGCCCTGTCAATTTCACAGTCGAAGTCACTTTGCCAGCAAGTTGAGAGACAGAAAACTCGCGTGAAGACCGCTGCGCTGCAATGGAATGCCCGTGTGACTCAACGCATTGTAATACGCGACGATATGAAGCACCGTGGCATCCGGCTGCAGCAACGCATGCAGCCCTTTATCGCAGCATCCACGTACACCATGCGCGTATCAGTCATTATTCCGGTGGAAGCCAGCATGCTCAATGCGTTGCTCATCGAGGTCCTCAAATCGGTGATTTTCAACAAGGCCTCTCTCGCGTTTGTCCGACTGGTTTCAACCTCGAGGATTGTTCGCTTTGCGGCACCGGTTTTGGGTGAGCCCAGCGACAACGACGATATGCGCGTTCCAATCGCATGTACGCGCGTGGTATATGAACTGCTGGTCACCAGTATGGAAGCATGTACGCTTTCCCGAACGACAAACACCGAGGACTACTATGCCGAGCTGATGACCGTTGTGTCGGGCCTCTTTGCCGTCGACATTGCCGTGGAAATACTGGCAGTGTGCGTGGTGACCAACACACTTTTTGCGATCTCGTTGGAGTCCCCTGGCGACACTTGCACGGCCCCGAACGTCTGCAGCAACAATTCCATCGGCCATGCAAGTTTCCAGGACGAGTTCCTCAACGCCAGCAGCGACAATACATATGCAGAGTCGTGCGCGCTTTCGACCGAAATTGCGGTGAATGCACGTTTCGACCATCTACACAATGTCTCGGTGGACGTGCTGTACGTACGAAACATGCAGAAAACACTCATGTTCGGGAGCAAAACGCCCCTGCTGGTCGTCATGCTGGCAACATTTCGCATACACAACGACCGCGTGCCAACTTTGGATATCGTGAGAGTCTTTTCGAACCTGTATGTGCCAGAGCACTATGTACGCGAGAACTCCTCAAACGCCTCGTTGATGGCCGGAGAAAGTCGTTTTCACCCGAAGCGCGAGGCCAATGCTAGCACGACGTTCACAATATACACTTATGGCCTGTCAGCGGACGAGAAAATAAACTGCAAGTCCGAGTACCGCGTGTCGGGACCCAAGGCCTGTGTGTGGAACCTTTCCATTTCGGTTGTTCCCGATGATGCGAGGTGCATGGAAGTAGTCGCGACCAACAGTCGGATCGACATTGCAGCTCTCAAGCGATTTGTTTTCACCCAGACCACTGCGGAGATATTGCAAACCCAAGACACCGCCGTCAGCATCCGCAGTGTGATGCAAGCCGATTTCCAGGATATCGAGTGCAACTTTGGCGTTCACACGCTGGTCAATGCATTGATACGCGACTATCCGCAGACGATCCGCTTGCAAGTACAAACACAGCACATGACACAGCATTCCGTGGTTGTGCAACATACGGCCCCTTTCGTTCACATTCCGGAATATATAGAGGGTGTCCTTCGTCTGGTCGTCGCAACACACAACGTGAAGCCTGACGTTTCGCACATCACCACCACGGCAAAGCTACATTTGTATACGACAGGCATCACACACTCCACCGCGGTGGCGTTTTTTGGAATCATGCTCCAGGAGTACATTCTGACCCAGATGCCACAGAAAACAGACATCGCACTGCACATTGCGCACATCCAGCGTCTCGTGCAGTACACCCCGAGCTTCCCGGATGTTTTGTTTGACGTGGAAGAGTCCTCTGAGCAGCTGTACATTCAGGTGGAGGTTTACAAGATGCGCGAGTGTTTTGAAATTCAACACATTGTCGCCCAACGGATCATTGAAAAAATGATATACGGAATGAGAATACAAATCACCATCATCGACACTCTGGCCACACCAGTGACCTGTGAGAATATGCTGTATCTTGAATACAACAGTGTCTCGTGTGGCGAAGGAACTGGTGTCCAAACGCTCCCAAACACACTGCCGTCATCACCTGAAACACGGGCTTTTGGTGGCACAATTCTCTCGAACAACGCCTCGTGTCTCCCTCGCCAGAACGGCAATGGAAAACAGTGCACCGCACAGCTCTTCTCATCGGACGTGGGACTGTTTTTCGCGACGCTCAAACTGCTGGCAGCGCAACTGGACCCCATGTCCTTTTACTTTACACACCGGGTTGTTTTCTGTGGGCTTGACATGCCGCTGCTTCGACCTTTAATCTCCGCACCGCTGCTGGCATTTTACGGTGCGTTCGCTTTGCTCATCCCTTTTCCCGATTTTCACATGTTATCTCCTCCACTACACCTATTTTGAACCTGCATGCGCCATACAATGTCGAGATGTACTCGTGCATCTCAAGCTTTTGCACAAAGTCCCAATTTCATCTATATGTATTCGACAAATCACTAGAGATCGTGTATCCAAAAACAGTATTGCTTTGATTATGCGTTGACCAACTCAACTTTCAAACTCTGCCTATCGAGGAATATAATCTAAACAGAGTTCAGGAGTATTGCGAAGAGCAAAACTGAAGAGAGAGAACAAACAGAAGAGTCCAGAGCAAACAGAAGTGCCCAGAGAAAATGGAAGAGGGAAAGAGCAAACAGAAGTGCCCAGAGTAAATGGAAGAGGGAAAGAGCAACCAGAAGAGCACATAGTAACACGGAAAAGAGAGAGCAAAACAGAAGAGCCCAGAGCAAAACAGAAGAGCCCAGAGCAAAACAGAAGAGCCCAGAGCAAAACAGAAGAGCCCAGAGCAAAACAGAAGAGCCCAGAGCAAAACAGAAGAGCCCAGAGCAAAACAGAAGAGCCCAGAGCAAAACAGAGCAAAAACACCACTTTTCAAACTGCACAGGACAAAATAGAGTGCACTCGACACTTTTATTGAAATTGAATTCCCATTTATTCCACAAGACCCGGAAACATGAAGAATAGCCGGATTTTCTGTGAATATCATCTTTGTTACTGTATATCAAACACCTACTACTCGACCGCCTGTGCCATGCGACGAAGACGTGCAAGCGTCGAGAGGCACGCAGCAATATCTTCCATTTTCTCAGGGGACAGTGTGGTGAAACCATCTGAAGCAAACCAACGTTCAAGTTCATTCAGGTACACCACGCAGTCGGCTGCATGGAAAAGTTGGATGAGCGGGGTGTGCATTGATTTCTCCAGAGCCTTGATGGCCGTATTCATTTCTTGTTCCCGACCGAGCACAGCAACGTCTTTGGCGTCCTTGTTGTTTGCAGTGGTGTCATGTGTCAAATTCTCGACAATGGGCTCGACAGTGGTGGTATTCATGGAGACGGACTCCATGCTCGCATCATCGACAGCGACAGCCTCGATGACGACGGCATCGACGGGCTTACGTTCTGGATCGCCTGTAGTGTTCACAGGAACGGGGGTGCTTGTGGCGACGTCGAGCGTGCTAGCAATCACAGGACAAGCCTCGTCGATGCCGACATCGCCAAGAGAAGCGGACTCCACCTCATTCTGGCTGTTTTGAACAAAGCTTGCGCTGTGCTTCCTCTTCGTGGTCTGCGACATCGCAGTGTGGTGAGATTTCATGGACACATTTCGTGTCATTTATAGGAGTGTTCGATGCTATTTCTGGAGTGTAAAGTAAGACAACAGAGTGAATTGCGCACGTATCTACTTTGGTATATATACATCGTTGTCATAGCGTGGTGACTGTACAATGCGTGCTTGCAGCGCGAAAAAAGACGCTGGCCACATGAAAATCGACGCTCGAGTATCGCACGGCACCAACGTGAAAAAACTGCTGCCACCTGAACTTCTCGAGCGAATCGGATTAGAAGTGGATTCTTTGGCTGGAGCGAGGCATTGGTCGGAAGCGTTGGCCTTGCGACACGAACAAATGACAGACAACCACCAAAGAGGGCGAGACTTTGTGTCAATGATCCCGATGATAAAACAGTCCATTGTGGAGGGAGAACTGCGTCGCACGACGTATGCGTACGAAGAGGAGGACGACGAGGACGACGAGGACGACATATCGCAGTGCACACTGCTGCATCGAGCCATTCTAGAGACGTTTTGGCGCAATACTGCCGAAAAAAAGAGCATACTGCGGGACATTTTCCTGCGGTTTCCGGCGGCCATGCGGTGTCAGGACGCAGATGGGAATACTCCATTGCACATTGCAATGTCGTGTCCGCTGGATCCGTCTGTAATGCGTGCGTTTAAGACGGCCAAGAAGTACGACTTCTGGAACGACGTTTTGCAGATGAGGAATAAGTTCCACCAAACACCACTGGACGTGGCACTGGTGTGCAATGCACACTACGACATTGCGAAGAAACTGATTGACAGGGAAGAAAATGTCCTCACCACAGTGTGTTGCTTCCTGTACACACCGATCCAGGAATTGATTATCAATCTGAGAAAGTACACCAACGTCAAGATGTTTGCAAAGCTTCGCTCAAAGAAGAATTTGTTACATCCACCCGATGCCATTACAAACGTGGACCAGCATGGAAACACCGCGCTGCACCTCTTGCTTTTGGCCTCGCAGAAGCCACAGTTAGATACCCTGGATATTCGTGGCCTCATAGCACAGCTCATTGATCCCGAGCAGGATGTGTTGCGTATGAGGACTTATTCCCCACGGGATACCCCATTACACATGGCATTGCGAATGGCGCTGCCGCTGGAAATTATTACGCAGCTGGTCGACACGGAGCAGAGGGTCCTGCGTATCCGCAATTCTACAACGTCGCCACCGTGGCTCCGGCACAACACGCCTCTGCATCTTGCGATCAAGGGGTTACAGCATATCAATGTCATCCAGAAGCTGCTAGACACTCCTGCGAGAGTTCTACTTGTCACAGACGGGTGCGGAGACACACCTATGCACACGGCATTACGAAAACAGACGCTGCAGGGGAAGTATAATGCACCCGATATGCAGGAAGACACTAATGCGACAGAACGTCTGCCGCCCAATGTTGTGCTCTTCCTCATGCGGAACGCTATGGTACATCACATGCATTATTTCTTGTGCAGAGGCGAGCACGGCGATACCGTCTTGCATTGCGCTATCAAGAGTGGGGCTCCGCTGCGTATTGTCAAGCAGTTAATCCAGGCAGAAGGTCGAATGGTTGCCATGCGCAACAACAAATCAGTCCAGGAGCTAGACGAGGCGCAAAACGACACGCCTCTGCACCTTGCCTTGAAGTTCAAGACAGATTATGGGCAAATCCAGCTCATGGTGCAGACAAATCCAGACGTGTTGAGAATGACAAACTGTAAAGTCGATACACCACTGCACGTAGCCATCAAATACGAAGCCCCGCTCGAAATCATACAACTTTTGGTCGAAATGGACCCCAGCGTGCTTGTCGTGAAAAATGGCATGCGCGCAAATGACGACGAGCAGATGCGCCCTGCGGACACCCCACTGAGTCTGGCTGTCAAAAAACAGTACAGCTTGGAGGTAGTGCGATTGCTAGTCGATGAGCATGCAGAAGTGTTGGGATGTATTGATTTTAATGGGGCCACCGTAGTGAATGTTGCGTATAACGAGGGGATGTTGCAACATGTTGAGTTTTTTGAAGCCACTCTTGCTGCTATCTGCGCTCCGCGCACTCCTGACACACTCACCCCATACTTATCGAGACAATACAAGCTATAATCCGTGTTTCGTTTCAACTTTAATAAAACAAGTGCTGGCGTCCCAGCCCAACAACATGCATTTATGTCGTCCCGATCTTTGCATGCGCTTCACTGCTATGTGCAAGCCAACCAACCATAGTACATATGCAAACAAGCACTCGATTCACATTATATGCCACTCCAAAATACAGCGTGACGCCTCGAGGGGCGGTGTCGACTTGCAGCACGAGTTGCTCGGCGAATGTGTGGACCGGATTCATATCTTGTGCTTTATTATTACAAATTCGAAACAATGTGTTATGAAAACGACTTGCTCGAGCCTGCGGCAGCTCTGCGGTCCCTTAGAGTAGGATTGGATTTTGCCCTATTGATGATCGTTTGCTGCTTGCGCTCGGCATCCGTAAGCTTGTGAATCTCTGTTTTCTTAATGGTCATCCATAACCGTACGACAAGGCTGTATACACGAGTCTTGCGCTGGTCTCTAGAGATGTGTGTGGTAGCATTTGGAGCACATGACCTCGTCCGAGCTGCCTGTAGCGAGATTCAAGACGACCTTGCCGGTGATTGGGATCGTGCATGCGCACCCCAAGCACGTCAAATCACCTTCAAACTTTTGGGAGGATTTTGGAGGCTCCTCGTACCATTTCCTGAAAGAACTTGGTATGTTGGTTTTGGTTTGCCAGTTCACGTTTTGAGCATTGATAGCGGTGAGAACACTCTGACGAGTCTGGTCTGGGCTGGGCTTGCTGTCCTGGTGGGCGTCTCTGTTTTCCCAATGGCACTTTGTTTTTTTGACGGGGGCCGTGGCCTTTTCGTCCTCGGCATTTGCGTCGAATTGCTCCAAAAGGCGCATGCCAAGCCGTTTGTTTTCAAATTGAGACCAAAACTCGCTCAATGCGGGATTCTTGCTGTCGTCCATATCGTCGGGGCAAATACTTGAAATCATGTTTTCACCAACACCACTGGCCTTATCCAAGAAGACAACGGTCAGGCAATTGTCAATCTCCGCAAGAGGGTGTCTCAGGTAAAATTCTGTCATCTGGCGGTGGTACTCCTCGAACAATTGCTCTAGCTGTGAGCGGTAGAGAACGATACTCTCCGAGTCTTGGTCTTTCATCGCGCGCATTCTGTAGTGATCCGCAGCCAGCATGCTGTTCATCAAGCTGTGCCCTTCTTTCGTGTAATAAAACCCCTTCATCTCTTTGATTTTTTCGGAAAGATAGAGGTCCTGAGGAGGATTTTCCGCGTCGTACCCCATGGCTGTAAACACCCCTTCCCTGATTGTCGATATCTGTCGGGCAAAGCTTGCATCGTATGCTTTTTCCTCGTCGGAGGTCCAGGCACGACAGAGCATGAGCATACTGCGCGGCCACAATACGTTGGAGTGATTGGGCATGCGTTGTTGTGGCTGCAAGGACATTGTATGTGCTTGGGTGTACAGGAGAGGGCGTAAAATGTCTGCTGCGCGACGTGTCTCTTTTATATCTTCGTAGACAACCAGCGTAGATTAAGTGCAAGACAAAAAGTGTGCACCCACACCTTGCAAATTCGGAACAATGCAAATTCAAGACAAAGTGTTATGAAAACGACTTGCTCGAGCCTGCGGCAGCTCTGCGGTCCCGACAGGCATCGTTTTTGTCCTTTTTCGCATCCCTTAGTTTAGGATTGGCATTCCCCTTGTTCTCATTCTTTCGCTTCTTGCGCTCGGAATCCGTAAGTTTGTCGGGGATTTTCTTGATGTCAGCCTTTCCCATACTTGTCGCACACTGCACGTTATTATGCGAGTCTTCTTTGGCATAGTGTTGCAGTTTTTCTTTGTTCTAGCCGAAATTCCTTTCAATAGACATTCACCTGTGTTTGGCGTATCTAGTTGTGTTTTCACCAACGCAATAATACTGTACTGTGACGCAGCAAAGTGGTCGGGATCAACGCATTGTGGCGTCACTGGAGACAGCGGGCTCTTTCATGAGTTCTGCGACATCAATCGTATTCTCGTATGTAATAGCGCCTGTGTTTTGAGTTGAATCAGGCAGTCCAAAATGTGGACAATTTCACAGGGATGGGTTGTTGCTTAGATTGCATATTATGAAAACATTACACAGGCCTATACTTGCCCCAAGACCGCACTTGTAGTAGAAAAAGTGTATTAAAACGCAAAAGGGACTCGAACCCAAACCTCCCAATTCGAGAGGCAACTCCGTGTGCGTGGTGTTTTCTGTAGAAAACAGTTTTTTTGAAAAGGTTGCGGGAAATGGCGATACAACAGCCACTTCCCCTTCCTTTAGAGGCGCACTCAGTCGGTGCACATGTCAAAGCGAATCTGGAGCAGGATGTTGTTGTCTGGGTCGCGCACCAGCACCGAGCAGTTTGTATCGTCCGTGTCGAAGGAGCCGAAACGTTGGTCAATGCGGTGTCGCCAGTCGCCCACTGTGTAGTTCATATCATCAAAATGGCTTTCGTCCCCTTTATTGTCGATATACGTCGCCGTGAGAGTGGTCTCCTCCTGCACAGTGTCGACGTGGTTATGGCGAAAATGGCAAAGTGTGAGGCCGATGAAAGTGGATTTGTTGACCACGTAATACATCACGGGAGGACCATTGTCGGGCGTCACCACAGTGACCTTGGAAATGACCTTGCCGTTGTCCGCTTCGTCTTCGCTGTAGTGCTTGGCAAATTCACCAGCGACAACCCGAAACACTCCATATTTGCCAACAGCAACCACCGTGCCGGGGAAAAGCTTAACGTCGGGCATGCCCTTCAGCTTCTGGATTGCCTGGAACTCGGCAGTGACTTTCGTGATGTACGTGTTGTTGGACGCCATGTCCTTGGCCGCCATCTGCATGGTGATGGACCTTTGTTCGTCGAGAAATCCCCTTTCGACGTTTTTCATTGTCAAGATAGATTCGTCGAACATCGCCCGGAGATACGGCCCGCTCTGCGTGCAGTCGCGGTTCAGGCACTTGAGCAGCGCACTGGAGTGCTCCGAGAACCCCATGAACATGTACATGGTGTACCTATCCCACAGGCCGCGCTCGAGCAAAAAGTGCTGGTTTTCGACAAACGAAAGCGGAGCGACATCCTGCCCGACCATGATGGTCTTCGTCGTGCACTCGTCGACGGTCTTGCCAATCGTCAGACGCTCGGCGATAATCCACAGGCCAGGGTATGGCGCGTGCACCACAAGGATGTACAGCGTGAGAAAATAGCGTCCACGGCGCAGCACCACCATGTGCCAGTCAAACTTCAT
>Ga0209390_10008677_pt1 | contig 12463 bp, 17 predicted proteins | sample BON01_FD_187212 | JGI IMG/M metagenome (GOLD analysis project Ga0209390, IMG submission 187212) | Freshwater microbial communities from Lake Bonney liftoff mats and glacier meltwater in Antarctica - BON-01 (SPAdes) (version 2) | ecosystem: Environmental > Aquatic > Freshwater > Ice > Glacier... | reverse complement strand
GGGGGAGGAGGAGGAGTGGCAGTGTCGGAGCACGGGGGCGTCGGCTTTGCGTACGAGTGAAGTGATGGATAAAGTGCTGGCTGCTTACTATAGAGGGACGAGGGACGATGCTTTTTGGACTCGGCCTGAGACGTGGAACATGATGTGAAAAAGGATAGTGTGGAAAGAATTTAGTTTTGGTACATAGCTAGAAAGAAGGAGCAGTGTGAATTGCGAGAGGAAAAGAAAGTAAATGTAGAGTAATACGTCTCTCTCTTCTATTTTTGCTAAGATTGATTTGTGTTCATTTTGTCGATATATATAGAAACATTTTAGCTTTCTCTCTCCATCGTTCGTGCTTTGTTGCTGCTTGCCTGTCTACCCTCCTATCTAATCCCTAACACACACACACATATCTATGACTGATATATGCGTATTTTTCTCTTAATCTCCTCTTTTACTACCACAGAATCCCCAACGCCACCCTTCGTTCCTCATACGTCACAATGTCCAACCCTCCCCCCGCCTGACTTCCCAAATCAGCCACCAACTCTTTCATCACCTCCACCTCCGGCACCGGCCGCGTCAAGTCCTGAAACGCTAAATAAGCCTCATGTTTCCCCAGAGCCTTAATCTGAAAAGGACCCAGCGAAGCGAAAGCTTCCCTTAGCTCCCTGTGCTGCAGCAGAGGCAAGGAAGTAGTCCCCTTGGTGCGCACGTGAAACACACGCGAACGATCGGGGACCTGCTTGAAATTCCGTAATTCAAAAGTGTCCACGTCCGTCATGCGCATAAAAATCTTGTGGGCCCACTCCTCGGCATACACTAAACTAGGTATGCCGCTACTACTGCTGCTGCTGCTGCTGCTCGCACCTGCCGCTGCTCCCTCCCCCACCTTGGCCTTGGCCCGCCGCAAGAGACTAGCGAAAACCACACCCGTCATAAAGGCATCATGCCCCGCCTCATGCGCTGCTCCTCCGTTCCCCTCCCCATCCTCCACATCTGCCTCCGCCCCTCCCTCGCTTCGATAGAGCCCTTCCAAATTCGTGTCCCCCTGGCTGTCAGCCACTCCTAATGACTTCGCCAACACCTTTGTATCATAAATCGGGGGAAACAATTGCTGCAATTTATTCTTGAACCCCATGGCGGTATCCGGCAGGGTGGGCTTGACAAAGTGACTGTAGAGGAAGAGAAGGTCCAATAATAAATTATGTCCTACCAAGGGCCGCCCTGAGTCTTTCACTACTTGAATAATACGCATGGCCCCTGCTGCTTCCTCTATCTCGGCCAATGCCAGGTTCTTCTTGGCCGCCACACAGGTGGTTCGCTCGTCGTTGGTGACGTAACGGACTTGGAGCTGTTGTTGGTGGAAGGGGAGGGGCGTAGGAGGAATTGCGGATGCTGCTGCTTCGTTGCCATTGACCTCCGCTGCTGCTGCTGCTGCTGCTGCTGGCACCACGGATTCCAGCCAGAGGTTGGCCTTGCGCGGGTGTCGCCAGATGGTGTTTTCGACCATCTTTTTCCGGTACCATTGCATGCCTTGCGGGAGGAGGAAGGGAGCACTGCCTGGCTTTAACTCGTCGAGGGCCTCGCTTAGTCGCTTGTATAGCTCCACCGTATCTGCGTCCGCATTAGGGTCTAAAGGGCTGCGTGTCGGTTTCTTCCCCCCACCAAAACTCGCTTTCAGGTCCCACTCGGCTTGGTCTTCTACTTGCTTCCGGAGGCTACCTTCTTGGTCGATGGCCAGGAAAGGGACGCCGTCAAGCCACTGGTTGAAGTCCAGGTTGTGAGAGCGCAAGAAGCTAAGGCTATGGGGAGGGAGGGAGGGAGGAAGGGGAAGGGGAGTGAGGGAAGGAGAAAGAGAGGGAGGGAGGGGAGGGAGGGCGTACCTGGCAGCGTCACAGGAGAAGATGCGGTCTATTTGCAGCGTAGAAGGATACATGTGGATGTTCCAGGTATAAGCCTTGTAATCGCCCAGGGCCGCATCCCAGACAAAGGCGGACAACCCCATTTGCACGACGAGGTAGCGTTCGGCCACGCCCTTTTTTTTCATGTACCGTTGTTGCACCGTGTCAAAGTACTCATCCCGGTCGTCTTGCTTGTAGCCCGTGAACTCCGTGTCGAGGGAAAAGAAGGCCGCCTCCTTGCCAATGCTCCGGATGCGTTCCAGGACCCCGGGGAAGGTGGCACGCGAGACTTGTTCGTACTGCGCTTGGACGACGGCTTGGCACGGCGAGAGGTCCTTATGTCTTCTTGCCGCGTGCGAGACAGGTAGCGGCAGGACAAAGGCTGACGGCTGCTGTCTTGAGGACAAAGCGTTGCTTGACGGCTGGGCCAGCAGCAGCAGTGTGGTGGCCAAACCCAGGGAGGTCGTCATGGTCGTGTAGAGGCTGGGGCGTCGGGTGGTGCAGAAGTTTGTGGATATTCAGGATTAGAAGTCGCGCCTGTTGCGGTGTGCAGAAAGGGGGAAATCCATGAGCATCAGGTCAATTAAGGCCCAGGAGGCGTGCCTTAGCATGTTCAGCGGCAACAATTGTGTGTGCGTGTGCGCATTGGCACTCGCCTGCATTGCAGTAGGGATAGGGTGGTCGTGGTAGGGCACGTTGCTGGCCCATCTGAAAAACAAAACGCAAAACTCCTTTCCTATCTCTACCATTTGTGCTTACTTTCTTTACTTTATTCTTCATTCCTTCTACAATGACACCCGCCTGGCCAAGAAGGCGGACAAGAATCGCCCATCAGGCAACATCTCTAAGCGGTCTTCCACCGTCTCAAAGCCCATCCCTCCTTCCGGTCCAAACACCCGCGCCAGCTCCCCATGCTCCAACACCTTGCGTGGGTCCTTCGGATGCTCATATGGCACGCCATCCTCCCTTGCCACAAACGACACAAACAATAAAAACCCACCCCCCGGACGAACCATCTCGCCAAGGGCTGGAAAGAACTCCCTTTCTAAAAACCGGATGGCTAGGACCAGGTCATATTGCTGCGTCTCGAAGGAAGGCGAGGCCGAGGATTTTACCACCCTTGTGCCTCTAATAACACTTGCCTCCCCATCCACCAGATCCGTAACACCGTGTCTGGCAGCCAGACGCTGCACGCGGTCCAGGCACCGGGGTAAACGATCCATGCACCGCACTCGCCACCCTTTCTCTCGCTTGGCAAGCCACACGCCATCCCTCCCCGCACCGCAGCCGACGTCACAGCAGGTTAGGACATGACCTGCAGTAGATGAAGAGGAAGAAGAAGAAGGAGGAGAAGAAGGAGAAGAAGGAGGAGGAGGAGGAGCAGTCAGTTTTTCTTCCATATAATCAATATAGGAGGCCAAGAAAGGGTTGGGAGTATACAAAATATGACGGTCCCGCGGCACAATTACCCCAGAAGTCAACATGCCCAATGCCGCAGCTGTCGTCCATAGCTCTTCGTCCTCCCCTCCCTCGGTCCCTTCCTCGCCACCGACGAAGATAAACGAGACATGATGCCAAAATCTCGTCTTGAGCAAGGCCACGGCTCGCTCGCCTTCCTCCCATGTTGTGGCTATCACTGCCAAAAACAAGCGAGGTTCCGGGAGCTCGAATAATAAATTTAAGAGGTTGTCAAAAGGTAGATTGATACTTGGAAAGAGACGCCGAGCTTGAAAGGCGGCTTCTGAACGTACGTCCACCAGCCGGGGGCGGTCTGTTGGAGGCAGGGCGTGCCATTTTTGTAGGGAGCGACTGCGGACGACGATAGTGGTGGTGGTGATGGTGCTGCTGCTGCTGCTGCTGCTGCTGCTGCTGCTGCTACTACTCTTGCTGCTGCTACTGCTGCCGGTGGTGGCGGAATCTTGTCGCTGTTGCTGTTGATCCTCCTCTTCCTCGGCCATCTTCTCTCCTACCCTCCGCTGATAGCAGGCTCTGGTATTGCGACGATGCTATATCATGGGGTCCCTGTGAGGGTGGGGAGGAAGGGGAAGACAGAGCGGAGATGAGGCACTTATTTGAGAGCTTGATTTGGCCGTGCTCCGTGCTGCTGCTCTCTTATGTCCCGCCGTCTCTTCCACCGCTGACAGTTCCTCCTTTTGTTGGACCAAACAACTTTCTGGAGCTCGAATAAGAGCTCCTTCTCGCGACAAAAATCAATCAATATTCCAGCAGCTGCGTGTGTTATCCCGTTTGTGTTTTCTACAAAATTACAATGTGCTTTCTTCATATTCTCTCTCTCTCTCTTTTGCTGTTTCTTTTCTTTTTAAGACTTCGCTCCTCCCACAGCAGAAGCATCCTTCCTCTTTTGCCGCTTCCGTTTCTTGCCGCTCCCTCCTCCTTCCCCTCTTCCTCCTCCTAATCCTCCTCCCCCACCACCACCACTACCGGCAGCACCACCGCTCTTCTCCTTCTTCTTTTTCCCTCCTCCTTTCTTCACAGGCGTAGTACTCGTCGTCTTTTTCTTCTCTTTCTTGTCCCCCGATTTTTTCACCGAAAGTGGATTAGGCCCTTTCGGCTTCTTATTAGTACGAATCTTCCTCCCCATCGCCGCCTGCTGCTGTTGCTGTTGCTGCTGCTGCTGCTCCACACTTCCCACCGTCTTTTCCCCAGACGCGGCCGCCTTATCCTTCTTCCTGATGGTGGCCAAGAGCAAACGTTCCTCCTCGCTCAAGAGTCGAAATTTCTCCCCTTCCTGCTTGGCGGACACGGCTTTGGAGGTATTAGAGGGGGCTTCCATCAGTAAGACGGCGCGGGAGACGAAGAACAGCCCGACCGAAGGGACGTGCCGGAGCTGGGATTTGAGCTCTTGGTCTTGGGTGGCTACCATGTATTTGCCTTTGTTCTCCTCGCCGATCAGGGCGCGGATGGCTTCCCCGGCACTCATCGTGTCGTCGTTTTCCTCTTTCGCCTCGTCGTTGTCCACGTCGTCGTCGGTTTTGACAGGAGGAGGGTTAGAGAGGACCTCGCAGCAGGTGCGTGCCCATTCAAGGGCGGGTTGGAAGGCCGGGCCCAAGGCGGCCAGTTCGTCCAGCACTGCTTGGGGGACGTAGCAGACGAAGCGCTCGCCGAGCAACATTTTCTTGAGGCGGTCTTTGATGTCCATTTTGACTTTGAGGGCAATGTAGATGAAGTTGCCGTCGATCAGGATCTGGAGTGGTGGGGGAGGGAGGGAAGGGAGGGAGGGGGGGTGAGCTGGATGAGAGAGGGCGGTACTACGTAAAATTTACTGTCTTCAAAAAGGACCATAATGCTTGGAGGCACGTGTGTATAGGCCACTTGTGGTAGCCATATACCACAGGCGTAGCTCTCCCACACACCTACGAGGGGTCTCCTCGGAGCAAGGGAGAGAGGCCAGATATCTCATACACACACACACACACAAAACGTACCATGTAGGGGGGCGCCACGCCATAGACGATGCGGTAGAAGCGCAACCACTTTCGCACTTGCTTGGCCCGGTTCACACGCATGGCTTAGCTAGATTGGGTAGTGGCCTATGGTGGTGGTGGAGCGGGTGGGGGGTGGGGAGGTTTTGGATCGATGGTTGTGGTTGACGCTTTGCTGGACGCTTTTTTAGGCGCGGGCCTTTATTCAAGCTATACCCTGTGTACGTGTGTGTGTGGGGGGAGAAGAGTTGTGGGGAGTGTGCGTGGGTAGGGGAGGGTAGTAATCAAAGCACAGGCCACCACCGCAGCAACGCAGCAGCAACGCAGAAGCAACATCGAAATGCCTCGTCGCACCCGCATTTCTTACGCCCACCACACCCCATCTATCCACTACCACAGGCAGGCAGCACGGCAGAATGAGGGAGTCCCGGAAACGGAGGCGGCCGCAGCTGGAGTACGCCAAACCTCGCAGCAGCAGCATGCAGCAGCAGCAGCGAACTTCCTCCTCCCGAAGTCACCACCTCACCCAGCACCAGCATCACCAACAGCAGCAGCAATGAACTCACGTCTCCCTCTTCAGAGGTCACCCCAGGTCGTGCGTCGCCCCTGCGGGAAAAGCGCGTCACATGCTCAAGCCCTGGAGCGAAAGGGGGAGCGTCGACGACTCCTCGATAGCCCCCAGTGCCTCCAACCATTCTGCATGTCGGGGCGGCGGTCGCGCACATCGGGACAAACTGGCTTTCGCAGACCATCGCCCAAGCAGCCCATCGTGGCGGTATCGTATTCACATTTCCAATAGAATTCGATCGGCTGAACATCTTGAGCTATGTGCTGGAAGCGGTCGATGGTGCCTATCGACGCAGTGTGTCCGCGACGGAAGAAGACCAGGTTGGGATTGGCAGCGTTGTGCATGTCGACGTGCTAGTGGACAATCGAGTGCGCATATCGCAGGCAGCTTGTCGTGCGCTGATGCGGATCGTCAACAACAGCCCCCTCGCAGTGAAGCACCTAATACGACCTCATCACCTCGATGCCTTCCTCGCTAAAGCAGGGCATCCCCGGCCGGTATGGCGCTGTGCAATGCTAGAGCTGCTGGGTGCCTTGCTCCCCCATCGTCTCAACGAAGCTCAGCGTCTTTTCTTGCTGGCCAGGTTGGGTGACCCGGGCCGTCAGGTGCGTCATGTGGCTGCCTCCCTCCTAACCCGGCGTGGCCTCGCCTCCTACACTCACCGTCAAAAATAGTCAGCAACGAGCTCTCACGCAAACGCAGCAGCACCAACAACTTCCCCTTCTCTGTCTTCCGCCCGCGCTGCTTCCTCCTCTTCCTCCTCCTCCTCTTTAATTCTAATAGCCGACGTCCCTCTTCCTCCTTCTTCTCCTGCTGCTGCTGCTACTACTGCTGCTGCTGCTGCTGACGTTGGTCTGCTCTGCATTATCTCGACCCATGTCCGCACCATGGTCGACTTGGTAGACGACCCCTCCTTGTTAGTACGACAAATGGGCCTCGCTCTCATCACCCAGCTCTTTCTTCAAAAACGCGAGCAGCTCAAGGGAGAGGAAGGAGGAAGAGAGCAGCAGCAGCAGCACCGGCAGCAGCAGCAGCAGCAGCAGCAGCACGTCCTCCTCTTGGAAGAAGCCTTGCCTCGTCTCATCGACAAGCTCTATCATCCCATGACTGGCACGCGACTCATTGCACTAGAAGTGCTAAATTGCTTGCCATTGCCCTCCCTCCCTCGCCGATGCCCTCCTGTTGAGATCAAACGATCCTGCTGCGTGTGTCCGAAAGGCAATAATCGATTATTGGGGGGGGTTACCGGTAGAGATGGTGGCTCCGCTCCGCACGTGGAGGCCCTGATGATGAAAGTTCTAAGTAACAGCAGCAGCAGTAGCAGCAGTAGCAGTAGGAGCAGCAGCAGCAGCGGCAACCAAGTGCTCGGGTCACAGGCAGCCCAGACTAGCAGCAGCAGCAACAGCAGCAGCACTAACTTTGACTTCTCGGAGGAGGCGCATCTCCAGCGCGTAGAGTTCTTCAATCAATTTATGATCAAACACAGAAGAAATCAAATCCGCATCCGCAGCATCATGAAGAGCATCGGTAGCAGCAGCAGCAGCAGCAGCAGTAGCAGCAGCAGCAGCAGTAGCATAGCAGCGCTCGAATCCAAAGTAGCCGCAACGAAGTCCTCAGCCGTCTGCCTAATTCCCTCCTTCTGCCCTACATCCAAGCGCCCACCACCCGCAGCAGCAGCAGCAGCAGCAGCAGCAGCAGCAGTACCTATCTCTCTCTCCTCTCCCACTTCAATGCCAGCATCCGCCAAGCCGTACTTCGTTCTCTAATCAAACAACCCTTCCAAACCCTCCCTCCTTGTGTTTCCCATTTAATCGTCGCTCGTTTACGTGACCCCTACTGGGGCATGCGACGGGCAGCACTGCTAGCTTTGGGGAGAGGGCGGGAGGGAGGAAGGGGCGAAGAGGGGGTAGAAGTGCTTGCTCCCTTTCGGCGATGGCTCAATGTTTGCAGGACGAAGACGAGGACGTGAGGGAGGCCTGTTCTGCTGTATTAGCCTCTTTTCCTCCCTCGCTCGGGTTGATTCCTTTTCAAGAGCAGCTGGTGAGATGTGCGTTTAGGGACCGCGCCCCATTGGTAAGGGTGGCGGCGATGCGAGCCTTGGCTTCCTTTCCTGTGGAGAATTTGGTGTTGATGGTGAGTGATGGTGGTGCTTGTGGTGGTGTGTGCTTGCGGGAAGGGCTTGTGAAGCGACTGGAGGATGAGGGGAGGGAGATGCGCTTGGCGGTGGTGCGGTTACTGGCTCGATTGCCCATGGAAGCGCTGACCTCTTATTCCAGAGTTGAAACGAAGGGTGGAGGAGGGGATGGAGAGTGTGCTGGAGGTGCGTCGGCAGGTTTTGGACCTGCTTGCTGGTGGGTGTTCCGGCTGAGCTCGTGCAAATAAGAAAGCAAGACATACAATATGCAATAATAGAAACACAAGCAAAAGCAAGTACTGAAAAGGGAGGCAAAGAGCGAGACGACCAAAGATAGAAAGAGAACACACAAGACGGAGGCAAAATGGAGGAGCAATAGCCTTGTAAATAGGTGTAGAGATAGATAGAAGTAGAGAGGAAAGAGGAGGAAACAAAAACAACACAAAACAAAAAGCAAAGCAGTATCTAAAAGACGAAGCAATCCCAAGTTTTTAAATTAATTGGTTGATTAATTGTTTTCTGGTGTTGATGTGGAGGGGTTATTTTCTCTCTCTTTCTGTCTGGACGCCTTTTCTTTCTAGATTAGTTTCTGTTTGGAAATTCCTAGATGGTTCAATCTAGTCGTAGAATTAACATAAAATCAAGAAGACAAAAAGAGAAGTATGTGTTTATTTCTACTTCTTCTTCTTCTTCTTCTCTCTCTTTTCATTATTCCCTTCCTTCCCTTCCTCTCGTTCCTTCTCTCTCATACATCACGGTGCTCTCGCCCCGTAAATTCCAGCCAAGACAGCCCCCCGGGCATGTCTGCCGTCTTCTTCTTTCTATTCTCTGTCTTCCTTCTCCTTCTCCTCTCTCCCCCATTAAAATTGCTCTTCTCTCCATCCCTGCCCCCCTCCCTCCCTCCCTCCCTCCCTTCCTCCCCCTCATTCAAATTCGTATTCACTGCTTATCTGAGGCTGGTTTGCGCCGTCTTCCTCTTGTCTCACCCCCCTCTGTCTGTCCGGGCAAGAAGAAGGACTAAAGCACATCTACTCTGAGGAGCCAAGAGATAAAATCATTTATAATTCCTCTCTCTCTGCAATCGTTTCTCTTCTCGCAATTAGATTCAATAATAATTAATTAATTGATCGATCAATTAATTTATTTTATTCATTAGGTAATGATGCAAAAAAGACACTCATCTCTCTATCCCAGGCTAAAATTGCGTCCTCTTCTCTCTCGTCACTCAATCATTGTCTAGCGGGACCAAAGGAGAAGAACAAAAAACAGAGACGCATCTACTATGAGAAAGCCCTAAAGAAACCCTCTTTTCTTTTTTTCCACTACCGGTGCTGGTGGTGGTGATAGACACACCCTCCCTCTCTCTCACCCACCCACCCACCCACCTCTACCACACATTAAAACTGGGGGGGAAACAATTTGGCTTCCCATCTAATTCTCTTCTGACAGCACAGCACAACCACACAGCCCAAGCACTCACGCTCATACGCACTATCCAAAATTTCTATTTCCAGCAGTAGCAGCAGCAGCAACAGCAGCAGCAGCAGCGAAGAAGAGGGCATAAATCCCGACCTCTCTCCCTGGCTGCTGCCTTACTCCGCTCACAAACCACCCTACCCTCCCTCCCTCCATACCTCCCTCGTTTAATTCCTACTTCATTCTACTACTACTATCCCCACCCTCCCTCTGCTACGACAAAATCAGCCGCAGCAGCAACGGCGCATTCAACAAAGGATAGGAAAAAGCCCTAACCACACTCATGACCCCTCCCTCCCTCCCTCCCTCCCTCCCTCCCTTCCTCCGCTTAATAACGGTAAGCCTCGGGCTTGAAGGGCCCCGTGACCGACACACCAATATACTCGGCCTGCTCCGTGGAGAGCTCCGTGAGCTCCACCCCCAAAGAGCTCAAGTGCAAGCGCGCCACCTTCTCGTCCAGCACCTTAGGCAGCACATACACCTTCCCTCGGGCGTACTTGCCCGTGGTACGCTCCTTCCAGAGCTCGAGCTGCGCCAGGGTCTGATTGGTGAACGAGGCGGACATGACAAAGGAAGGGTGGCCGGTGGCGCACCCCAAGTTGAGCAAGCGGCCCTCGGCGAGGACGATGACCCCGTGGCCGTCGGGGAAGACGAAACGGTCCACCTGGGGCTTGATATTCTCGCGCTTGGTCGCCTTCATGACGCCGTCCATGTCGATTTCGTTGTCGAAGTGACCGATGTTCCCGATGATGCCGTTGTTCTTCATCTTCGCCATGTCCTCCGCCATGATAATCCCCTTGTTCCCCGTGGTGGTGATAATGATATCCGCCTCGCCAATCACCGAGCTCAACCGCACGACACGGAAGCCCTCCATAGCGGCCTGCAACGCGCAGATAGGGTCCACCTCCGTGACGTACACGATGGAGCCCGCGGCCTTCATGGCCTGCGCGCACCCCTTCCCCACATCACCATACCCGCAGATAACCGCGCGCTTCCCGGCAAGCATCACGTCCGTGGCGCGCATGAGCCCGTCAGGGAGAGAGTGCTTGCAGCCGTAAAGGTTGTCGAACTTGGACTTGGTCACGGAGTCATTCACGTTGATAGCAGGGAAGAGGAGGGTCTTGTTCTTCTCCATCAAGTAGAGGCGGTGCACACCCGTCGTCGTCTCCTCCGACACACCAAACATGCGCTCAGCGACCTTGTGCCACTTCTGGGGGGTCTTGGGCAGCTCACGGGCAATGATCGCCAGCACAATCTTGAACTCGGCGTTGTCGGTGGACTCGGGGTCGGGCAGAGTGCCGTCCTTGGCGTAAAGCTCCTCGGCCTTGTACCCCTCGTGGACCAGCAAAGTCATGTCCCCGCCGTCGTCGACAATCAGGTCAGGCCCGTCTCCCTTGTCGTCCTCCGAAGGCCAGGTGATGGCGTTCATGGTGCACTCCCAGTACTCCTCCAAGCTCTCGCCCTTCCAGGCAAAGACGGCCGCGGACTCGTCACGGGCCACAGCGGCGGCGGCGTGGTCCTGGGTGGAGAAGATGTTGCAAGAGCACCATCGGATTTCCCCGCCCATGGCCTTGAGCGTCTCAATGAGCACGGCCGTCTGGATGGTCATGTGCAAAGAGCCGGCAATACGCGCGCCCTTGAGGGCCTCCGCGCCGTACTCCTCCCGGCAGGCCATCAGACCAGGCATCTCCACCTCGGCCAGCTGGATCTCCTTGCGGCCAAAGTCAGCCAGCGAAATGTCCGCCACGCGGTAGTCTCCCATCGACATGATTGCGAGGGGTGGGGGAAGGGAACGGGGGGCTTAGTGTCTCTGTGGGTGGAGTGGGGTGGGCGGGGGGAGGGCGTGAGTGAGCGTGGTCAGGACGCAGCGAATCTGTGGGGCGTGCGCGCGTTCTTTCTTCGCACTCCTGTCTGCGCAAAGTGATGCAGGCCACTGATTGGGCGGGGGGATGATCCAGGCCAGACACAAGGCGCGCTGCCTCGTGGACAAGGGCAGGGTGCTGGGGGCTGTGGTATGGAGGTGCAGGCGTGGTCAAAGTTAAGCGGACCACGCAGAGGACTGCTTTCTTCTTTTCTGCCCTTTCTCCAGGAGCCATTCCTTTTGGGGCTGCTCGCCGCTTGGCGTGAGCGAGCGCGGTTTGAGGAAGGAAGGGTCATTGAAACGGACCCTGTCGACGAGCCCATTGACAGCACAAGGCAGCTCTGTGTGTGTGTTTACGCAAAGATATAACAAAAGTGTGTGCGGCGTAGGGCATAGCGAAGAAGAAAAGCGTGTGGTGCTCACGAGACTGACTTCTTGCGGATATGTCGGGTCACACTTTTTTTTGCCGACCATCCATTTTCTCGCGCAATTTGTGGACTGTTTTTTCCTGTTTTTTTCTTCTTAACGAAAGCTCTAGCACACGCGCGTAGTTATGAAGGCTTGTGTCTACTTTTGTCCACATTTTCTGTTTAGGCACATTTTTGTGAGTGGCCAGAAACGATGTTCCAAATGGCTGAAACAACATAGAATAAAATAAAAAGTATCAAATAAAACAATCAACCAATCCTTTACTTTTTGCACTAATTATGGACACATTGATTTTGCTTTTAATCTATTTATCCATTACTACCATTGCTACACGGCACCCCGTTGTCGTCCTTTTCATTTCCACCTCTCGACCTCGCGTGCATTACAATCGACTTTTCGTCGACACAAAATTGCTGCTACTGCTGCTGCTGCTGCTGCTGCTGCTACCCCTGACATGCGCAGTACCAGCACTACCTCTCTTTAGAATCAAGGCTGGAGCCACCACAGCAGCAGCAGCTGTAGCACCTGCTACACTACTCACCGTCCCACTCCCCTCCCTCCTCTCCCTCTCCTCCTCCTCCTCCTTCAAAAACGCTGTCAACCCCCGGGCCAACGCCTGGATCTCTTCCTCCGTATTATGCGAATGCAAGACCACCCTCAATCGTT
>Ga0209390_10008675_pt1 | contig 12466 bp, 9 predicted proteins | sample BON01_FD_187212 | JGI IMG/M metagenome (GOLD analysis project Ga0209390, IMG submission 187212) | Freshwater microbial communities from Lake Bonney liftoff mats and glacier meltwater in Antarctica - BON-01 (SPAdes) (version 2) | ecosystem: Environmental > Aquatic > Freshwater > Ice > Glacier... | reverse complement strand
ATAGCGACGTCTCAATGCAGCTTCGATAGCGACGTCTCAATGCAGCTTCGATAGCGACGTCTCAATGCAGCTTCGATAGCGACGTCTCAATGCAGCTTCGATAGCGACGTCTCAATGCACATTCCATACCGACGTCTCAAGCCAGCTTCCAAAGTCACGTCTCAATCTATTCCTTTCTCCAAGGCAACAGTTGAGTAGCCACTCAACTGTTGCCTCCCTAAATTACAAGGTCTTTATTTCGGAAAATGATCTGACATTTGCAGGGAGCCGACTAGTTGTTACCACCCCCACGAATAAATCCCAAGTAGGGTAGTACAATGGGGAGAAAATAGGGTAGCATGTTACGATACCCTGTTTGCTAGATTTTGTATTTCATTTTACTACCCCGGGTAGTGCAATCACCCCGGGTGACCTCAGGTCAATGGTGCGATCCAGTGGGCGCGCGGCAGCTCCAGGCTGAAGCCCCACGCCGCCGCGCGCCCCCGAAGCGACGCACAAACTAAACACGATCCAGACACTTGTTGGGCTGCAATAAGGCACGCGGCATCATCACGTTTGAGGTGTCTGTGCTACTTTGCACATATTACACGCGCCATGACACCTATATGACTGTGTACACGCGCCATGACACCTATATGACTGTGGCATGTGTCAAGTTTCAAGACACCTTTGGCTAACATGTACCTCATGTCTGAGCTTCTGCACACACACACACTCTTCTCCATCTGCGTATACACATATGTGTAGTCCGCGTACTCGGATGCATATAAATGACATAAAGCAAGGTACAAGTACCTGAAGTCTGAGTTTCTTCTCAGCAGCAATGGAGCACATGAGCTGCTCGTTTTGCACCTTGGCCTGCGCCAGATGTTGCTCCTGCTCACGTGCCATACTCATGTCACGCACCACATGCTGCGATTGAAAAGAGACGATGACTTGCTAGAGTGGTGCATGTGTGATGTGAGGCCATGCTACCGTTGCACATGACAAGAGACGTAGATATTTCAAAAGAGAGGGTTGGAGTTGGCGCAAGGGCTTCACCGCATGCTGCACCGCATCCATCCCGTCTGATTTAAATCTACTTCCCTGTCGTGCTGTTCGTCTATTCGAGTCCACTTCTGGTACCGTGTGCGTGTTGGGGGTCTCGTTTCATGAAAAGGGACGTCTCTTTTCATGAAAAGAGTACGAGAGAGAGGGGGGGCAAGGGCGCGATCGGTATCGATGACGCACTACAAAAGCACTGCAATTGTCAACAATCGGCAGACGATATACAACAGAGGCACTGCAACACTGCAACAATGAGCATGCCCACGACACACTACAAAAGACACCAAGTGACACCAGTTGCATGAAAAGACACCAAGTGACACCAACTACAAAAGACACCAAGTGACACCAATTTCATGAGCAGCACTTGGGGGTATGTAGAGCAGTGGTAAGGGGGGGAGGGGGGGGGCATACAGCTGCATTTAGGCGACGAGCTAAGGAAGCCCGCACGCCAACAAGCTCTGTGTTGCGTCGAGCGAGGGCGTCGATGTCCTGCTGCTGCTGCTTCGTCTCTGCCTGCATGCCTTCTAGGTCTGTGCGTGTCTCTTGGTGCGCTGTTTTGTGTGTACACGTGTACGTGTGCATGCGTGTAAGCATCTATGTGAGTATATGCATGTACACATGTATATTCATGTACACATGTATATGCATGTACACATGTGTATGCATGTACACATGTGTATGCATGTACACATGTATATGCATGTACACATGTATATATATAGCACAAATGTGCCCGAAAGTACATTCGGCTCAGTTGATCGAGTGGTGCTCTACGGCACATTCAAAAACAAATGTCAGACGAAGGACTGTGAGACATATGAGAAGTATATCTACACGTCTGGGGAACAAGTGACAAATATTTTCATGCGTTTTAGTCGCCCCATGGGTTCCAGTAAAGCCAGTTTTGAAGTATTCAGATATATGGTGTGACTCATTTCTATGCGTAACACGACGTATGCACTTGTGCGCGATATGGGAAGCCCACACATATATGACTTGTGGCACACATGAATAAAGCATGCAAGTGTATGCGATATGAGCAGGCGATGCAGCATCGCATACCTCCCAAGGGCCTCTATGTGCTATGTGCTATGTGCCATGTGCGGTGCACTAGTACAGACAAGCAAGAGGAGCAGAGAAGTAGACAGAGAAGTAGACAGAGAAGTAGACAAGGAAATACCGGCTTGCTCCTGGCTGAGGAGCGTCCTCGTCTGCGCGTGAGCCTGTTGCTCCTGCGCCAAGAGCTGGCGCTGCTCGATAAGTTGAGACGTCATCTTCTCAACGTCATCTTGCGCGCATTTCAAGCGGCCGTCGAGCGTGAGGCGCACGCCCTCTACTACCTGCAAATGCTGCAACATTTCATTGCGGTCGGCCTGGCTGGAGGAGGCATCTCGTTCGGCCACGTGGAGCTTAGTGAGCATGCTTTCTGCCTCTTCCCGCATCAGCTTCGTCTGGCCCTCAAGGGCATCCTTGACTGTCTGAAGAGCCTCCAGTTTGTGCTCAGCCTCCTCTAATTCCTCCACGCGCGAGGAGTGGCCCGTTTCTCCCATGTGGGCCTGCAACGCGGTGTAATTGTCCTGGAGAGCATCAGCACGAGTCTCCTGCTCCTGCGCACGGAATGCAGCAGCACATTTTTGCTGTTCCAGCTCCGTCGCCAAGGTCTGGACCTGGAGCAGCTGCCGCTTGACCTGCTCCTCGTGCTGCTGCGCGATGGCCATTTCGCGGCGCATACTCAACATCTCGTTCTGCATGAGCTGAAGCTGATGTTTGAGGTCATTGCGCTCGACCGTGACATCGCGCACGCCCGCCAGTTGCGCCTGAGCCTGCAGCATGTCATTGTTGAGGCCCTCGAAGCGCACCTTCCAGTCGGCCGCCGTATCGCGCGATTTGGCAACCTGCGATCTGCCACATTGCACACAAATACTTGTCAAAGGTGACAGGTACACGTCTGCAAAGAAACACTCGTCGGAGCACTTTCTCGAAAATTGGGAAAAGTGGCGCCGACACTTTTTGTTGCGCAGAAGTATTCGTGGTGGCGCGCGGCGGCGTCGCCGCCGCCGCACGCTCTGCAAAAGAGAGTATTCAAGAAAGCCGTGGGTCGCGGGAGTGGGTAGGAGACTTAAGCGACGTCTGCAGCAGCGCGAGCTCCGACGAGAGGTTGTTGTTGGACTCGCACTCGTTCGTGAGGGAGGCGCGGAGCTGCGCTACTTGCTGCTCGCTCGAAGTAATTTCGGACCGCAGCTCTTCTGCCTCCACCTGCGTGTGCTCGAGCTTGCTTTGCAGCGTGCTTGAAACCTCCTGTAGCGCCTGCAGCTGCTCAAAGGCACCATCCTCGCGCGTCTGACTCGCTGCCACTTTCTGCTCGCCCTGCTCTCCACAAGTGTACAGGGCGTGAGAAGATACATAGGGCGTGAGAAGATACATAGGGCGTGAGAAGATACATAGGGCGTGAGAAGATACATAGGGCGTGACAAGATACATAGGGCGTGAGAAGATACATAGGGCGTGAGAAGATACATAGGGCGTGAGAAGATACATAGGGCGTGAGAAGATACATACAATACCATGCAGTACCATACCATGCAGTACAATACCAAGTGTCATGTCATGAGAACGTCAAGACACTTTCTCGTCTGATATCATCAGAAAGCAAACAGACTCTCGTACACAGACTCTGGTACACAGACTCTGGTACACAGACTCTCGTACTCTCCACACACACCTGCTCCAGCAGCGTTTTGATCTGAGCGATCTCGGCATTGGTGGCGGCGGCTTCGTGGAGGAGCACCTTTTTGACTTGCTCCGCAGAGTCAACTTGGCGATTGAGACGCTTGATGTCGTGCTCCAGCGTCTCTGCCCTCTCAATCCCTGTGTTTTCATACCAGTGTTGGCCAGCTTAGAGTGGGGGGGGGAGAAAGAGAGCACTCCGGAGAGCAGAGCAAGAGCAAGAAAATGCTCACCAGTCTTGGCGAGATGAGACTTGTCATCAATCTCTTGCTTGGCCGAGAGTAGACGTGCCTCGAGCTCGCTGACTGCCTTGTCGGACTCCTCGCCCTTGTGACGCAACTCGGAGTTTGCCTGTTACTCCTGCCCTGTCAGATTCCTCTATCTTTCTCTCTCCCTTTGCCTGCTCAACACCGTGCCACGGTGTCTCGAGCGCCTCGCCGCCGGGCATGCCGGGAGAGTACACAAAACATGTGCATGCAGTGTCTTCATTCAGAATGAAAAAGACCTGTTCAAGCTGGCCCAGGGAGTCTTGAAGCTGCTGGTGTTCTTTCTGGTGTTCGGCGATGCTGAGCTGTGCCTTGTTCAGCAAACTTGCTGCAGCACTGTAATCAGCCTCCAGCGCCTGCCCATAACCACAGTCATTCAATCACCATGTTCCTTCCTTATCGAAATTCAACGCAAACACAAATCCCCATTCGAAATGTGTTGCTGTTGCAGCTATCGCATTTCATATTATCTACATCAACACACATGAATATACCTCAATGAATGAACGTACATGCACATACATGTCATCTGTACAGGCGCACATATGGATATACCTGAATGTGCACACAAGTGTAATAGCTGTCACCTTGAGATGCCACATCTCGAGATGCCAACAATTACCATTGTGAATAGGGTCGTGTATTAGCGAATGCACTACCCAGGTTTGGCAACTTCAGGTGAGTGGTCCTCGTCGGGTGGGCGCGCGGCGGCATCGCGCTAACACACACTGACAGACGCTAACACCAGCACACACTAGCACACACGTTTACATCCGCACATACACAAACATACCTGCAATTTGATTTGCAAAGTGGCCGACGAGTCCGCAGCTTGTTGCAGCTGCACACGAAGCGCCTTCACCTCCGCGTCGTGAGCCAATACCACGTCCGCACCCTGCTGCTGCTGCTGCTGCGCCGCTTGCTCAAGCTCCATCGAACGCGCAGCCAGCCGCTCCTCAATGCGTGTCTTGCCCTCCAGAGCCGCGCTGATGGGTTCGTTCGTGTGTGTGTGTGTGTGTGTGTGTGTGTGTGCGTGTGTGCGTGTATATATGGTATTTGGCTATGTTGCGAGAGCATATCATTCCTGCAGAATTTTGCCATGTCTGCACAGACACACACTGTTGCCCGGCAGTGTCATGGATGCATACGAAGACATACCCAAATGAATAGATAAACAGACACACTCTCAAGAGTAAGACCCAAAAACAATAATCAAAAATCCGGGAAACAAAGGTTCCGCCCCGGCTCGCGCCTGATTTCGGATGGCGCGCAGCGGCGTTGGGCCTGTCGCCTTCGCCTGCTCCTGTGTGGTGTACGTGTTCTGACAGTCAATACCTGAGCTCGCCGCGCAGCAGGGACATTTCGCTTTCCGACTGCTTGAGGCGGGCCTCGAGGGAGCGCAATGCCTGCTCTATCTCCGCTGACTCTTGCTGCCGTCTTCCATCCACTGCCCTCAGCTGCTGCACCTGCAACTCCCATGTACCCAAGTAACGTCAGCAATCTCTGAAACACATGAATGTTATTGCATTTTCATAGGTTGATACATATACATATTCATAATTTTACATGTACATACAAGATAGACTTGTATGTCATTGCGCTTTCGTATAAAGACACATATACATATTCATCAATAGATATGTGTGCATACACATATTCATGGCTTGAGATCTATATACAAGAAGATGTGTAGACATTTAGACGCAGTCATAAATAATTAAATAGACAGGCACGCAAACATTGGCCGCCCACGCATTTCCAAGGCATTTCCACGGATGCAGCATGCTTCCACATAATCAAGTCATGTCATATATGCATGGGTCATGTCCCACACACATGAGCCGCACCTGAGCTTGCAAAGCATCCTTCATGGCAGTCATCCTGTGCAGCAACACCTCACTCTGCGAGTGGCGCGCCTGTGTAATCTCTGACTCAAAAAGCACACACCCCCCTCAAAGAAAAATCGCGCTGCGTGTACCTTCAAAATAATTGAGAACGGACCGAACCACGTGCGGCGCACCAGTGGGGGGCAGCTGACAAGCAACAGACACCTAACACTGAACAGACGCTAGCAGACACCTAACACTGTAGCGCGACCCCTCCGCGCGCCTACTGGAATCGGACCATTGAGCTCAAGATATGTACAGGGCGAGCACAGTTGGGGTAGTGCAATGGTCCAAAAGTCCTGAAACAGGGTAGTGTAATACTATCACACTACCCTATTAGCATCGCGAAGTTTGTTTGGTGCCCACCGCCGCCGCGCGCCCGGTCTTGGGCATCACGTCTGAGACCGTCAGCTCAAACTCAATAGAGACATTTTGGAGGGTCCAAAAGTGAGAAATAGCAGCCGGGTGATATGCAAAAATTTCTCAGAAGAAATAAGTCCGGTGGATTCAATGGAGAAATACCTCAGCAGCCGACAAGTCCTTGCGCAGCGCCTTGCTGGTGTGCGAACTCGTCTCTAGCTCCACTGACTTGGCCCTGCCATGTCACATTCGCATTGACATAGCGATATAGACATAGATTGATACATTTATATGAGTAGGAAGTATGCCAGAGAAGAGTGACTCGACTCCCGAGCTCACCCCCTTGAAAAATATTCACACATGTCTACATACATGCATGTATATATGTATGGGCCCAGGAGTATGACAGAGAGTACGATGATAGAGTCTCTGTAATGAACAGAGGATAATATCAGAGAATACCACATGACTGAGTATCACAGTGATGCATGAGGCATGTCGCACATCCCATCGCACCAGTAGAGGGGGCTTGATACGCATATGGCAAGCGCCATACACCATCGTCAAACAACAAACTTCCTCCTTTTTCAGGATTTGGTCGAGTCCACGCCCACCCGAAAGGGTCCACCCCCGCAACTCGAGTTCATTATTTTGGAAACGTGGAGTTGCGACGACTACTGCAACTACGGCGCAACTCGTCTTTTGGTGGAGTTACTCTTTGACTTGCCGCAAGTCAAAGAAAAATAACCGAAAAATCTGTTTGGTTTTGGTCATGACCATGTAGCACGAAAAATATCACAAAATCTCCCGAATCTGGTCATGAGCATGTGGCGCGCTCTTTTTTTTGTAGGTTTTCCACGACTTGCGGCCGCGGCAAGTCGATTTTCACATTTTTTCAGGTCTTTACAATCGTTGGGTTTCACATATTTTTGTTTTTTGCCGATTTTTTTTTGAATTTTTGTTCACTTGCGGCCGTCGCAAGTCGGCGATACGTCGACTTGCGAATCTACCGTACTTTACCGTTGCAAGTCGCCAAAACGCCGACTATCGGCCGCCGCAAATCGACAAAAAACATGATTAAATCACAAAATTGCCGGAATTTCGTCACCATGTGGCGCGGGGCAGCTCGGGGCTAAAGCCCCTTCGCCGCCGCGCGCCCATGCACATGCCCCTTCGCCGCCGCACGTCCAGTCACATCACACATACGAACGCTACATACATACCGCAGTGCAGTATCGAGTTCGGTATGACGATTCTGCCATTCGCGCACTAACTGCTGCCCCTCCTCACGCGCCTGCCGTGTAAAAGAGAGAGAAGGAAGGGAGAGAGAGGGGGGGGGGAGCAGAGAGAGAGGGAAAGAGGAAAGGAAGGGAGAGAGAGAGAGAAGGGAGGAAGAGCGAGGGGCAGGGAGAGAGGAAAGGAGGGAAGGAAGGGAGCGAGGGAGCGAGGGAAACAGAGAGAGGGAATGGAAAGAAGGGAGAGAGACAGGGAGGGATTCAGAGAGAGAGGGATGGTCTCTCGAGTGTACGTCTTGCTTGGTCTGACTCTTGTCGAGCAGGTGCCTAAAAGAAGATGGATGTGATGCACGATTAGACGTGATGCTAGTGTTTGTGCACGACCCGTGTCCTGACTCATGTGGTTGTGTATGCGTCCATAGTGATGACGAGAGGGCAGCTGCTCGAGCACTAAATGCTTCCCACATACGCACTCTGAAATGTACTCACCTGACGGCCGCTGCGATCGGCAGAGCGAAGCTGGGCGATGACAGAATTTTTCTCAGTACCGAGCATCTTGACCTGCTTCTCCAGGCGTGCTTGCGCGGCGGTGTGCGAAGCCAGAGTGCCCTTGAGCTCCGTAATTTCCTTGCCTGTCATCTGCGCCTCGCGGAGCACGCGGCGGTGCTGCTCGGCCATGTTGGAGAGCTCGCGTTGGCTCTCATCCTTGGCTGCCTGCACGCGCTTGAGGTGCTCCTGTAGCGGCGGGATCTCCCCGACGCGCTCGTGCAGCTTAGCGTTGTCGCTCGAGAGCGATGAGCACTTTGTGTTGGCACTGACGAGCTGCTGGCGCAAAGTGTCAGCCTCCTCGGCAGCACGAGCCGCACGCGCCTGCAGCGCGGACTTGTTTGCTTCCAAATTAGCCATCTGCTTGCCCACTTCTGAGTCGTGCACTTCCTGCGAGGCCATCTGCTCGCGCAGCGACTTGAGACGATCCTCGGTTTGCGAGGCGCGCTCTTCCATGACAGTCTTGACCTTCTCCATCTCGGCCAGCTTCAGCTGCATGGCCTCCTCCAGCTTCGCCTTTTGCTGCTCCAGCGACGACGCTCGCTGCTTCTCCTTGACAAGCGCCTGCATAGCTTCCTTCTGTGAGGAGGAGTATGTCTCCATGGCATCCTTGAGCAGCTCGAGCTCGTGGCGGAAGCGCGCCGGCCAACCCTTGACAGGCGTCTTGTAAGGCGTGCCCGCCGCAGTGGCAAGTGACGCAAAGGCGCGGTTAATCGCCGCCTCGCCGTTTGCCGCAATGGGCGTTGAGAGATCGAGGTCGTGTGCGCCGTCAGTGGTGCGCAAATTGGTGGGCGAGGCAAAATCGTTCGTCTTCTGCTTCTGTAGCTGCTGCTTGAGAGCTCTCAAGTGCTCGGGCAGCGGCGATTGCTGGCTGTGCGTCTGGTCTTTGGTTGACGACTCGAAGTGCACGGTACTCTGCCGGCCGCGCAGTTCTGAGGCGCGCAATTCTGAAGAGAACATGGGTGATCGGAGTGTTGAACTCAGAGTGGGGCTCCCCCGGGGGCTCACCCTGATGCCACCCCCAAGTTCACCACCGCGCAGGCGGTGCACGCCTGGATACCGCACCGTCGATGCAGCCGACTGCAGCAGTTCGGCACTCGAGAGCGCACCGACCGCGGCATCGCCGACGCGCGACTGCAGCGACAGCAGCAAGGCCATGAGCAGAGCGGCAGGAAGCACGGCCGAGGGCACCCGCCGACACAAAATCGAATGGGCGCTCAAGACAGTCACTGGGCTTGCCTTCGAATCAGCCGGGCGCAAGGCCACGGGGACGGAGGTTGAAAGTGCCATGGTTGCCAGCGTGGGCCAGGGGCCACGCACACTCGCAGATGAGCCGGATCCGTTGGACTTCTAAGTCGTGTCCCCAAGCAACCTTCTTCTTCTCCAACGCGTGGACAGTGAGATTTCAAAGATTTGAATGCGATTCGTATTCTTTTTTCCGAATTTTCAATTTGGCGGGAATCATCAAGCCCTCGAGCTCAGATTGTGTGTGTTTATGAGTGTGAACACCTCTTTCTTTTTCATATCAATTCCCCAAACGAAGTGGTATGTCAAATCGGAAGGAGTCATACTACGAATGGATAAGTTGTCACCACACACACACACACAGTACACACACACACACACTCACACACATACACGAACGCGCTCGCGCGCGCAAACACATTGTCTCTCCTACGTGCGTGCACACAAATAACAGGAGTTGTCCCTGGGTATAAATAGCCCAGGTGACTAAGTCTCCAACTATCACGCCAACCGTAGACCAGTTGAAAAAACCCCGCTCACCCCTCTTCTACATACGCCTGTAATGGTGTTTAAAACACCTGTGAATAGCGCTGAAAACACCTGTTGAGCATACATGCGCAAAGAGAAGATGACTAACACAAAATGAATCAAAATCATGACTGAAACAACAAGCACGGCAACGACGGCGCGCAGAAAACTCATGGAAACGTAGATTGTCCTGCACTTCTCCCCTCCGTCAGCAACAAGCGGGCACGTTGAGCTCCCCCTAATCCACCCCACAACCTCTCTTCCTCCTTCCCAACCCAGGAACAGCTCATGGTTCTTTTCTGCTGTCCCACATCATGATCCTGTTCTGCTTCCAGACAGCGGATCCGCTATCCTCACAGATAGCATGACCCGAGCTCCATGTAGCCCATGATGACCCTGTGCGTAGCTGGGAGAGGCAGGAGGAATACAGTGGTGTAGAATAGAACGTGCCTTTTCGCGAAGAGTCACGCAGAAACAGCTGCATTTACAGCGGCCCATTACACAGTTGCAACTGTGATACCATCCAGCTAGCATCTGTCCACCCGCACTGGTACGGAGTCAATCCAGCTGATCTATAGCGGGCGCGCATTACAAGCACTAAGCGACCTCGCTTGGCACTTTCAGTGTCACCCCATTTTTTGACCGTGACGGGTTTTTTCACATTCACACAGTCACATGTACACACACTCTTTCACTCCACCTGTCTCTCTCTCGCTTTTTCGGTCACGCAGCCAGCACGCAACAAGCGAATGGGGCGCAAGTGTCACATTGTGAGGAAGTGTGTTGCAATGCGTTGCAGTGCGTTACAGTGCGTTGCAGTACGTTGCAGTGTATGGTGGTGTGTTGTGGTGCGTTGTAGTGGTGTGCATTGTTTTGCAGGGTGCGCGCGCACACACACACGCACGTACACACGCACACACATGCACACATGCACATACACACACACGCACCTGCCAGTGTACGCAAACAAAAACACATACACTCACACACTTACACCCTTGCTCTCCCTCCCTCTCTCTTACTCTCTCTCACTTTTTCGGTCACGCAGTCAGCACACGATGAGGTAATAGGTCGCACATGTGAGGTCCTCTCGCACCCCTGCTCCAAAAACGCGTGATTTCAACTGGGTTTCAAAACCCAATGCATGTCATGCCAGTAACACCAGAAGAAACACCAGAAGAAACATCACTTTTGGATGACGAAGCTTCCACACGCAAAAATAATTAAAAATCAACAGTCAGAGAACAGGGCGGGTCCTTGAAAATTGATGTTGGAGGGGGGTAAGGGGGGGGGGTGTGGACATCAAGTGGGATAAATGAGGTGTCAATACTGACCGACCCGTCCCACAGTACCAAACACAACCCTCCCCTCCGCTGGCAGACTGCCAGCGTCAGGGGATTTTCCCCTGACGCTGTTTCGCGTCACCCCAAATTCTGATCCACCCCTTGGACATCATTTTGCCAGTGAGGTGTGAAAAATTGGTTTCGTTGGCCAAGTGTTTGTTATCACACAAGAATCGCAGCAAAAGTCTGGAAAAACAGTCTGAAAAGACCGAAAAACTGAAAGCGCTTGACCAACAACAAAAAAATCTGGCGTCCAAAACCCTTGGGTCCAGAAACATAAAAAATTGTAAGATTTGAATGCGTGTTCTTTTTCCCGAAGAATACAAATCGCATTCAAATCCACTCTGTGGGGAGGACTTATACATGAATTGAATATGGAAGATGTTTTTACATGACTTATGTATAGGCACTTGCCTCCTCTTCTATATTCGTGGACAGTGATATTTCAAAGATTTGAAAACTAGAATGTGATTCGTACTCTTTTTCCTGAATCCTACAAGGAGAGGATTGTTGTAGTAAAGACAGATGACCATAGATCCTCAAAGTCTTGAGGTTTTGAGGTGCATTGCCCGAAGAGTATCAAAGTCACAATTTTGACGAACAATGCTTGGGAGGACACTAGGCCTATTTGATGTCTTTCCTACCCTAGTGGGGGGACACCATTGATCCCTGGTCATTACGTTTCTTGGTAGTTAGGGAGATTGATTGTGGGGATTGGTTAGCCCGAGGATACATGCCAGGCCACCAACATTGTGATCTGTTTTACCAACTATGGGGATCTGATTGGGTCTACCATAAAATAGGTAATGCTCCAGTCCTCCGGTCCGGGACAGGTTCTTTGGTCCTAAGTGGATAATCAGGTGTTTGCCATCCGCTTAGTCCAGTGAGTATGTTGAATCTTCAAAAACCAAGAAAGAAAGAAAGAGAATTTGTGGTTCAAAGTTGAACCACAAATGACTGTCACACGTAGGACGGCTGGTAGACAGAATCAAACTGACGACCTAAGGGGACAGCACCTCGCTGGATCGCTGGGTCAATCTGGTAATCAGCAGTGTTGTGGTCATTAACATTCTGATGGAAGAATGCAAGAGTTCAACAAGAACTCAAGTTCATGAAGACCTCAAGCATGATCCACTGAGGGGGAACATGCTCATTTACCCAACAGCATGCGGAAGAGTCAAATCATTGATGATGATTGCTTTTATTACTATAAAAAGTAGTTTAGTACCCTTGATTGAGGGTCTATGCGCTCAAATCTATTTTAGATTTGAGATATCGGT